>Ga0123356_10003724_pt1 | contig 15890 bp, 13 predicted proteins | sample TergutEmb28metaG_2_FD_92546 | JGI IMG/M metagenome (GOLD analysis project Ga0123356, IMG submission 92546) | Embiratermes neotenicus P3 segment gut microbial communities from Petit-Saut dam, French Guiana - Emb289 P3 | ecosystem: Host-associated > Arthropoda: Insects > Digestive system > Gut ... | reverse complement strand
TGCTGAATAATTATCGGTAACGAAATGCTTGTTCGTACAGTGGCAACCGAATCACGGCGTGACGGTGTGTGTTGCCAAGGATACCATCCCGACCCAACGAGACTGCTTGCGTGATTCCCACCAGTTGTTCGGCAAAGTTTGTGTCCTATCACCCTAACGACAAAAGTAGTGGTAGATGGTTGGACGTTGATTAGTCGAACGTCCGATTTATGGTGCAATGTGCCACAGTTAGCGGCTGTGCCGCAACCTGTGAATGGCCATACACTTGAGGTTGTGTTGCAAACGCCATCAATATTGCTATTATGGCAACTTCCTCAATGTTGAATGAAACAGCATCACCTGCAGTGAACGAACGTAGATTGAAGTGTGTACCGTTCCCTGCCGCCAAAACCCATTGAGGGTTGAAATTGAACGTCGTCGCCGCCCCAACCTCCGTCCTCATCTCCCCAATCATACCACAAAACAGCGCAAATGTCAACACCATTGACATGAGTCTTTTGAAACGTCGTTGTTTCATAGATTGTTACCTCTTTTCGTTTTATTTTCCCCGAGGATTTCCACTGCAGTGTATATAGCATACCACATTATTTACCCCCTGTCAATGCTTTTTCGGAAACTTTTTGAAATTCAGCGATTTGCACAAAGAACAGCCTCGCGGGGGGCTTTGTGCAAGATTTCGCAAAAAACCGCTCACAGCGGTTTTTGGGCGAAAATCCCCACCGTCATGAACGGCGGGGAATTTTTCATGTAAAATCCCTTGACAGCGGGGGAATAATATGGTATAATCAGTGTAACTTGAAAAAAGGAGGTGCTGATTATGAAAAAACTTTTCCTGAGCCCTTATGTCATAACTTTTCTTGTACGCACCTTAGTTATTATCCTCGCTCTCTATATCACGGAAAGGGATGGCGGGTTTGGGGGCAGGTTTATTATCATCATGTGTGCGTTGTCTGCCGCCGTTCACGGGGCTGTCGCTTACATGGGTAAAGAGCGGATTGTTACAATCGCTTTGGCGGCGTGGTGTGGAATATGCGCTTGCGCAGCCTCGATTTTGTTCATATCTTCTTTGCCTGAACTCAGCAGCGGCGATTTTGACGGCTATTGGATTTGGGCTGGCTTGTCTCTCCTTGGGGTTGCTGTCGGGTTCTTGTTTGTTCTTCTGGAGCGGTGGAAGGGCTTTTATATGGTTTGCCTTTTTGTCGCGTCTCTCGTGGCGTGGATTACTGTCACGGAACTCAACTTCACTATCTTTATAGCCGCCTCTGCGGGCGGCGGTGCGGTTTTGATTATCACGCGGCTTTTAATGCACGAGTGGTCACAAACGGCAGAGCGAGGGCTGATTGTTTTATTCGCTGACGCGACTCCCAGCCCCTGTTCGCAGATGGCGGCTCAGTTTTTTAATGCTTCACGGAACGTCAAGGGTTTGAAGGGGCAAAAAGCTAACTACAGATTCGTTGCGCAGAGTGCGCAGGTCAACTTCGGGTGTTTATCCGATTCTGCCACACGTGAACGCAAGGTCTATGACAGCGCGTACACTATTGTTACTTTCACACCTGAACAGGCGGCGAAAATCGTTGCTGCTTTCGGTCGCGAAAAGCCTGTACATACTCTCGATATTGGCGACCCTCTCGCAGGGCATATATCGGCGTATCATGAAGGGCGCGGGAAAATCCACAGAGCTGTGGAGAAGTTTATTATCGAGCTTAATTCTTGAAAAATTTATAGTAGGAGGACATATTTATGAACAGCAAAAACACAGCAAAAAAGGGGATTGTTTCAATCCTCACCACAGCGGCTCTGTTGCTTTCGGTCTTTTCGGCAGGGTTGCCGAGCTTTGCGACAGAACTCGCCCTTCGCGACAGCTTTGAGGTGAATTTCGATGGCTGGACGACTAATTCTGACTTTGCGGAACTCACCGCTCACCCTGATGAGGGCGTGAAGGGCGGCCGCGCCATGCAGCTCTCGAACCGCCGCTGTGCGTCTGACGGCGCGGTTTCGCAGAAGGGCTTCTATCTCGACGGCGGGGTGAACTATAACTACAGTGTTTTTGTTCGACACGATGAGCTGACGGCACAGACATTTACACTCTCTTTAAGCTGGCTGAACTATGACACGGGCGTTACGGGCAGCAAAGTAATCGCGACACAGAGCGTCAAAGGGGGTGCTTGGACAGAGCTTCGCGCTTCTTTCGCTGCGCCGAAAGGCACGGAGGCCCTCACCCTTTCTCTTGGGAGCAATTCAACGGCTAATTTCATGTTCGACGAATTTTCGGCGACTTTCAGGACGATGCAGTCGGCGTTTACCGTGTCGGCGAACGCTCCGAGCCGGGAGAACGCAGGGCTCAAAGATGTGTATGCGAACCACTTCCGTGTGGGGAATATCCTCAACGGAACGACTGTGCGTAACAACACAATCACCGCAATGCTCCTGCGGGAATACAACAGCATTACCATGGAAAATGAGGGGAAACCCGACCAGACTATGTCTCGGGCGAACTCCACCAATGACAATATTCGAATCAACTTCGGGACAGGCGCAAGCGCGATTATGGAGTTCTGTGTCCGTAACAATATCCCCATGCGCGGACATACCCTCACTTGGCACGGGCAAACCCCCGACTGGTTTTTCCTTGCGAATATGCAAGATACCACTAACTGGCGGCAACGCCCGCTAAGCGAAGTTCCTTGGGCGACTGCCGCTGTTATGACAGGGCGGCATGAGAGCTATATTCAGAACAAGTTCGCCGAATATGCGCGGCAATATCCCGCTTTGAACATCTACTCTTACGACGTGGTGAATGAGTTCGTGCGGGTTGACGGCAATCGCGGCGGCCCGAGGCTTCCCGGGTTCGACGGTGAGGGGGCGGGCGGCGCAGGGGCAGCTCCGGGGGCTTCGCCGTGGCAGGCGATTTACGGCGCAGACAGCATGGTATGGCTTCAGAATGCTTTCACCTTCGCGCGCAGACACGCCCCTGAGCATACCAAGCTTTTCTACAATGATTATAACGAATATCACCCCCCTAAGCGCGATTATATCATCGCGAACATTCTGCGACCGCTGTTCACTCAAGGGCTTCTTGACGGAATGGGTATGCAGGGGCATATCAGCGCAGACCCCGGCGGGAACGCATGGTCGCGCTGGGCTTTAGTCCGCGATGCTATGGACGCTTATGCGGCAATCGGTGCAGGATTTGAAGTGCAACTCACAGAAGTTGACGTTGTTACCGACAATGGGCGATTCGCTGACAATCAGGTAAATGTCTATCGCAACATCTTCGAACACGCCATTGCAGTCAACGCTCGCGGTGCAGGGCAGTTCACCGCGATTTGTATGTGGGGCCCTAACGACGCGAACTCGTGGATTACCCGCCGTGCAGGGCGTGAGAATGACGCGCCGCTGCTTCATAATCGCGAAAACGCCCCTAAACCCGCTCACGCCGCTGTGTTCGCCGTTGTTCCCGAGGCGCAGTGGGGCGACGGACGCAATCCTGAGTTCTTATACAACGCGATTCTTACTGCTGAAGGCGGTTCTGAACCCCCGGTCATCACTCCTCCTGAGCCGATTGAACCCGATTCTCGCGGGTATTTCTTCCACTCAACTTTTGAGGAGGACACGGACAACTGGGGCAGCCGCGGAGGTGCCGGCGATAATCACACGGCGGAACACGCTTTCTTGGGGCAGCGTTCTCTTTTGATTTCGGCGCGGGCTGCTCCTTGGCATGGCGCGTCGCGTCCTCTTGATTCTCTTGCTTTTGTTTCGGGGAACGCATACAGCTTCAGCGTTTTTGTGGCTCATGACGGCAGAGCCTCAGACGGCGACGAAACCTTCGCCTTGACTCTGCAATATACCGACACAGCGGGGGAAACTCGCTGGGCTACAATCGCGGAGGCGCAAGTGCCTCCCTCTGAAGTAATTGCCCCTTCCCTCACTTGGGTTCAGCTTGCCAACAGGAATTTCACCATTCCCGCCGGCGCGACTAATCTTGAGCTGATTGTCGAAACCCGTGATGAGAATACTTTACCGGGGTTTTTCATGGACGAGGCAATCGGCGCAGTCGGCGGAACGCTGATTCTCGCTCCGAGTGCTTCACTGCGTTATGAGCGTGAAAATATCGCAGAACTTTGCGAAGATACAGGGGTTCAGCAAATCTGGCGGGTAACTCGTGTTTATGACGGCGACGTGCTTATCCTCGAACATCGCGGAACAAAACGCAATGCTGCGGGAGGGCTGATTACGATTCCCGAGCCGCCGACGACTACGCCTACAGGCACGACGACTGTGCCAAGCTCTCCAAGCTCTCCAAGCTCTCCAAGCTCTCCAAGCTCTCCGAATGTAACGACGACTGCTCCGCCGGTTATTACGACTGCACCGAGTTCCCCGGATACGACTGCGACTACAGCGGCGACTACACGGGCTACTACAGCGGCGACTACACGGGCTACTACAGCGGCGACTACGCGGGTTACTACTGCTACTACTGCGACTACTGTTGTTCAGCCGCCTGTAAATCCGCCCGGTACTTTTACGATTACTTTTAATGCTAACGGCGGGACTGCACTTTCTCCTGCGACTCGTACTACCGATGTTCACGGGCATCTCATGAATGTAATGCCTACCCCTGTTCGGGCGGCGAGCGGCGGCAACGAATGGGCATTCGCGGGGTGGTTCACTGCGACAACAGGTGGAAGCCGCGTGCTTACAGGCGCGACAGGAACGGAATTCACCGCGAACACCACTGTCTATGCCCGTTGGACTCAGGTCACGCGCAGAACAGTCGCCGATACTCCTGCGGCAATGCGGCAAAATTTTGACTGGCTCAAAAACGTCCGCCATGAAGAGCCTCTTCGCCCGAATACCACCGACGGCGAACGGGTATTCTTTAACCGCAACGGGACGATTAGGGCACAGAACTTCATCTTCGACCAGATTTGGGCGGGGAACGGCACTGTCAACTGGGCGGTTCGGTGGGAGTCAAGCACTGCGGTTACTTTAGTGCAACGACAACAAATCGCCCGTATGCTCCATGAAGAAATCAACAAATGGACTCGCCCGCTAATCGGCATGGAGGGCTGGCCTTTCGGCGAAATCCAAGTCGAAGTTATAGGTTGGGCAGTCAGCGACGCGGCTTTAATTTTAGACAGGCGTCCTAACGAGCAAATCTGGGTGAATAACACCCACAATCCGCCCTTGGGCGACGCTAATCCGCGTATGGCGTCTGCGCCGAATAACATCTCGCGCTTTAACAACTTCCGCGCAGTCAATGCAGGAACGTATCAATATCCCGGAGGGCTTCACAATCGCTTCGATATGTACTTGTGGGGAACTCAAGGTTTCGGTGGAGGTGCAGGGGGCGATTGGGGAACACGAGTGAGCGATACCTATATCACTCGGGCGGCGAATGGCGGCGCGACTATGATTATCACCCACGAAGTCGGGCATGGATTCGGGTTGTATGACTTCTATGGCGGTGTCGGCGTGGACCGCCCCCCGGCGACTTCTGTTGCCGACTCTACAGGCAATCGCAACTTCGGCTCAGGCGACCTGCGCACTGTTATGCACGTGGGCGCCGCGAACAATGTTACCCCCTACGACGAGTGGCAAATCCGCTATTACTGGGACTGGATTTACAATCACCCCACTGCCGCAAACCGCTTCAGATTACCGACATGACAGTTGACGGCAATTGACAGTGGACAGTTAGAAAGGAAACTATGTTGAACAGATTTATGAAGTTCGCGATTGTTGCGACCCTGCTGCTCTCTTTTGCCGCTTGCGACAATCCTAAACCCGAGGGGCTTAATCACCGACCTAAAGGCTGGTTTGAATCCGACCCCTTTGTAATCGGAGACGGCGACAGCGGAATCGAAATCGTCGGCATTCCCGCTGTCTGCGAATCTTGGACACAGGATTTGCCGGAGCTGCCAATCGTTGACGGGAGTTCCTCGACTGTGCTTATGCACGCGGCAATCAGAGCCTTTCTGACAGATGAGCATTTCATTCCCGAACACAGCCAAACTTACGCCGCCCTCGAGCGGCTGCTCCCCGACAGCAGCGTGTATGAGCAAATCCCCGCCGATGTGCTTCTTGCTGTTCGATACGCCGACAGCACACTCGAAAGAGCAAAACAGCAAGGCGCGGATTTAGCCATCACACCTGTTGCGCGGGAGGGATTTGTGTTTATTCTGCATAAAGACAATCCCGTTGACTCTATTACCCAAGAACAACTGCGGGGAATCTATTCGGGGAAGATTACAAACTGGAATCAACTCGGCGGCTTAAATGAGCAAATCATTCCCTACAGCCGCAATTGGGATTCGGGAAGCCAGACCGCCATGGAAGAATTCATGGAGGGCGAGAACATCATTTCTCAAGACGACATCACGCAAATGGCGACTATGGGGGCTATGCTTTTCGGGGTTCAGTCTTCCAAGAGCAAGGGAATCGGCTATAACATCTTCAGTTGGTCGATGCTCCAGAACCTTGACGAGTTAGGGCTGAAAACAGTCGCTGTTGATGGCATAAAACCGAGCAACGACGCCCTTTCGGACGCTTCTTACCCGCTCATGGTGTATACCTACAGCTACTACAATCGCGGGAACGAAAAAGCTGCAGTTTTCACCGATTGGCTTTTGTCGGAACAAGGGCAGAAAGTAATCGCCGCTGCGGGTTACGTCGGGATTAACGGGCAGCTTCCGCGCCTTCCAAGCGGCGCAGAGCCAAATTTCCGCCGCGACGAGTTTTATTCTAATCGTGCTGTAATCGAGTATTACCACGGCTTGGAAAGCTCCCGCATTGAGCGTTCTGACGCTTGGCGGTTTGACTGGCAGGTTCATGAGGCGTATGTGCGGTTTCCTGAGCTTGATGGCAGTGAACACAAGTTCACGGGTTCGACGTTGTCGGACAACTTCGGCGACCGCGATTTAATTCGCGAACTCGCGGGGGATAAATGCAAAGGCGTTACTGTCATGAGAACCGCGTATTTCATGCCACAAAACGGCAAAGAATTAACTCGATTTGTCGTATTAACGCGGGAGCAGGGCGAACGGGAGTTCACTGTCATAAACGAGGGATTGCTGTGAGTGAAATAGCCGCCGCCCCTGAAATAGTCGAGAAAAAGTCGCGCTTTATCGGTTACGCCGCCCGTGTAAGTTCTGAGGACGACGCGAAAGCGTTTCTTGCCCAAATCGCGGCGTTGCACAAGAAATCCCGCCACGTTGCATTCGCGTATGTTTTGAGCAACACTGCCAAAACTAACGATGATGGCGAACCCAAAGGAACAGCGGGGCTTCCGATTTACAATGCAATCTGCCGCCGTGAGTTGCAGGGGGTCGCAGTCGCGGTTGTGCGATATTTCGGCGGAACTTTGTTAGGAAAGGGCGGGCTTATTCGCGCATACGGAAAATCAGCAGGTGCGGCGTTAGATGTTTTAGCTGTTTTAGAGAGGAGCTAATCATGGGATTACACTCACCGGCTGTGAAGTTAATTTAAGCGATATATTTCAAAACCCACAAACCAAAGGAGAAGAAAATCAAAATGACTAACCAAAACAAGCGCAGTGAACTCATGACTGCGGGGGTGGAACGTACTCCCCACAGAGCATTGCTCAAATCCCTCGGAATCACCGATAGTGAAATGAAGCGTCCGTTTATAGCAGTCGTCAATGCGGCAAGCGATTATGTCCCGGGGCATATTCATCTGCACCAAATCAGCAAAGCTGTCAAGGACGGCATTCGCAACGCAGGGGGAGTGCCTTTCGAGTTCTTCACAATCGGCGTTTGCGACGGGCTTTCCATGAACCACCGCGGAATGCGATATTCCCTCCCTTCCCGCGAACTCATCGCCGACAGTATCGAAGTTATGCTGACTGCTCAGCCTTTGGACGCTGTTGTCTTTATCCCGAACTGCGACAAAATCGTCCCCGGTATGCTTATGGCGGCGGCGCGGCTGAATCTGCCCTCTGCGTTCATCAGCGGCGGCCCTATGCTCGCGGGAAAAGCAGGTGGTAAGAAAATCGGACTCGCTGAAGTATTCGAAGCTGTCGGCAAGCACAGCGCAGGGAACATAAGCGACGCAGAACTCCGCGAAATGGAAGAGCATTCCTGCCCGACTTGCGGCTCTTGCTCGGGAATGTATACCGCTAACTCCATGAACTGCCTCACGGAAGCTGTGGGAATGGCTCTGCCCGGGGGCGGAACAGAACCCGCCGTCAATATGGCACGGACTCGGCTTGCGAAAGAAACGGGAGAGCTTGTCATGGAGCTCTATGAGCAGAACCTGCGCCCCTCTGACATTATGGGGAACAAAGGGAATATACTCAACGCTGTTGCTGTTGATATGGCAATCGGCGCGAGTTCAAATACAATCTTACACCTCCTTGCTATTGCTCATGAAGCCCGTGTTCCTTTGACTTTAGACGACATTGCGCAAATCGGGGAGCGTGTTCCCCAGCTTTCCAAGCTCAACCCCGCGTCGGACATTTTCATTGAAGACTTGCACACAGCGGGCGGTATTCAAGCGGTAATGCGGGAGCTTTCGCGCAAAGACGGCGTGTTAGACTTATCTGTCAAGACAATCAGCGGAACTCAATCCGACCGCTGCAATTCGGCAAAAGCCGCTGACGGAGTGGTCATTCGCACGGTGGAAAACCCGCACAGGCATACAGGGGGGCTTGCTGTCCTCAAGGGCAATCTTGCACCTGAAGGCGCAGTCGTCAAGCGCGGGGCAATTGCAGAGTCCATGATGGTTGTTCGCGGGAAAGCAAAGGTTTTTGACTCGGAGCAAGAGGCGGTGGACGCGATTTTGGGCGGAGCAATCACAGCGGGGGACGTTGTAACAATCCGCTACGAAGGCCCTAAGGGCGGCCCGGGAATGCCCGAAATGCTCGCGCCGACGGCGGCAATCGCGGGAATGGGGCTTGACGGTTCTGTCGCGCTGATTACCGACGGGCGGTTTTCGGGGGCTTCGCGGGGTGCGGCAGTCGGGCATATTTCCCCTGAAGCGGCGGCGGGCGGGTTAATCGGTGTTGTGCAAGACGGCGACGAAATTCTAATCGACATTTCTGCAGGGAAGCTTGAGCTTTGTGTCGCTGATGATGTTCTCGTTGCCCGAGTCGCGGCTTTTGTTCCCAAAGCCAAGCCCGATTTCGGCGGCTATGTCGGGCGGTATGCGAAAATAGTCACCTCTGCGCATACAGGCGCGATTTTGGAGCAATAGGGGCATGAGTAAGAAAACAAAGCTATTAGGAACGCGGTGATTTTTATGGCAAAGTCTTAGGCTTGGCTGAAGGGGAATGTTTCACTTATGGAGGAAACACACTTGAAGAGTTTGAGCAAGATTTTCAAGATGCCGTAGACGAGTATCTTGAATATTGTGCCGAACACGGCAAAGAGCCGACAAATGCTTACAAAAACTTATTAAGCGAAGAATTTTTGGCTTTTCTGCCGGAAGGACGAGTGAACACTTGAAAAACAAAGACGACACCTCCAATATCCCCGATTCAAAATTAGGTCATCGGGAGCGCATGAAAGCGCGGTTCAAGGAGATGGATTCGGCGGTGCTGCACCATCTGCCTGAATATGAGCCTCTTGAGTTCCTGCTCTTTTTTGCGCGAGAGCGAATCGACACCGAAAAAATCGCCCGCGACCTGATTGCGCGGTTCGGTTCGCTCACTGCTGTCCTTAATGCAAGCTATGACGAACTGCTGAAAGTCAAAGGAGTCGGGCCTCACACCGCCTCTTTGATTTATTATGCGCGTATATTCTCAGAGTTCTACATGAAAAACCAAACACGGGGGCTTCTCGACGAGTTGTTTAACTCCGAGCGCCTGAAAGACTATTGCCAAGCACTTTTCATGGACGCACACAGCGAAGAAATCCACTGTCTTTATATGGACAACAACCTCAAGCTTCTTGCTTGTGAACGCGTCTGCGTCGGCACACTCGGCAAAGTTGAAATCCCTGTGCGGCAAATTGCCCGCTCAATCATTGCGCGTAACTGCAGCCGCATTGTCATTGCCCACAATCACCCCACCGGCACTTGTATGCCTTCCCGCGTTGACATCGACACCACAAAACAACTCCGCGCCGCTTTCGCACAATTAGAGACCGAACTTCTCGACCACATTGTCGTCGGACGAGACGGGGCTATATCCATGGCGCAGAACAAGTTCGCAGGGTGGTGAAAATAAGGGCTTGACAAAATCGGGGCGGTGTGGTATAATAGGGAGTAGGAAGAGAAGTTCAAAATAAGGAGGGGCTCATGGAGTGTATTGATTTTTTAACAATCAGCAAACTGAATACTAAAGAAGAAAAGGAGCGTTTTCTTGAAATAAAGCGTTCTCTTATAACAGAAGCGATTGCATTTCCGGTGGGGACGAACAGGCGGGGTTATCTTTACTTGACTACGCCTAAAGCAAAAGAAGAGCGATTCCGCCGCAGAAGCGGCTTTGCCGCTTCGCAGGCGGATAGCTTGACCAAGCAAAAGAAAGGAATCATATAGTTATGTTCGCACAAATCAACACAATCGGGCTTTTTGGAATGAATGCGTTTCCCGTAACCACCGAGATTACAGCGCGTAAGGGCATATCGGAGTTCCACATAGTCGGGCTTGCGGACGCGGCAGTGCAGGAGAGCAAACATCGGATTTTGTCGGCTCTCGCGAACAGCAAGATTACGCTCGAGAACAAGTCTTTCGTAATAAATCTGACACCCGCTTCAGTTAAGAAGGCGGGTTCTTCTTACGACCTTGCGATTTTGACGGCTATGTTCGCTGTTCAACAGAAATGTGCGGTGGATTTGTGCAAAGCCGCTTTCTTTGGGGAAATCAGCCTTGGGGGCGGTGTTAATCCTGTTCTCGGCGCTTTGCCCATGGCGATTGAGGCGCGTAAAAACGGTATTGAGGAGCTGTTCCTCCCATTCGAAAACGCTGCTGAAGCAAGCGTCGTCGCGGGGCTGAAAGTCTACGGTGTTAAGCACATATCCGATTTGTGGTGGTGCCTTAAAGGCGACGGAATGCTCAAGGCCCATGAACCTTACATAGCCCCTGCGGCTGCCCGGCAAAACTTCGAGGATTTCGCGGACGTTAAAGGGCAGGAAAACGTCAAAATCGCGCTGACTATTGCGGCGGCGGGGTTTCACAACGTCCTCATGCTCGGGCCGCCGGGGACGGGGAAGTCAATGCTCGCTAAAAGGCTTCCCTCAATCCTCCCGCCTATGAGCTTTGATGAGAGTATCGAAACGACCGGCGTTTATTCTGTGGCGGGAATGTTAGACAAGAACAACCCGCTTCTCACTACTCGCCCTTTCCGCCCGGTTAGCCATACCGCTTCTGCGGCGGGGCTTTGCGGAGGCTCGGGCGTTCCGCGGCCGGGGGAGATTTCCCTTGCCCACAACGGCGTGCTGTTTTTAGATGAGCTTCCCGAGTTCGACCGCAGAACACTCGAGACCCTTCGCCAGCCCGTGGAAAACCGTGAAATAGTCATCTCTCGCGCCACGGGTTCTGTTACGTATCCCTGCAACTTCATGCTGATTGCCGCTATGAATCCTTGCCCTTGCGGTAATTTCGGACACCCGACAAAACAATGCACCTGCTCGCCCATGAGCGTTTCGCGATACTTGGGCAAAATCAGCCAGCCTGTTTTGGACAGGATTGATATTCAAGCAGAAGTCAGCCCTGTGAGTTATGAGGAAATCAGCGAAAGCGCAAAGCAGAGCGGCGGCGAAACTTCGGCGCAGATGCGCGAAAAAGTCCTCCATGCTCGCGCAGTGCAAGGGAAACGCTACAGCGGCACGAGTGTTAAAGCAAACTCGGAGCTTCCCCCTGCTATGATGGCGGAGGTCTGCGTTATGGACGACGCGGCGCGGGATTTAATCCGCAACGTGTTCGATAAGCTCGGAATGTCGGCGCGGGCATATGACCGCATCCTCAAAGTCGCGAGGACTGCCGCTGATTTAGACGACGCTGAGCTGATTGCGAAAAAACACATTGCTATGGCAATCAGCTACCGCACGTTGGACAGAAAGTATTGGAACGGGTAATATGAGAGCGGCACTGCTCTCAACTGCCGTCAACTGTCAACATTTCTTTCACGCTGCGCTGCATTGAGCGATTGAGGCGATACAGGTCCAGCAAGCTTTCCGCGTCGCCGACTGCGATTGTGTTTCGTGCGTTTTTTCCGCGATGGGTGAAGAATACGCGGTAGCCGTGTTCTGTGAGAATATCTGTTGCGTCCTCACAGGCTTCGTGGAAAGGAAATGCGAAACTCACGGGATTTGCGCCTGTTTCGTCGCGGAAATGCTCGTTGAAGAGGCGGGTATCATTCCCGAATAGCTCGCGGTATGAGTCGATGTTCTCATAAGGCAGACGCGCCACGCCCTGCCGCCCGTTAGATGAGCGGTTCTGCGCTACGTGCAGATTATAGCTGTGTCCGCCGAATTCGACTAACCCTGAGTCAAGCATTTCGCGGATTTGCTCCCAGGTCATGTGTCCGTGGGATTCGTCAGGGTAGAAGTTCACACTCCAGATGTTTGTATGCTTGCCGATTATGAAAATCACCGCTTTCGCGCCGTACTTCTGCAACAGCGGGTATGCGTGAAGATAGTTGTTGTAGTAGCCGTCATCAAAAGTCAGCATTACGGGGTTAGGCGGGAGGGGCACTCCGCTGTAGACGAAATCAAGCAAGTCTGTAATATCGACAGTGTTGTAGCCGTTGTCTGCCAGATACGCTAAGTCTTTCTCGAACTCGGCGGGGCTTATGTGAAGTTCGCCGTGCCTGTATGCGTCTTTAGTTATGAAATGATACATAAACACAGGAAGTTCTACTGTATCTGCGCTTGCAGATGTGATTATCATGATTGCAGCGAATAAAGCTGCGATTAGTTTTTTTAGCATAGTCAAAATCCTCCGTTCTCTTCTTTACTACTAAAGTTTCACCGATTGCTGTCGATAATATACATAAACACAGTTTGGAGGTGATTTCCATGTTAATTTACGGCAAGAACAAAGGTGCGGGTGCATTTTTTTCAAATCCGTTCAGTTCGCAAAATCCGCATAACCGCTCGCCCAAGAACACCACACAGTTCGTGAAGGAGTTCGAGGGGCTGACTCAGCACGGCAACCGCATGAGGCTCGCGGCGATTATCAACACATTCCGCTCAGGGAAGCGTCTCACAAGCGGCGAAATGGGATTTCTTCGCAAACACGCGCCGGACGCTTACGGCGAAGCCACGCGCATTTTGCGTCAACGGGAGTTCATGGAGAAGCAAATGCGCAGTGCAAGAACCAAGCAGGAAGTCGATACTATTCGAACTGTATCACTCACTGCTGTCGCGGGGAGGCGCGAAATCAGCTCCGGGAACGCAGAAACGCGCCTTGCGCAGGTAAATCACATGGCGAATGCTTATCACGAATATTCGGCGACGGAGTGCTATCGCCGAAAACCTGCCGACTATGCCGACAAGGCGCGTCAAAAGCGCGGGCGGCGGGACAGATTCGAGAAGTGATACAGGGCATTACTGAAACAAATAATATATTGTCAACATTTTTACAAAAAAATGTTGACAATTGCGCATTTTTATGATAAAATTAAGGTAAAATAAATAATACCTTGAAATGGGAGGAAAACAATCATGGCAGTAAAAGTAGCAATCAACGGATTCGGACGAATCGGAAGGCTCGCATTCAGGCAGATGTTCGGGGTGTCGGGGTATGACATCGTTGCAATCAACGACCTCACCAACCCGAAAATGCTCGCACACCTTCTCAAGTATGACACCGCTCAAGGCCCGTACAAAGGACATGATGTAAAAGCAGGAGATGACTCTATCACTGTTGACGGAAAAACCATCAAAATTTACGCAGAACGCAACGCGGCTGATTTGCCGTGGAAAAGCTTAGATGTTGACATGGTTCTCGAATGCACGGGATTCTATGTGTCTAAGAAAGCTTCTCAGGCGCACATTGACGCAGGCGCGAAAAAAGTCATCATCTCGGCTCCTGCAGGGGACGATTTGCCGACAGTCGTTTTCGGCGTAAATGAAGGCGTACTCAAAGCGAGCGACACGATTATCTCGGCGGCTTCTTGCACGACTAACTGTCTTGCACCCATGGCGAAAGCCCTCAACGACCTTGCCCCCATTCAGTCGGGAATTATGTGTACTATTCATGCTTACACAGGCGACCAGATGACTCTTGACGGCCCTCACCCGAAAGGCGACCTGAGGCGCGCAAGGGCGGCGGCGGCGAACATCGTTCCTAACTCCACAGGGGCGGCGAAAGCAATCGGGCTTGTTGTTCCGGAACTCAACGGCAAGCTGATTGGTGCGGCTCAGCGCGTTCCTGTAATCACCGGCTCTGCTACTATTCTCACTGCTGTTGTTAAAGGCGCGGGCGTTTCTGTAGCGGCGATTAACGGGGCTATGAAAGCGGCAGCGAATGACTCTTTCGGCTATACCGAAGATGAGCTTGTTTCGGCGGATGTTATCGGCTGTGAGTTCGGTTCTCTCTTTGACGCGACTCAAACACTCTGCACGGATATGGGCGACGGGCTGTATCAAGTTCAAGCTGTTTCTTGGTACGATAACGAGAACTCATACACCAGCAACATGGTTCGCACGATTAAATACTTTGCTGAGCTTGTATAACAAGAGCGAAAAGGGCGAGGTGAAACTCGCCCTTTTACATACTAATCAAGAAGGAGAAACCGATGATAAAAGTTTGCAAAGTCGTTAATCAAGATTTGCCCGGCAGAAGAGTAAAAGGCGCCCGCACACCCTACTATGAGGCATTGATTCATATAGCCCCTGCTTTTGATGTTGAGTTTTGCATCTGCAAAGCTGAAGACTTTGATTTGAAAGCAAAGACAGTCAACGGGCTTTTTCTGAACAAAGGAAGTTACGAAAGGCGCATCGTGCCGATTCCTCCGATTATCGACAACTCTCCTAACACCGTGCAGAAGTTGGGCGGGAGGGAGGCTATGTCTGAATATGCTTTTATAATAAGGCGCAGCTTCGGGTTTGACAAGCTCAAGCAGTATAACCTTCTCATGAAAAGCCCGGAGTTTATGCACCTTGCAATCCCTACGCGAAAAGCAAACGAACTCAGCGTGATTCATGAAAGCTTCGATGAGTTCGGTGATGAAATAGTTCTTAAACCTCAGGCAGGGAAACAAGGCAGAAGTGTCTATGGGCTTCGGCGCATAAAGAATGAGTATACAATCAACGGTATTGAGTTCGGCAGCAAAGCAAAATTCGATGACTATGTTGAAGGCAGTTTGTTCACCCTTGAACGCTTTATCGCACAGCCGCGAATTAAATCACGCCTTGACGGGCGTCCTTTCGATGTGCGAATCCACACAATCCGCACTGCGCGAAACCGCCACGAGCATGAAATCTTTGCGCGGTTGGGCGGCGCGGGAAGAGTCGCTGCTAATCGGCATTTGGGCGGAGCGGTTCTGCCGCCGGAGTTCTTTTTCGGCGAACATTTTCCTGAACAGGCGGAAAGCATTCTGGAAGAACTCAAGGTGATTGGAAACAAACTGCCTCTTTATATTCAAAAGCAACTTTCTTTCCCTATATTCGACACGGGGATTGATATAGGCTTCGAAATATCCGACAAAGGCTGTTCCATGAAAATGTATGAAACAAACTCTTTCCCCGGTGCAGGAATGCCGAGTGCTTTAGGCAGAGTCAACAACCTTGCCATTGCTATGATGAAGTGTTATCATTATATCGACGAAAGAATAAGAGTAAAATCAGAGCAGGCGAAACAAGGAGATTCAACATGAAGCAAGTAGGAATGCTGTTTCGCGGATTGTCTGACGACAGAAAACGCCCCGACGGGTTTTATATGTCTCTCGTTTATATGGCACCGTCGTTCGGGATTGATTTGTTTAT
>Ga0123356_10003723_pt1 | contig 15891 bp, 12 predicted proteins | sample TergutEmb28metaG_2_FD_92546 | JGI IMG/M metagenome (GOLD analysis project Ga0123356, IMG submission 92546) | Embiratermes neotenicus P3 segment gut microbial communities from Petit-Saut dam, French Guiana - Emb289 P3 | ecosystem: Host-associated > Arthropoda: Insects > Digestive system > Gut ... | reverse complement strand
CAAGCTGCTACCTTGGAATATTTTTAAATCTTAAAATTTATAACTAATTTTTGATTACTTAGAAGTGGTTTTATACGCTTGTTTTGGCGGTTACAATCTCTTCGAGTTGTTCCCTTATCGGGCTTCGTCCGTAATTTATGATATATGTAAAAAAAGCCTGTCCTTGCGGACAGGCTTTTGATTAAAATGCGTTAGTGATTAGAGAGTTACGTTGATTCTAATGATGATAGACCAAGGAGTTGTACCGGTATTAGTTGTTGCTTCAACGTAGATGTAATGTACTCCTACGTCGTTAAGATAATCCATTGTATCGAAATTGATGGTAAATGTTTCTCCAGCTCCCTGGGTTATAACAGTTCCAGCTTCAGATCTCCATACAACAGAACCAGCATCAAAGTCTCCAAAGTTACTGATTGTTAAAGTTACTTGCGCATCACCGCCCCAATGATCTTGCTTTGTAAAGTTAATTACAGCATTCACATTAGGAGTGTTGTTAGCAATAGCTAGATCAGTAAGTGTTATAGTAGTTGGGTATTTATCTGCGATATCCCATCTTGCATACAAGTTCATGGATGTAATTACTCTTCTGGTTGCAAGTGTCCATGCATCTCCCCATCCGCCAAGACCGACACCATCTCCTGTATACCAGCCTACAAACGGTACGAGGTCAGTGCGCACAGTGTCCATAACTGCCTTAGTGTACAAGGTGTTAAAGTCATCGTCATCGTCGGCAGTTAATAATGCACCGTGTGTATATGTCAGCGTGTCACTGTCGCCTTCTCCGTCAATGTCATTGAAGGTTATTGTCCATGTACTTGTTACATTAAGATTCGGAACTGTTATAACCGGAGTACTTGAGTTCATGTTTTCATAGACGTGGAGTACTTCTGATATCGTTCTGGTTTGATGAAGAGCTTTTGTTGCTGTGATAACTACATGATAATAGCCTGATTGAAGAACCGCAGTACCGGTAAGGTTGGCTGCATTGTCGAGCAAGTCTACGGGATTGACATCACCGGGAAGACCTGAAATAACAGATCCGCCAGATATTGGAATTATTTCCATAAGGGCACTGTCTGGCTCATTCACACCAACTGGAAGAACAATATTCCATGTAAATGTGCCTTCGCCATTGCCGTCTGTAAGCGGTAACAGGGTAACTGCTGCTTGGTTAGGGCCAGTTTCGGTAACATTAAATGCAGCGGAAACGCCGCGTCCTGCAAGATCGGTTCCGACCGACGCTACGGTTCCCGGAGTGCCGTCTATGAATGCATTTACAGTGATTGTATAACCAGTTCCTTCTGCAACTTCAATACTTTCTGCTGAGGTAAAGTCTAAGTCATAAATAGTTGTAATAAGAGTAACACCTTGTCGTAATTCAACCGAATAAGACTGAATAGTCGGAAGAGTAGGCATAATTGTTCTTAAGGATGATTCATCAACGCTTAATGTGATAAATCCCTTGGTGGATTTTCCTGCAAGACCGCCTAAATCCAGTGGTTCCATACAGTTTGTGATAAATAATGCTGTTATCAACAACATTGCCGCTGTTACGGCAAGTATGCCGTGTCTTTTCGTTTTCATTCTCGTCTCCTTTATGTTTAATATCATATTTATTTTATCTCCTTATGGAGTAATAGTGACTACAAAGTTCGTTGAGTATCTAACCCCGCCTACGTTAAATTCCAATGAAATCGTATGATTCCCCAAATTTAACAAATTATATACATTATCTATGTTAGCAGGTGAAAAGTCAATGGCAAGGTTTGCTGTTGATATAGATGATAATAAATAACCATCGTATCTCCATTCGATATTCGTCATTCCCAAGAGTGTGGCGTTGTCTATGGTAACATTTATCGTCTGTGTGCCTGCAACCAGAGCAGCATTTGACCATGACATGGTGGTCGGACTAAGTGTTGCCGTACGATCTGTGAAATTTAAACCGGTAACAGTAATTGTAAGGTCGCCGGTTGGGGGTGATGGTTTGATTATTACCGTTAAAAACTTAAAAAAAGCAGGGTTTGTATCATCATGAAAGAAATATTCTGTTGTTGTATCTTCTGCTTCAAGTACGAGTTCCCTGCCGTTTATCAAGGCTGTAGGGAAAGATACTGAGCCGGCACTAATAGCGTCGTTTACTGAAAGATCCAGTATAAAACCCTGCCGATTTGCGTCAAGGGTTAATATTCCGCTATTATTGGCTGTGACAGTTGTAGGGGTGCCTCCGCTTGTCTGGCGGATGGTTAAAGAGCCTGTTAACGGAGTGGCGGAATATACTACAAAGTAATCATCGTTATTTAATCCTCTGATAACCCTGTCTGTGACATTATCGATATTTGCCAGAGCGCCAAGTGAGCCGTCTTCCCCTACAAAACCGGAAGAAATACGACCTGCAATCGAAGGTGGTTCATCGGGTTCGTCACCCCATGTTTCTACAAGGTAGAATTTATTGGCGTTAAGGCCTGTTATTGTTTTGTCGCCGCTTCTAAGGCCATCGCCTGTTTTATCTATCAAAGAGACCCTGGTGCTTCTAATCAAATCCTGTACGTCCGGGTCATTATTGAATTTATCCATGTCCACGGGCTGTATGCACGCGCCTATTACAAGGGCGGCGGCAATGCCTAAAAATGGGAAAAGTATGCTTTTCAGAGATATTCTATTCACTATACTTTAATCATGATACATTTAGTTAAAAAATTCAAGGATAAATCGGTAAATTATATTGATTTTATGCTATTTTTAGCTAATATTTAATAATATGAAAATAAAGATGGCTTTTTTGCTGCTTTTCTTTGTCGGTTTTTCCCTTTTTGCCCAGGAATTGCGGGATGCAAGGATTTTTGTTCCGCCTGTGGTTGGGGCCGGTAATAACGAAGAAAAGGCTTTTTTTCATCAAAAGCTTACATACGAGGTTATTCTCCAAAACTACGGGCTTGCCGCTTCGCGGAACAATAGCGAATATATCCTGACTGCGGTTATTATGCCTCGTAATGAGTTTGAGCTGTTGCCTATTCCTCCTGTAAGGAATTCCCGCGAAAGAAGGGAGTTTTTTTCCTGGGATATCGATGATTCTTTGCTCTTTTATGACACTGCAGGGGACGAGAATTATCAGCCTAATCCAGGGTCTTCTTCGCCTGATCAGTCTCAGGTTAGGCTCAGGCAGGACGGTAACAATTTTCTGGTTCTTCAATTAGTTCATAGGAGAAACGGCGAAACTGCCGTCAGGGGGCATATTAGCTTCAATACCCCGGACGCTTCTGCGGGCGAGGATATTTCTGTGGTTTTGTACAATATGCTGTCCAGGCTTCCAAAAATAGAGGAATATTCCGATTGGCGCAATAGATGGATGTTTCTGGAAATAAGCGGATTATGGACGCCCCGAATCTATTCCAACGAGGGCAGTTCTTTGTATCTATCAAACTTTGGTATTGCTATTGGTCTGGAACTTCAATTTTTAAACTTTTTATCCTTATACGCTGGAGCCCAGGTTACCCAGGACTGGATTCTTGTTTCCGGGAGCGGGGGAGACAGAGACAGGGATGTAGTTCTGGAAGTTCCGCTGGCGTTAAGATTTGTGTTCAAGCTGGGGGATGACTTTTTACTGGAACCTTACGGGGGTGTTTCTTACAATTATTCACTTATGAAGATAACAGAGCCGTCCATGTTTTCATGGTTTGCAGGTTTTCAGTTTGGAGTAAAAGCCGGCCCCGGTATGATATTTATAGATCAAAGGTTTTCTCAGGATTTTTACAATTCTTCCATGGGCGCGGTTGAATATCAGCGTACTATGCTGCAAATAGGCCTTGGTTATAAATTTGGCGTATTGCCAAAACCACCTGTTGTACGGCATTATTAATAAATGGCTTACATAAAAAACCTTTTCGACAGGAACTTTCTGGAATATGCCTCTTATGTTATTAAAGACCGTGCGATACCGGATCTGGATGACGGGCTAAAACCTGTTCAGCGGCGTATTCTTCATTCTCTTTTTGATATGGACGACGGTAAGTTTCATAAAGTTGCAACTGTATCGGGTCACTGCGCGAAGTATCATCCTCACGGCGAACAATCTATCAATCCTGCTCTTGTTGTTCTTGCAAATAAAGAACTTTTTATTGACAGGCAGGGAAACTTTGGCAATATTTTTACGGGCGATGAAGCAGCCGCTCCGCGTTATATAGAATGCCGCGTTACGCCGCTTGCCAAAGAAATTTTTTATAATCCCAAGCTTACAACATGGGCCGATTCCTATGACGGGCGAAACCGCGAGCCGGTTTTGTTTCCCGCAAAAATTCCCGTTGTTCTTGTTTTGGGTGTGGAAGGAATCGCTGTCGGTATGTCTACAAAGATTTTACCGCATAATGTTTTGGAAGTACTGGAAGCGGAAATTGCATGCCTTACGGGTAAAAAATTTGATATTTATCCTGATTTTCCCACAGGCGGTTATGTTGATATTTCTGACTATCAGGGCGGAAACGGTAAAGTTCTTGTCCGCGCTAAACTTGATACGTCAGATCCAAAACGTATTCTTATAACAGAGCTTCCGTTCGGCGCTACTACAGAAGGTCTCATAAACAGTATTGACGCCGCTGCAAGAAACGGCCGTATTAAAATTCTTGGCATTAATGATTTTACTACGGATAAAGTTGAAATAGAAATTAAACTTGCCCGCGGCGTTTATGCCCAGGAAACTGTGGATGCGCTTTATGCCTTTACGGACTGCGAACAGTCAATTTCTGTTAATCTTCTTGTTATTAAAGACGGTATGCCTGTTGTAATGAAGGCTAACGATATTATTAAGTATCATGCAAAACAGCTCGTAAAAATTCTTACAAAAGAGCAGGAGCTTGAAAAAAAGGAATTGCTGGACAAGCTGCACCTGCGCACATTGGAAAGAATCTTTATAGAAGAGCGTATTTACAAAGCTATAGAAAAAATGAAAACTGCAAAGGGCGTGTTTGACGCTGTTCTTGCCGGTTTTAAGCCGTTTGCAAAAGAAGTAGGGCCGCGAAAAATCACGGATGAAGATGTTGAACATCTTTTGCGTATTCCTATCCGCAGGATTTCGTTGTTTGATATTAACAAAGCGCGCGACGAAATGGATCAGATTAACGCGCGTATTAAAGAGATAAATTCGCACCTAAAAAATATTGTGGCGTATTCTGTATCGTATCTTAAAGGCATTATTGCAAAAATAAAAGCCAACGAAGATATCGGCCGCGGAGTGCGGAAAACAATTGTAGGCGAGTTTGACAAGGTTATCGCGAAAGAAGTTGTCAAACGCGACGTTGATTTAAAATACGATATAAAATCCGGCTATCTTGGCACCAATGTGTCCGGGGCAAAAATTGCGGAAGTTTCTCCGTTTGACAGAATACTCACGATACGTAAAAACGGAATGTATACCGTTATGGATTTATGCGATAAAGCATTTATCGGCGCGGATGCATGGTTTATCGGAGCTGCAAACAAGGAAATCCTTGCAAAGACTGTCTTTACGATTATTTATAAAGATAAAGACAGCGGATGTCCGTGTATAAAACGCTGTATAATAGAAGGCTGGATTATTAACAAAAATTATTTTCTTGTTCCGGACGGCTCGGAAGTTTTACATCTGGATATTCGTCCTAAATTCAGTTTTACGGTTCATTATACGCCGAAGCCGCGCCTTAAAGTGCTTTCCGAGACTTTTAAGGTGCAGGATTACAATGTGCGCGGACTTAAAGCGGGCGGCATAAGGCTGGCCTCGAAAGAAGCGGAAAGGATAGAAGCAAAATAATGAATTATAAAAATGATATTGTTTTGGATGAAAAATCGGGAATCTCTATCGAAGAACAAAAAGAAATATTGTCTCAGATAAACGGGATTGCGGAAAAAAACAGGCAGCAGCTTTCGGGCGGTATGTCGGGAGAACAAACGATAGTAAGCGCCAAAAAAAACGGCGCGTTTTTTCCGCTGGCGGTAAATATAACGGCTGTTGTTGTTCTTGCCGCTGTCGCTTCGTTGTTAATTTTATTTAACGGAAAAGTAGAAGCGCAGGTAAGAACGGGAAACGCTGTATATGATTTAACGGAAAGAGCTCTTATAGACGAAATACGCAAAGATACCGCGCAGGCAATAGCGGCAAAAGAAAACGAAATAATGTCGATTGCTTCGCGTTTGGGCGAAGTTGACAATGAACTTTTAAAATTGTATTCCAGCAATCAGGAGCTTAACAGCGAACAGCGCGCGGCGCAGGAAAGACTTCTTGCTATGCAAAGCGCGTTTAGGGAAGAGTTGTCTACATTGCAGGATGAAAGATCACAGATACTTGAAAATTCCCGCACAAGAGAAGCGCGTCTTCGCGCCCAGATGGATGAAAGAGCAAGGGAATTCGCAGCCGCGCAGCAAAGAGCGGAAAGCGAACTGGATTCTGCAATGAGGGAACTTGAACGGCTTACAACCGAAAGAGAAAGACTAATGGCTGTAGAAGCGCTTTTTTCCGGCGGCCTTGCCGTTTTAAGCGAGCAGACGAGAGTCCCTGATCAATCTGATCATCTTGATTTAATGACAAGAAATACGCAGCTTCAGAGTGAAATGGACGAACTGCGAAAAACAATTGACGCATTAAGCAGCGGCGGTTCGGGTCTTAACCGCAGAATCAGCGAACTTCAGGAACTTGTTTCTTCTTTGGAACAGGGAACTGCGGAAAAAGATTCAAGAATAACTTCATTGGAAGCCGAAAACACAAATAATACTTCTACCATTAATCAGCTTCGCAATGAAAACAATACAAAAGACCAGCGCATTGCAGATTTAAACACTCAATTAACAGCAATCAGGCAACTATTACAAGATAACTAAAACTGTCCGAAGAGAATTTACCACAAAGGCGAATCGAACCTTCAGTTCGCAGGCGAAAAAGAAGAGACACACATAAATTCATTTCTTTTTCTTATCCTTTGTGCTACTTTTGTGCCTTCGTGGTAAATTCTTATTTTCTGGCGGTGATTATTAGTTTGTTTGCGTTTCTGTCGTAGGGGCTTTTATCCCAGTCTCCGTAAATGTTTATGTTTTCAAAGCCTGCCTGTTTTAGCAAAACACGCAGTTCGGAAGCGGAGTAGAGGCGTTGTATAAAAGTTTTTTCCATTCTTTTTTCGTCTTTTATAAGTATCCAGCGGTTTTTCAGGAATGTCCAGGAATCGAGAGGTTCGTATTCTGTCAGCATTGTATAACCTGAGCGCTCGAACCATTCGGCTTCTATAAAATCCCTGACAGCAATTTCTTTTCCAAGCGTTTCAATTATAAAAGTGCCGTCTTTTTTCAGGGATTCATATACATTGCGCAAAACTTTTAAATCATCGTTTTGATCTGTAAAGTATCCGAATGATATATATAAGTTGACGATTGTATCAAAATAAGCGGGTCGGACAAATTCACGCGCATCGGCCTTTATATATTCAATTCTCAGGTTTTCATATTCTGCGTCTTCTTTTGCCGTTTTTAAAAAACTTTCCGTAATGTCTACGCCTGTTACTTTAAAACCCATGCGGGCAAGCTCGGCGCTTATTCTGCCGGGGCCGCAGCAAAGATCAAGCACCTTGGGAGGAGACTCTAAAGGCGCTTTCCAATCTTTGTCCGGCGTTTCGCCGTAAAGATTAAACCGGGAAAGGTCTGTAATTGCGTCAGCTACTGCAGGCACTTCTGCCCAGTGCGAGTCATCGAACATAATGGGAGAAAAGTGCTCCCAAAATTCGATATCCTCAAACCACTGCATTATGCGGCAGAGCTGTCTGACATTGGATTCAGGTAACCTGTCTGTACACAGATATTAAAAAGATGCCTGGTAATGGTTTCTTCGGTCGTTTTTATGCTTCCGTTGTTGTTTCTTGTAAAACGAACGAGATACTCGTTGTCCATCTCTTTCAGAATATCAATGTACTCTGTGTTTCCTGGTAAACATCTAATACTATAACGTTTCATATTCTTCATATCGGAAATTTTATGTCCCTACTTGAGGTTTTTTATGTTTTTTTCTAAAATTAACCAATGAAAATCCGGTTAAAAATGATCCTTGTAATTTTGCCATTAATCGTCGTTCCGCTGGTTTTGGCGCAAATTTCCTCGTATTTCAGCGCAATTAACGGAACTACCCGCCTTGCCAGGCAGCTTTTGGGATTTAAGCTTGCAGAACTTGAAAAATTCGCGGATACCCAATGGTCCTTATTGGTGGAAAACAATTTTGCTTCAAGGCCGGATATGATAGAAGCGGCGCAGAAGGCCGTGGAACAATACTCACGCAGTATTCTTTTAAGCGATACAGAGATTATTTTTGCCCCCGGCGGCATGCAGACTTCCGCCCTTAAATTTCGTCCCGGAGAGACAGAAGCGCTAAAACGCATTTTGGAAGAAGAAAATCAGGGGCTTCAGCGATTCACAATGGACGGCGAAAAATATATTTTTCAGTCGTTCTATTTTACCCCGTTTAACTGGCATATAATAATAAGCGAAAAAGAACGTGTGTTTTTCAGTGACGCAAGAAATATCGCCGTGCAGGCGGTTGTTTCCCTGTGCGCGGCTGCGTGTCTTGCCGTATTTCTCCTTATATTGATAACAAACCGCCTTACAAATCCTCTAAGAAAAATTGTTCAGGTTATGGATAAAGTTATAGAAACTGCGGATTTGTCTTCCAGGGTAGAAGTTGAATACAATGATGAAACAGGCATTCTTGCGGCAACTTTTAATAAAATGACAGAAGAACTGGACAGGGCGTATTCGCAGATAAAACGCTATGCGTTTGACGCTGTTCTTGCGGGGAAAAAAGAAGAACGTATCCGCCAGATTTTCCAAAAATATGTTCCAAATGATGTAATAGAACGTTTCTTTGCGTCTCCGGAAAAAATGCTTGTCGGCGATAATCGAAACCTTTCCATTCTTTTTTCTGATATTCGATCTTTTACAACAATCTCGGAAGGCATGGCTCCGGATGATTTGGTAAATTCATTAAATCGGTATTTTTCGGGGCAGGTAGATATTATATATAACAGAAACGGAATCGTAGATAAATATATCGGCGATGCCATTATGGCATTTTGGGGAGCTCCTGAAAAACATGATGATGACGCGCTGCAGTCTGTTATATCCGGAATTGAAATGACAGAAGCTGTAAAAAAGTTTAATGAAAATCAGCGCAAGATAGGCAAGTGCGAGTTTCAGATAGGTATTGGTCTTAATTACGGCGAAGTAACTGTAGGTAACATAGGCAGCGAGCGCAAAATGGATTATACGGTAATTGGAGACGCTGTAAATCTTGCTTCCCGTATGGAAGGACTCACAAAAACATATCAATCGGATATATTGATATCAGAAAGTCTTTTTGACGAGCTGCGTCAGAATGCGCCGAATAGCGGGCTTCACTTCAGGCTTCTTGATACTGTTGCCGTTAAGGGAAAAACAAAGGGAGTTAGAATTTTTACTGTTAAAAAATCCTTGTCTTCTGCGGAACAAAAAGCCTGGCCTGTGCATAATCAGGGTATGAAATTATATTATAGCCGTTCATTCGGCGAAGCTGCGCAAAAGTTTAAAGAAGCGCTGAGCTTTATGCCGGGCGATTTTAACGCTGAAAATCTGTACAACAGGTGTGTAGAATATGCTTCCAGTCCGCCGCCGGAAAACTGGGACGGTGTAGAAGTAATGAAGAGCAAGTGAGGTTATAAATGGGTAAGTACATTTTATCTCTGGATCAGGGGACTACAAGTTCAAGAGCTATTCTTTTTAATCATGAACAGGTTATTACCGCAGTTGAACAAAAAGAGTTTAATCAAATATATCCCAAAGAAGGCTGGGTAGAACATGATCCAATGGAAATATATTCTACGCAGCTTGCTGTAATGACGGATGTTATCGCTAAAACAAATATAAACGCGCAGGATATTGCCGCCATCGGTATTACCAATCAGCGTGAGACTACTATTCTTTGGGACGCCGATACAGGGCTGCCGATTTATAATGCGATTGTGTGGCAATGCCGCAGAACATCTTCCATTGTAGATTCGCTTGTTAAAGACGGGTTAGGCGATTATATTAAAAAAACAACAGGTCTTATTCCGGACGCTTATTTTTCCGGAACAAAAATTAAATGGATACTGGATAATATAAAAGGCGCGCGCGAAAGGGCAAAAAAAGGCGAAATACTTTTTGGCACTGTAGATACCTGGCTTATCTGGAAATTGTCTATGGGGAAAGCGCACGTTACAGATTATACCAACGCAAGCCGTACGATGATTTTTGATATTCATAAACTGGACTGGGACGACAAAATGCTGGAAGCCCTTGATATTCCGCGCGCTATGCTGCCGCAGGTAAAACCTTCGGGATCAGTGTTCGCCGATGCGAATATTAACGGCGCAAAAATTCCAATTGCGGGTAATGCCGGGGATCAGCAGGCTGCGCTTTTTGGACAATGCTGTTTTGAAAAAGGCGATGCAAAATGTACTTACGGCACGGGTTGTTTTTTATTGATGAATACAGGCGCAAGCGCGGTTACAAGCGGAAACGGGCTGTTGACAACAATTGCCGCGGGTTTTGATAAAAATGTACAGTACGCGCTGGAAGGTTCTGTTTTTACAGGCGGGGCTGTTATTCAATGGCTGCGTGACGAATTGCGCATAATTACAGACAGCGCCGAAAGCGAATATCATGCAAGCCGTGTTTCGGATACCGGCGGCGTTTATCTTGTTCCTGCGTTTACAGGTCTTGGCGCGCCGTACTGGGATATGTATGCCCGCGGCTGCATTGTAGGAATTACAAGAGGGACAAAAAGAGCGCATATAATAAGGGCGGCGCAGGAATCAATCGCGTATCAGGTGATGGATCTTTTAAAGGCAATGGAAAGTGATCTAAACATTGCCATGAAGGAATTAAAAGTTGACGGCGGAGCCAGCAAGGATAAATTCCTTATGCAATTTCAGGCCGATGTATGCCGTTCTTCCATTGTGCGCCCGATGGTAAGGGAAACGACCGCTCTTGGCGCGGCTCTTCTTGCAGGGATTACAGTCGGTTTTTGGAAAGACATAAACGAAGTAAAAAGCCGCTGGCAGCGTGATGTTGTTTTTACAGCGCAAATGGATTGTGACAAACGGGAAAAACTTGTCAATCTTTGGCACAAGGCTGTAGACAGAAGCCGCGGCTGGGCGTTGCAGGATTAGCCACTTGATTATCTTTTTGTTTTCTGTAATCATGGTAGTTAATTCATGAAGTACTTCAACCCTGCGAATTTAGCTATTATTGCCTGTCCCGGCGGAGAGGTTTTTGCCGGGGAAGTAATCGATCATTTGCGCAGTAAATACCGTCATAGCCGCAAACAAACGGTAGAGGAACTTTGCAAACGCTATGAAATCAGCAAAGAGCAGGCAGAGCTTCAGATAGAACTTATCAATAAAATAGTAGTAAAGGGCGCGGCTTCCCAAAGCGGAAGCAATAATAACGGAACAATTAAAACACCTGTAAAATTTACCCTGTTTCCAAATGGGGAAATTAAGGCCGAAATTGAAGAATCAATCAGGGGCAAAGATGTCTATATATTCCAGGATGTAGAAAACAGATACCCTGTTAAGTTTTCCGGCGGCGTTGTTAATAATCTTTCCATAAACGATCACCTTATGACTATCTATGTAACTGTCGATGCCGCGCGGCAGGCGGGAGCGGAGAGGATTACTCTTGTAATACCCAATTACCCGTATGCGCGTCAGCATAAGGCAAAGGGCAGGGAAGGGCTTACCGCGAGCCGTATTGGAAAGATTTTTGAAAGTCTCGGCGTGAATCATATTATTACTTTGGATATTCACTCCAGAGACATTATGAACGCCTTTAACAGAATGCGCCTTGAAAATCTTCATGCCAGTTATCAGATTATTCAGACTTTAACAAAGATGGACGGAATCCTAAATGATGATTTTGTCGTTGTTTCTCCGGATACCGGCGCTGTAGATCGTAATAAATTTTATGCTTCCGCGCTTAAGAAACCGCTGGCGCTGTTATATAAGGAAAGAGACTATTCAAAACTATCAAAGGATGCAACGCAATCCAATATTTCACAGATTCGTTTGTTGGGCTGCGTAAAAGATAAAACTGTCTTTATGGCAGATGATATTTTAGGAACTGGCGGCACATTAATTAAGGGTATGAGACTTCTTAAAGAAAACGGCGCGCGCAGGATTATCTGCGCAATTAGTTTGCCTCTTTTTTCCGGAGGAGCGATTTCACATTTTGACGAAGCCTTTAAGGAAGGGCTTTTTTACCGAATTATAGGAACAAATGCAGTTTATCAGGAAGAGATTATAAATCGTGAATGGTATGTAAATGTCAGTATTTCACGTCTTTTTGCCCATGTTATATCACGTCTTCATCAGAATCAGTCTGTTTCAAGCCTGCTGGATAATGCCGCTGTTATTAATCGCCTGCTTTCCCAGACAATGGCTCCGGAACCCCAGCATGAGCTTCCGTTTACTCCAGGCGCAGACGCATAAAAAAAACCGCACGTTAACGTACGGTTTTAAAGAAATATTGGGACAGATAGTTACTTCTTGGCTTTAGCCCTTTTGGATGCGGGTTTTTTTGCCTTGGCGGCTTTAGCTGCAGGCCTTTTTGCAACTTTCTTTGTAGTCTTTTTTGTTGTAGATTTTTTTGCCGCTGGAGATTTTTTTGCAGTCTTCTTCCTAGATTTTGCGTATTTTCGGTTTAAGTTGGCCTGATAGTCGCAGCAGTCGGAGCAAAGGGTATAGCCCTTTTTTACCTTGCCGCCACAGCGGGGGCACTTCCCCTTTGCAATACGAGCGTTGTACCGTTCTTTTCGCTGTTCATTAATTTCGTCTCTGTGCGCTTCACGGTACTTTCTTTGACGCTCTCTGTTAGCCAATCGTGTTTTTGCGTCAGTCATTAACTTTTTCTCCTTTTGTGTGATATATTAATAAGTATAGCATATTATTAATATTTTGTATATAGTTTATTAATAAATATTTTATTAAGGTAATTCATGTCTATTTTTAATGTGCTGGACGCAAGAACGAAATTATTATTTGTTCTGTTGTTTACACTTTTGATATTTCTAGTTGACAAACTTCCTGTTGCTGTCTGTTTACTAATGTCCTTCATTTTGATTCGTTTTGTGTCAAAAGTGTCGTTTAACGGATTAAAATTAGTTAAAAATCTTACATTGTTAGTGACATTTATTGTTTTAATGCAAATGTTGTTCGGTCCCGGTGAATCCTACATAATAAAACCTTTTAAATGGGAAGGCTTTATTTTTGGCCTTATGATTAGCTGCCGTCTGGCCGCCCTGATGATTATTCTGCCGGTCTTTACAGAGACGACGCCCCCCCACAAGATTGCAGCGGGTCTTTGCGCTCTGGGTTTTAATTATCGGGCTTCCTTTATTATTACTACCGCTTTTAATCTTATTCCCTTTTTTAAAGAAGAAGCTCTGGTCATCATGGATGCCCAGAAATTGCGCGGAATGCGTGTTTTTGAACGTCAAATGCATGGAATTCGCGGCATGAGGGCGTTTACAGGCCTTTTGGTGCCTTTGATGTTAGGTGCAATGCGAAAAGCGCAGGCTGCTTCTGTTGCCATGGATTCGCGCTCTTTTGGCATATATAAAACAAGGACATGGATAGACAAGCCGAAAATGAAGATATGCGATTTTTGGTTTATTGCAGGCTGTATAGTTTTTTTTGCATTGTTTTTGGTTTTAAATTATTATGACTGGACACTGATTATTGGTGAGATAAAATGGGTATTATAGATTTAGTTAATGTAAATTATTCATATTCGCAGGGCGGGAAGCCGGCATTGCAGGACATAAATCTTTCCGTTACGGAAGGAGAATTCCTTGCTGTAATGGGCGAAAATACAGCGGGCAAAACTACATTCTGCAGGCTCTTGAACGGCATCATTCCTCATTTAATAAAGGGCGGACAATTATCCGGGACTGTTACTGTCGATGGTCAATGTACAAGCGGGTCCTCTGTACCTGAGCTGGCTTTCAAAACAGGAATGGTGCTGGATGATCCCGATGTTCAGGCTTTTACATCATCGGTTTTTCAAGAAGTAGCATTCGGCCCCGAAAACATTCTCCTTCCGCCCGATGAAATTATAGAGAGGGTAAAGCTTGCTCTGTCTTTGGTCGGCCTTGACGGCTTTGAAGACAGACTGCCTTCGACTCTTTCCGGCGGCGAAAGGCAGCGTTTGTCTATCGCTGCTGCCCTTGCCATGAAAGGAAAGATACTTGTCCTTGATGAACCCTTGTGCCGCCTGGATCCGGAAGGCGCGGCGGAAGTTATGGCTGTTTTAAAAGACATACGCAAGAAACATCATATAACAATTGTTATGGCAACTCATGACAGTGAAAAAATAATAGAGTTCGCAGACAGGGTTTGCATTTTAAACAACGGCAAAATAACCGCGCTGGATACCGCCGAAAATATTTTTGAAAATAACGCCTTGCTGGAAGCCAATGGTATAGAGCCTGTAAAAATAACAAGAGAAAATAACCACGGAGGACACGGAGAGCACAGAGGTAATATAGAATATTCTAGAGCAACAACTCCAGACAACAACAATTGTATAAACTCCGCGGTAAATATAAAAAACATTTCTTTTTTGTATCCGGGCGGCACAGGTATAAAAAATATAAACATAGATATTATGGAAAATGATTTTGCTGCCATTATTGGAAAAAACGGGTGCGGGAAAACTACTTTGTTAAAATGTATTACAGGGCTTTTGCGCCCGTGCGAAGGAGACATATATATCCATGGGAAGAATACAAAGGATTTAAAGGTCAGCGATATTTCCAAAGAAGCGGGTTTTGTTATGCAAAATCCGGATAACCAGCTTTTTACCGATTCTGTTTATAAAGAAGCGGCTTTTGCGCTGAAGAATAAACGTCTTTCCAAAAATGAGATAAAACAACGCGTTAAAGACGCTCTGGAAATTGTGGGTTTATATGATATGGACGCCTTTCCCCATGCCTTAAGCCGCTCGGATCGCGCAAAGACAGTAATTGCCTGTGTTCTTGCAATGGGCTGTAAAATTCTCATTTTTGATGAAGTTGATGTTGGCAGCGATTACTCTACAAGAATAAAAATCATGGATATAATGCGCGATCTTCACAAAAAGGGCTTTACAATTATTTTTGTTACGCATAACATGACCTTGGTAGAAGAATATGCTCTAAGGGTTATAAAGTTATGAAAAAAAACATGATTCATCCTGCCGTAATGGCGGCATGGGCTGCGGTTGTTGCAGCGGGTCATTTATTGCCGACTTTTTTAATTTGGGGAACAGGCGCAAATTTTACGCTTGCCAATGTGCTCAATCCGCTTTCCGGGATTTTTTTTGGTCCTGTAGGCGGCGCTTTGTGCTCTGCAATTGGATGTTTTCTTGGCTCTTTTATTGCGCCCATAAAACCAATGATGGGTCCCTGGACATTTATTATTGGCATGACAACCGCGTTTACAACAGGCTGTATCGCATGGGGGAAATGGCCGCCTGTTACAGTAAACAGAAACGGAAGTTTTATTTTTAATGGCGGCATTATTGTATATACCGTTGGAACGATTCTTTGGTTCACCCAGGAAATCGGCAGAAGCATAATTCGTTTTCCAATTGTTTTTTATGGATTGGGTTTTACTGCTCTTGTTGCAGGGATAATTTTTGCCGGAAAAATGCTTGTAAGTAAAAACAATATATGGAAATTTCCCGCAATATGGATATGCGCTTTCGGCGGCTTAATAGGCGGAGCTACAATTGGTAATTTCTTTTCTCTTGTTTTAATAAGACAGCCAAGGGAAATATGGGCAGCTTTAACAATTGTCGCCCCGATAGAACGCGCTATTTTTGCGCTTGGAT
>Ga0123356_10003722_pt1 | contig 15892 bp, 18 predicted proteins | sample TergutEmb28metaG_2_FD_92546 | JGI IMG/M metagenome (GOLD analysis project Ga0123356, IMG submission 92546) | Embiratermes neotenicus P3 segment gut microbial communities from Petit-Saut dam, French Guiana - Emb289 P3 | ecosystem: Host-associated > Arthropoda: Insects > Digestive system > Gut ... | reverse complement strand
GTTCCGTCCAGATTGTACACATATCCGCCGGCCTCCTTCAGCAGAAGGTAACTTGCCGCTATGTCGATGACGCGTATCGACCTTCTGTTGTTCTCCGAATTCATCAGGAACCCGTCCGCCATACCGGCCGCGACCAGGGACATCTCTATGGATGCGCATCCGAGCGCCCTTGATTTGTTCACCTGTTTCGCCATGGCGAAAGAGTCGGGATGCGCACCGTTGCCTAGATATATCATCATCATGAGCCTCTCTGGGTCGGATACCTCCTTGGTGCGTATCCTTCTGCCGTTCAGGAACGCCCCCCTCCCCTTCTCCGCATGGTACTTGTCGCCGGTCACCAGATTCTCGATGTATGCTGTGTGCATCCCTTTCAGCGATCCTTTGCCTATGCCCATGGACACCGTGTACAAGGGAACGCCTATTATGGAGTTCGTGGTGCCGTCTATCGGATCCAACACCAAGGTGTCCTCCGCTCCGAAGTCCACGAAACCTATCTCTTCGCTCAGTACGTTCAGCTTGATGTTCTTCTCTTGGCTGTAGCTGAGGACCGTGTTCTCGGCTATCTTGTCGATCTGCGTCGTGGGTGTGCCGTCCATGCCCATGTACAGCTCCTTACCTCTGGTCTCCGCATCTGGGATCAATTGTATCGCGGCCCGTATACGCTCGGCGATCTCGCTGAGTATGCTGATCATCGCCGGAAATAGTTAGCGCGTGTATTTATCGCTTCGCTGTTGTTTTATCCGTAGATATGCATCAGGTGCCTATGGATGCCCGCGAGCGCATGATATTCTCCGGCGGAAGGCCGATGACGCTGTCCGCCGACCCCGGCAGGAAGGTATACGGGGAAAGGCTTGTGGACATCGACGGGAAAGAATACAGGGATTGGGATCCGTACAGGAGCAAACTGTCCGCATACATCTGTCTCGGCGGCTCGTTCCTTCCGTTCAGGGAGGACAGCAATGTGCTTTATCTTGGAGCGGCCAGCGGCACCACCGCAAGCCACGTTTCCGATATGGTCGTCAACGGAAGGGTGTATTGTGTCGAATTCTCCGCGAGGTCCTTCCGTGACCTCGTCGGGACGTGCGGGACCAGGAAGAACATGATCCCTATACTCGGCGATGCCACGCGCCCGGATGACTATGTGTTCGCAGCGGAGCGTGTGGATATCGTGTATCAGGATGTGGCGCAGAAGGGACAGGCGGACATACTCGCCGACAACATGGAACGTTTCTCCGCGAGATACGGGATGGTATCGATAAAAGCAAGATCGGAGGATGTGACGGCCTCGCCGGAGAGGATATTCGAGAAGGCATCCGCACGCCTTGAGGAAAGAGGTATGAGGATCATAGAGGTGCTTCCGCTGGAACGGTACGAGAAGGCGCATGCGATGATCGCAGCGGAGCGCATATCATGAACACCGTGTACACGGTGGCGTTCTCCGGAACGGATCTCATGATGGTCTATAACGACAGAAGGAAAGGGTGGGAGATGCCCGGCGGGACGATCGAGGATGGTGAGACGCCGGAGGAGGCCGCCGTCCGTGAGTATATGGAGGAGGCTGGATATGCGATCAACGTGATATCCGTCAAAAGGGCGGAAGGATGCTGGGTCTGCGCCGCATCCCTGGGTGAGAGGATGGGTGACGGCGAGATGATGTCAAGACTTTTCAAGGACCTTCCGGACGACCTCGCATTCGAACGCTCCGAATACGACGGCGTACTGGAATGGGCGCGTTCCGTTACGGGACGTAACAAATGATGGTACAGAAAAAGGAAGGATGCGCGGGGCATCCCCGCGCTTGGACGTTTTATGCGTTGCACTTCCTGAGCGCGAAGAACACCGATGCGATGAACAGCATAACGGCCGCCGCTATCTCTATGAATAGACCTATTCCCGCATCCCTCTCCGCATCGAAGAATATCAGGAGCGCGCATGCCAGCATAACGGCCGACAACAGGACGAACAGGAACTTTATCCCTCCCGTACTGATGCCTTTGAACTCTGCTGCGAGGAACATCGCGCTTGCGATCAGCGCCACGAATATCGCCACCGCGTATACCGTGTACGGTCCTCCATCCTGCAGTATCGTCTCTATCCCTGTCTCACCGGTGTTGCCGAATACGACCCAATTAAGGAAGAACCCTATGAGCCCCATCACGATGGCAACGAGTGCGATTATCTCTATGACCTTGATCCTCATTTTTTCACCTCGTTTCATTGATTGCCACTGTATCGGCTGATCCGCACTTAAAGGTTGTTACATACTCGCGCGAGCGTTCTTTCTCATCGTTAACTAAAACTCCTTCTCTTTGTTAACCAGGGTTCTTCCCTTTGTTGACCGGGACATAAAGAGCGCGTGCGTACTAATCAAGCTTTTATACTTGTATCAACTAACCGCAGAAAGCCTCGCCGCCTTAGATGATTCGGAGGATCAATAATGGCAAGAATGCACGCAAGAAGAAAAGGAAGGTCGTGTTCCACACGCCCGATGATATCGGAAAGCCCGGCATGGGTCACTCTCAATGCCACCGAAGTAGAGGACCTCATAGTCAAGATGGCAAAGGACGGATTCACGTCCGCCAGGATAGGGCTTATGCTTAGGGACCAGTACGGCGTTCCTGACGTAAGACTGCTGACCGGCAGATGTATAATGGAGACCATGAAGGACAAGGGCGTCGCCCCGGCGCTGCCCGAGGACCTGTCAAGCCTGATGAGGCGCGCCATCGCTCTGAACGTTCACTTGAAGAGCAACAAGGGCGACCACAGCAACAGGAGAGGTCTCCAGCTGATCGAATCCAAGATCAGAAGGTTGGAACATTATTACAAGGACAACCAAGTCCTCCCGGCCGATTGGAAATATTCGCTGAAGACCGCTGAGCTAATGCTCAAGTAAGGTGTTCCATGGACGACAACGTCCTCAAACTCTTTTCATCTTTATCCTCTGCTGTCGAAGCCGTCAGACCTCATGATTATGTCCATATCTTCTCGCACCACGATGCCGACGGAATATCTGCGGGGATCATACTGGCAAAGACGATGGTGCGCGCCGGAAAGGGTTTCACACTGACCCTGCTCAGCGGGCTGAACAAGGATTCCGTCAAGGAGATCCTGAACTGCGGGGCGAAGTGCGTGATGATCGCGGACATGGGCGTCTCGTACCTGAAGGAATTGGACGGGATGGATGCCGATGTCGTTGTACTGGACCACCATGCCGGCGGCAGTTACGAACCGTCCAGGGTGAGATATGCGAATCCGCACTCGTTCGGCATCGACGGTATGTCGGAGGGATGCGGTGCATCCGTATCTTTACTGTTCTCCGTGAAGTATGACGAGAACAACTGGGATCTCGTGAAGATCGCATTCGCCGGGATAATAGGCGACAAACAGCACCAGAAGGGGCTTAGCGGGATCAACGGATATCTTTTCGGCGAAGGGAACAGGAGAGGGCACATCACGGGAGCGGGAGGATCCCTGATACCGTCCGGACGCCTCATGAGCTCCCTCTTCCTTTCTGTGGACCCGTATATCAGAGGGGTGAGCGGTGATGCGGACGGCGTCGGGATACTGCTCAAGGATGCGGGGATAGATATGACCGCATCATCTGACGGCCTCACGGAACAGGAGAGAAGGAGACTTTCATCACTGATCGCAGCTAAACTTCTCAAACAGGGCGTGACCAAGGAGACGCTGGATGACCGCATATCGGCAAGATACATCCTCAAGAATTGGGAGATGGATGCGGAGATGATATCTTCCGTCCTTGACTCGTGCGGCAGATCGGGGAACGGAAGCATCGGCATCGGATTCGGATTGGGTGACAAGAAATGTCATGCGGATGCGGTCAAGATAGATGAGGATGCTCGGAAGGACGTGGTCCTGGCCGTGAAGGAACTGGATTCCAGAGGATTGGAGAGGATGGGAAATATCATGGCGTTCGATAACTCCTCATCAGGATTCACCGGAATACTGTGCGATATTGCGATGCGCTACATAGGCGGCATGGACATGCCGGTGATCGGTTACAACAAGAAGGATGACATCACTAAGGTTTCCGGCAGATGCCCGCGGTCACTGCTTGCAAAAGGAGTGAACCTCACCACTGCGATGAGGGAGGCGGGCATAGCGGCAGGCGGCGAGGGAGGCGGGCATAGCGTCGCTGCGGGTGCATCGTTCCCCGCCGGGAATGAAAGGATGTTCCTTGAGACGTTGGACAGGATCATCGGGGAACAGATCAGCGCCAGGTGACCTCTACCTCGTCCGTCCTGAATCTCTGATCGACCTTCGTGTCGTCCATCGTCATCCTTACGCCGGAATCGTACATTATGTGGCCGAGCCACGCTATCATCGCGCCGTTGTCTATGCATAGTCTCGGTTGCGGGACGAACATCTTCGCGCCGCGTGCGGTCGCCATGCTCTCGATCATGTTCCTGAGCCGGGAGTTCTGTGCAACGCCCCCGCCCATGAGCACCTCGTCCTTGCCGACGTGGGCCATCGCCCTTTCGGTGACCTCAGCGAGCATGGCGAAACATGTCTCCTGAACTGTATACAATATGTCCTCAAGTCTGTGTCCTTTCTTCTTCAGCGCCACGGCCGCGGTCATTATCCCGGAGAAGGACATATCCATCCCCTTCACCGAATACGGAAGGTCCAACAACTCATCCCCCTCCTTGGCCAGCTTCTCTATCGCCGGTCCGGCGTAATAACCGATGCCCAGTTCCCTTCCCAGCTTATCCAGCATGTTCCCTATGCCTATATCCAGCGTCTCGCCGAATATGCGGTAGCGGCCGTTGGCGAAGGCGATCACCTGCGTGTTCCCGCCGGACGCGTACAGCAATGCGGGATCGCCGCATCCGGTGGTCGCGTTGCCTATCTCGACGTGAGCGACACAATGGTTCACGCCCATTATCGGGATGTTCAGTTTAGATGATAGTGCACGTGCAGCGGTGGCGGCCACCCTCAGACATGGTCCGAGTCCGGGACCTTTGGAGAATGATACAAGATCCACCTCCTTCAAGGAAATCTTCGCATCCGTCAGTGCCTTCGATATCGCGGATGCGACGATATCCGTGTGATGGTTCGCCGCCTCACGCGGATGCAGCCCTCCCTCGGGGGGCTTGTACATTTCTATAACGTTAGCTAGGACATTGCATCCCTCATCGGTTATCCCGATGCCCAGCGTGTGCGCCGTACCCTCTATGCCAAGCGTTATCATTTCGTACCTGCGATGGAATTGAGTTTCTCCAGTATCGGAAGGGCTCCGCATACCACTTCGTCGTCCACCACAAGCACAGGGAATGTCTTCTCCAAGATCTCGTAATACGCCGCTTCCGCCAGTCCGTCGACGGTGTCAGCGTTTATTATCTGGATCTTCAACCCCTTCGGCATCCTCTCTTTGACGTGTTCACACTTTCCGCAATCGTCCTTCGTGAACAATTTTATCTCAGGCATATTCCCGCCAACCATTTCTGCGTTTAATATGTTTCGTATATCCGGTCATGCGGTGAACATCCAGATGTTCCTCCGCGACCGCCCTCCCGTCGTTTAACGTAAATAAAAAGATATAAAAAGGGGAAACATATCATCAGCCCACCGGGCTCGTGGTCTAGGGGTTATGACGTCTCCTTGACATGGAGGAGGTCGCCGGTTCAAATCCGGCCGAGCCCACCACAACACCATCTTTCTGACGGGACATGAACGTTCACGGATGATATTCCGGACATCCTGCATTTTGGATCTGGATGAAAAATAATATGGAAGAGGAGGCCGGTCCGGCCCCCTCGTTTATTCGTCGTTCCCGGATATACGCGGGATCACGGCCTCTTCAGGACAAAGAAGTATACGACCGCACCTATCGCTCCGACCGCTACTGCGGCGATCAGTACTATCATCCACGTCTCCAGACCGCCTTCATCATCGCCCGATCCGGAACCGTTTCCGCCTGAGCCTGATCCGTTTCCGCCCGAACCTCCGGTGTCGTCGGTGTCCTCTGACTCTATCCACACGGTAGATACTTCGTCCGTGTATGTCCTATAGCCTGCCTTTGTCGTTCCGGATGGATTATCGGCAGATGTGAAGTAGGTATCGATATCGGCGCTGTCATCGGATTTTCTCAGGTGGATGAATTTGCTGTCATCGCCGGTGACCTTCAGTTCACCATCTATCGTGACCTCTGCACCGTGTCTGGCGTGAACGCCGTAACCGCCATCGCCGTCCACGGTTATGTTACCGGTCGTTACGGTGGCATCTTCTCTAGCCCATACGCCGTAACCGCCATCGCCGTCCACAGTTATGTTGCCGGTCGATACGGCGGCAGTATCCTGAGCCCATACGCCGTAGCCTTCATCGCCATTGATCGTTATGTTACCGGTCGATACGGTGGAAGTATTTTGAGCCATTACGCCGTAACAGCCATCACCGTCCACAGTTATGTTGCCGGCCGTGACAGTGGAAGTACCTTGAGCCATTACACCGTAGCCTTCAGCGCTATTGACCGTTATGTTGCCTCCGAAGTCCACGTTGGAATTACCAAAGGCTTGGATGCCAGTAGCTATGAAGGCACCTGTGGCTGTGATATTAGCGGTTGCGGCGATGAACTCGGCACCGTCGTTGAGCTGAACCACTGTGGTGACCCCTATGCTTGCGACGACACCGATCGTGCCTTCATCGGCGACGGTGAGAGTGTAACCGCTGTATATCACTATCCCTTGCCCGATTGAATAGGCGTCGCTATCGAGTATCAGATCATATCCGTTCAGGCATAATGTTACGTCCGCACTGATGTAAAGAGTGAACTCGTAAGTGACATCACTCATCAATTCTATCACGTCACCATCCATCAGTGTGGGCAGGGCATCTATGGTGGCATATGTACCGCCTGTGCCCACAGTGTGTGTTGTTCCGGTCCCTAGAAACACATCGTTGTCCGATGATGATGTTCGTATCGTATCATCATCGGCCAGGATCGCGAATGCGGAGATCACGAAGATCGCAGCGATCGCGATCGGGAGGATCATGCGCCTCCTCTCTCTTGCTCTGTTACATTCCATCATTGAAATCACCATGTGCCACGCAGTATCCTTCCATACTGCGGACCTCGATAATAATTGCGATACAGGTATATATAATAAAGCGAAAGGATGCGCCATGCTTGGCATATTCATGAAACAGATGCCGCTCACACGTTCCGCAAAACTTGAAAAGGAGGATGACCGATAAGGTATTGGTCACGAAAGAGGGGCCGTGACCGAAAGGATGGTGATGATATGAGCATGTACAGCACGAAGGTCTGCACCGATTGCGGTGCGGGAGAGGTCATAGATTCCGACAGCACCATGGGAGACAAGGCGATGTATCACCGGATCGTCTGTTTGAAATGCGGATACACTGAATGGCAGTGTACACAGTCGCATCTCGATAAGCTCAGGAAGTGGGCCGAGAAGGGCATGTATAAATGAAACGTTCGCACGGAACTTCTCAAAACGTAGAAATAGTAATAGAATATCTGTGCGGATACGCGACTGTAGTCTAGTGGTTAGGACGGGGGCTTCCCAAGCCTCTAACCCGGGTTCGAATCCCGGCAGTCGCACCATTATCCCACAGAATGCCGGTTGCATACGATTTATCCGCATTTTGTTCCGACATGTGCTTACTAATTTTTGTAACGTTTATATCGTTGCGTTGCCTACCCTCCCGTGAGCTCATATGCTGGAGATAGACAGTTCAAAGGGAGAAGGGGGAGGCCAGGTAGTAAGGTCCTCCGTCGCGCTTTCCGCGATAACCGGCATAGAGGCACGTTTGACGCGTATCCGGGAGAACCGGCCGACGAACGGTCTGTCGAAGCAGCACTGCGTGGCCGTGAAGGCGGTTGCGGACATGACCGGATCGGAGGTCATCGGAAATCACGCAGGATCCAGGGAACTTCTGTTCAGACCCGGCAACATCAAGAAATCTGACATTAAATTGGACATCGGCACCGCCGGGAGCATAAGTCTTGTGTTACAGGCGGTCATGCTTGCCAGCAGGAATCATAAGGAGATGGTGAGAGTGGAGGTCCGCGGAGGGACGAATGTCATGTGGGCCCCTCCCATCGATTCGTATCAGCAGATCTTGTTCCCTCTCATGGAACGCATGGGTGTGAACGCAAGGCTTCAGATCGCCGACCGCGGATTCTATCCGGACGGCGGCGGGAGGGTGATAGCGGAGTTCGACCCCATTGGTGAGATATCTCCGCTTGTGATAGACGACCTCGGCGAATTGAAGAGGGTGGAAGGGGTGTTCTACATACAGCACCTCAAGGATTCGATAAAGGATGATATGATATCATCGTGCATGAGCACGCTTGACCTTGACTGTCCGGTGGATATCGATGTTCAGCGGACCGTCGGTAATTCTAAAGGAGCTGGGCTGTCGCTTGTCGCAGTGTATGAGAACGGACGTCTGGGAAGCAATGTGCTCACCACGAAAGGTCATCCCGCCAAACAGGCGGGAGATGACGTTGCAAAGGATCTGCTGAAGGAGATGGGTTCCGGCGCAACGATGGATGTCTACACCGCGGACCAGTTGTTACCGTACATGGCGATGGCTTCCGGACCGAGCGAATTCACTGTGTCCAGGATAAGCAGACATCTATTGAGCCAGATGGATACTTTGGAGACATTCCTGAACGTCAGGTTCGGTGTCGAGAGGAAAGGGCACGTATACAATCTGTCGGTCACGCCGGGTGACGTGAGATGAGGCCGTTCATACACGTGAACTGTGCCATGTCCGCGGACGGGAAGATAGCGGGAAGCGACAGACGGCAGGTCAGGATCTCGAGCGATGAGGACATGGTCAGAGTTAAGGAACTCAGGAAGAGATATGACGCCATTCTCGTCGGGATCGGTACCGTCCTCGCGGACGACCCGCACCTTACGATAAAGAACGCATCCTATGACGAGAATCCCGTAAGGATAGTGATAGATCCCCATGGCAGGACCGCAGATGATTCACAGGTCGCGGACGACCGTGCGCCTACGCTCATACTGACGGATGACGAGTGTTCGACGAAATGGGAACATGCCCGTGCGGTCAGGTGCGGATCCCCTTTCGATCTGACGGCGGCCATGGGAATGCTCTCTGAGCTGGGCATAGAGAACATCCTCGTGGAAGGCGGAGGAAGGACGATCGCATCATTCTTCGAATGCGGACTTGTGGACAGATACACCGTATTCGTTGGTAATATCATCATAGGCGGAAAGGATTCGCCCACTCCTGTCGACGGTATCGGATGGATAAGGGAGAACGGTATAACGCTGAACATGAAAAGCGCTGAGACGCTCGGGGACGGAGTTCTTATAACATACGAGATCAGATGATCTGTTCCAAAATGAACTTCGAATAGTTGTTACCGGCACCGAAGCACTCGCTTGAGGTTATCTTGTACTTCTTCTTCGTTGTCTCTTCGAGCACCGTGATGAAAAGGCCCTGGCTGAACAAGGATATGGATTCCGCTGAGCACTGTGTCACCTCTATGTTGTCACGCACGATTATCGTCAGCGGCATGAATGTGTACACACACACCTCCCCGATATCGTGTATCTCGTAGAACTCCTGAAGTTCGCTTATTATCTCCTCCACCTTGGCGGATGATATCTTCTTCGCGAGTATCTTTCCGGTGCCTCTGCCCATCTGGCGCATGGTGGCGCCCAGACACAATCCTATCCCTTCCGCGCCGACGATGAGCGCCCTCATCAGGGTCTTGAAGAAATTATTATCGCGGTCCGTCACCAGGCCGAGGGTCTTGCGGTACGCTTCCTTCCCCTCTTCGTTCACATTGCGCGATCTGGCCACGAGTTTTGACGAAAGCGAGAATATCTTCCTCCTGCTGTCCGCGGGATCGTCCCTGTACACTACGAGGCCGTCGTTCGACATCTTGTCCAAATGGACGGACAGCGTGGATTGTGCCTTTCCCGTTATGTTGGATATCTCCGTGAGGGAAAGGTCGGATGATGCCAGCTGCGTGAGTATCTGTCTCCTTACATTGTTGGAGACCTGCACCAGACCGTTGGCAGTGGAGTAGATGTCGAAGACTTCATCCATGTCAGGTGAATATGCGTTCCTCACATATAAACCATCGAGTGATGCAAAACATTAACGCCTATATACCCTCAATTATTGTTATTTTCGCCTTTGTATCCGTCGTCTTTTTCGGACCATTTCGACGCGCATACGCACGACACCGTTAATAATGCGGTCGTCTATAGGAGCGGCATGAAGGTCGGCCTCGGCGACAATAAGAAGGACATGAGGGCCGTTTGGTTCGCCAGCGGCGAGGTCAAGATGATAGATCAGCGCAGGCTTCCGATGGACATCACCATCGTCGGTTTCAAGGACCACAAGGATGTTGCGGCGGCGATAAGGAACATGACCATCCGCGGAGCTCCTTCCATAGGTGCCGCGGCCGCATACGGTATGTGTCTTGCGGCGTTGAACGGTAAGGACCTTGCGGGTGCCGCGGAACTCATCAAAGCAGCGAGACCGACAGCGAATGATCTGTTCTATGCCGTGGACCATATGCTCGCGGAACTCAAGAGGAAGGTCCCTCCGGTCGAGGCCGCTGATGGTTATGCTCAGATGATGGTCGATAAATGTTCCAGTATAGGAGAGCATGGAGCCGCCCTTATCAACGACGGCGATGTGATAATGACGCACTGCAACGCCGGTGCGCTGGCCACGGTGGATGTCGGAACGGCGCTTGCGCCGATACGTAAAGCGCATGCCGAAGGTAAAGGGAAGAAGATATTCGTCTTCGTCTCCGAGACCAGACCGAGGCTGCAGGGGATGCAGCTCACGGCATGGGAACTCCTTCAGGAGGGCATCCCGCACTCGATAATGACCGACGGTGCGTCCGGACATTTCATGAGGATGGGTGTGAACATGGTGATCGTCGGTGCCGACAGGATAGCGGCGAACGGCGATTTTGCGAATAAGATAGGGACATATGACAAAGCGGTCCTGGCCAAGGAGCTGAACATACCGTTCTATGTTGCCGCACCCGTATCCACATTCGACTTCGGCACCGAGAGCGGTGACAGGATAGTGATCGAGGAGAGACCGGAGGAAGAGATCACAATGGTCGGTTCGATGAGGATCGCACCGGTGGGCTCGCATGCGGTGAACCCGTCGTTCGACGTCACACCGGCGAGATACGTCACCGGATTCATTACTGAGAAAGGCATACTCAGACCGGAAGACATACACAGGATGAGGTGACCGATTGGACGAGACCACTGCCAGGAACATACTTTGCAACGCATGCACCGGACTATATGCCAAGGGACTTCTGGTCTCCGCCGGAGGGAACATCAGCATAAGGTTCGACGACGGGATGCTCATAACACCGTCGGGAAGGAACAAGGGTGCCCTCCTCCCGGAGGACATGGTGAGGATGTCCATGGAGGGAAGGGTATCCGGGAAAGGTAAGCCTTCGATCGAACATAGGTTCCATATCGCCCTGTACAACCTCAGGAGCGATGTCGGGGCGGTGGTGCACTGCCATCCGATATACTGCACCGCACTTGCCGTGAAAGGGGATAGGATAAGATCGGACCTCACCCCGGAAGGGGTCATACTGCTCGGCGATGTCCCGGTGATACCGTACCGTACCCCCGGGTCCGATGAGTTGGTGGATGAGGTGGCCAAGGTCGCCAAGTTCTCGGCGGCGCTCATGGAGAGCCACGGTGCGCTGACATTGGGAAGGACGATGGAGGAGGCATGCAACCGTATGGAGGAACTTGAGTTCCAGGCGCATCTGCAGCTTGTCGTAGGGAATGTGAACGGGCTTCCGAGAGAGGAAGTGAACAAACTGAAGCGGTTGTGATATCATGATCCTGGTCACGAAATGGTTCGGCGTATTCCTGTGCGACGACACGAAGGTCATGGACAAACGTCTCATGCCCAAGGACCCTGCGCTGATGGCCGAGAAGCTGGCGGTGATGCAGCGCGGCAGTATACTTCCGGAAGAGGCGGAATTGGCGAAGGATCAGAAGAAACTGCGCGTGTCGGAACGCAGACAGTCCGAACTTGGGAGACCCGTTCTCTTCGACTCATCGTTCATTACTGCGGACATGTACGGATACTCGAACGAACTGATGCATGATGCCATGCTCCGTCTCGGAAAACTGAGAACCTCGGAACCCATACCCCGGGACAGGAACCTGGTACAGGCGATCAGGCATCTGGACGATCAGATCACCTCCTGCAACCTGATGAACGAGAGGTTGCATGAATGGTACGGGCTGCACTTCCCGGAACTGGCGGACCATGCCAAGGACAGAAGATATTGCGAACTGATCGCAAAGCATGGCATCCGCGAAGGGATCATCAGGGAATTGGGATCGGACATAGGGTCCATAGGTTCCGAGATGGATGATGCCGACATGGGAAGGATCATGGACCTCGCATCGGCACTGTGCGGGATGTATGACAACAGGGAGACAACGGAATCATACATCTCCGAACTTGTGAATGAGGTGGCTCCGAACATGTGCGCTCTCCTCGGAGGGCCGCTTGCGGCAAGGCTCATCTCATCCGCCGGAGGATTGGAACGTCTCGCAACACTTCCGTCATCCACCGTTCAGCTGCTCGGAGCGGAGAAGGCCATGTTCAGACACCTTCGTTCCGGAAAGAAACCTCCGAAGCACGGGATGATATTCCAGCATCCGGATGTGCACCGCGCCCCGTATTGGCAGCGCGGTAACATATCCAGGGCGCTCGCGGGCAAGGCATCCATAGCGGCGAAGGTGGACAACTACAAAGGGGAATACATCGGGGACAGATTATTGGACGAGTTCAGCAGGAAGGTCTGTGACATCAGATCAAGATATCCGGAACCTCCCAAGAGGCGCCCCGAGACGAAGAACAGGCATAAGGGTAAGCGCAGAAAGGGCTGAACCGTACACCGTACCGGAATATCCCATCTTTTAGATGTTCCGTATCCTGCCAACCCCGTATCGGGAACGGTCCCGCGCGGCCGCGTTCTATGGACAAATATTTAAACGTAGTAAAGATTGAGGAGGCGATCACAATGTGGGAACAGAAAGAAGTAAGGGAACTGAAGGTCGGAAGGTACCTCAACATAGACGATGAACCGTGCAAGATCATCTCGATGACCACATCGAAGCCCGGTAAACACGGATCGGCCAAGGCCAACATCGAAGCGACGAGTATCTTCTCCGGATCGAAGAAGTCCATCACCGCACCGGTAAGCGCGAAGGTCCAGGTCCCGATGATCGACAAAAGGAAAGGTCAGATATTGTCCATACGTGACGACGAGATCCAGATGATGGACCTCGAGACATTCGAGACATTCAGCATGGCCATCAACGAGGATCATGAGGCCGATCTTGTCGAAGGCGGCGAGGTAATGTATCTCGTGGCCATGGGAAGACAGAGATTGATGTAAGATGCCTTTCGGTACGTCGTTCGCGGATGCGGATTCGGCATTCAATGATTCAGACATCGTCATCTACGGGATACCGTATGACCGTACCGCCACATTCAGAGCCGGCTCGCGTGAAGCTCCCAATGCCGTCAGGAGGGCGTCATATAATTTTGAGGTCGACCATTTCGAGCACGGGCCGCTGCCTGAGATCATGATGCACGACTTCGGCGACGTCGATGATCATCTCCTCCCGGAGGATATGTTCAATGAGATAGCGTTCTCGGTCGCTCCCGCCGTCAAGGACAACAAGTTCACGGTGGCCATAGGAGGGGAACATTCCGTGACCTCCCCGATCGTGGACCTGTATGGGGACGTTTCCGTCATATCCATCGATGCACACCTGGACTCCAGGGATGAGTTCATGGGAAGCCCGTACAGCCACGCGTGCACGATGAGACGCTGCTCCGAGCATGTCGGATTGGATAACGTGTTCGTCCTCGGCACAAGATCGATAAGCAGGGAGGAATTGGAACGCGATGACGTCGTCCCGTATGTGTCCTCATACGAGATCATGGAGAGCGGCATTGAAAGAGCGGTAAGGAAGGCCCTCGACTCCGTAGTGAACGACCGGGTGTACCTAACAATAGACATAGACGGTATAGATCCCGCATTCGCTCCGGGGACAGGGACGCAGGAGCCGTTCGGCCTGACACCGATGGATGTTAAAAAGGTGATCAATACGATCGGTGACCGCCTCGTCGGGATGGATGTCGTCGAAATATCGCCACCGTACGATCACGGCGGCATAACGTCCGTGCTGGGTGCGAGGCTCATCAAAGAGGGCATCGCAGTATATTCGAAACACAATCTTCGTTAGAATGTTGCGTGTCCGTCAGGCGGACATCATGCGTTGTACGAACTCCTTCGCCCTGTTCTCGAACTCGTCCGCTCTCCTGAGCGCCGTATCCTTATCCTTCGATTCGGAGAATATCCTGAACTTGGGTTCAGTGCCTGACGGTCTGGTAAGTACCCATCCGTCATCGAATATCAGTTTGAGGCCGTCGGTAAGGTCCGCCTTCGTTCCCTTGGCGGAGTCCTTCAGATATGCGAGAAGCGGATCCTTCAGATCATTGGGACAATCTATCTTCCTCTTCTCGAAATGGTATTCAGGAAGACCTTCGATCAGTACGGACAGCTTACCCTTCTTGGCTATGCATTCCAGCATGACGGCGACCGTCATCGCACCGTCACGACATAACTGATGCTTCGGGAAGATCATCCCTCCGTTCTCCTCTCCGCCGAACACCGCTCCGTTCTCGGACATCGCCTTCGCGACCACGGGAGAGCCTACGGCTGTGTACATCACGGTGCCTCCCGCACGTTCCGCCACATCCTCTACGACGGATGATGAACTGACCGGGGTCACTACCAACCCTTTTTCCTTGGATATCATATATCCGGCGATCACCGCCAGACCCTTCTCTCCGCTGACATATTCAGCTTTGTCAGATATGAATATCGTCCTGTCGGCATCGCCGTCATGCGCTATCCCGAGGTCCGCGCCGGTGGATCCCATAACTGCTATGAGGTCCTTCAGATTGTCCTCGGTCGGCTCCGACGGATGTCCTGGAAAATCTCCTTGAGGGTTTGCGTTCAGTGTTATGGCCCGGACGCCCAGCCTGCTCAGCAGCAGCGGTGTCGACCGGTGGGCTGCACCGTTAGCGCAGTCCAGCGCGACCGTGAGGTCCGCATTGCGTATCACTTCGGCGTCCACTCCCTCTATGACCGCATCCACGTAATCCTCGATGGCAGTGTCCCGATATTCCGTCAAGCCGACGGAATCCCATCCTTTGCATCCTATGTCCCCTTCGAAAAGCGATTCTATCTCTCCCTCCGCTTCCCTTACCAGTTCCTGCCCGGTCGGACCGACGCACTTTATACCGTTGAACTCGGGAGGATTATGGGAAGCGGTTATCATCACCCCGCCATGTACATCATCGTGGGAACCGACATAGTACTGCATGGCCGGCGTCGGAACGATCCCCAGGTCGATCACATTCACACCAACGGACATCAGACCGGCTGAGACGGCCGCCTTTATCATGCTGCCGGAATCCCTTGTGTCCGATGCGATGGCGACGGCATCTCCGAGATACGTCCCTATCGCCTTTCCCAGCTTGACGGCCAACTCTATAGTGAGGCCTTCGTTGACCACGCCTCTTACACCGTTCGTGCCGAAAAGTCTGCCCAAGACATCGCATCCTTTGTTGTGATCACGATCATAACGTGGTTATGCTGACGACGTTGTTCCCTCTCAGGACCACGGTCCCGAGACGCCTCTCCTGATCGGGTGTCCTTTCCTCCGTGTCCTCGAGGACCATGTTCATGTAGTCATCGTATCCTTTGAGCTTCCCCTCCAGCACACGGCTGTCCTTGAGGAGGAGCGAGATACGCTTATCGACCGATTTTTCC
>Ga0123356_10003721_pt1 | contig 15894 bp, 20 predicted proteins | sample TergutEmb28metaG_2_FD_92546 | JGI IMG/M metagenome (GOLD analysis project Ga0123356, IMG submission 92546) | Embiratermes neotenicus P3 segment gut microbial communities from Petit-Saut dam, French Guiana - Emb289 P3 | ecosystem: Host-associated > Arthropoda: Insects > Digestive system > Gut ... | reverse complement strand
CTTTTCAATTGATAATGGATAATTATCTATGGCAGAAAGGTTGATTATGCAAACAATCGTCTGCGCCGACAGCAATTGGGCCATCGGCAAGAACAACCGCCTGCTGTTCCGGCTCCCCGCCGACATGAAGCGCTTTAGGGAACTCACGGCGGGGGGGAACCTCCTCATGGGCCGCAAGACCTTCGATTCCCTGCCGGGGCCGCTGCCCGGGCGGGCGCACGTGGTGCTCTCCCGGGATCCGGAATTCGTGCCGGCGCGGGCGACCGTCCTGCGCTCGCTGGAGGAGGCGAAGGTGTACATCGCCCATGTGCCTGATATCTGGCTCATCGGCGGCGCTACGATGTACGCGGCGCTGCTGCCGCTTTGCCGCACCGCATATGTGACGAAGGTGGACGCTGCGGTATTCGGGGCGGACGCGTTTTTCCCGGACATCGACGCCCTGCCCGGCTGGCGGTGTGCCGAAGAAGGCCCCTGGATGCGGCAGGATGGGCTGCGCTTCCGGTTTTGCAGGTATGAGAATGATTTTATTTCACGTCCAATTCCTTTTCGCTAGCCGCCGCCTGCGCGGGAAGCCGGTTGAGCCAGTCACGCATAGCGGAGGGATTGGCGAACGCTTCATCCAGACACTTGCAGAACGGCGCTACCCCATCAAAATCCAGGGCGCGGTGGTCCATTACGATGCAGACGGGCCAATACTTGCGCGGTTCAATGGACGTGCCGCTATCGGCTTTCGTCACAACGCCGGGCTTGTCCACAAAACTGCCCAGGCCCAGCGCGCACACCATGGGCGGCACAAGGTCAATCAACGCTGGCGGAGCATACGCGCCGCGGTACACCGAGCCCAGGTTGGAAATAACGATGGTGCCCTGCTTGATGTCTTTTTTGGTCAGGCGCTCATTTTCGGTGAGCTTGAGATACTTTTTCTTTTCCTCGCCCTTGAGTCGATTGATTTCCTTGCGGCTGGGAATGAGCCCCGCGAGGCGCATGCCGATCCTATGGAACTTTAGCTTTTTTGCCAGGTTCAGCGTGTTTTCCATGGAAACCTCGAACATTGCTTCATCCAGATTCGTTTTTTCCATGCGGCGGCGAAGGTCGAGCACATAATCATTGATTTCCTTGAGGGTTTTGCTTTCGCAGTTCTGCACGTTGAGGGTCATCATTTTGCCGTCGCTCATTGTCGTCGGCATGGAGATATCCACATGCTTGAAGCGGGTGATGGTGCCCGTGGCCGTGCCATGGTGATATTCGATATGCGCGTTCATATCCGGCGCCGCCGCAAGGCCCATTGTGCACAGATATAAAAGCACGGTATTGATGGTAATGCCCTGCCATGCCGGCTGATCCTTTAAGCGCCGCCATTCAGCCAGGAATTCAGTGATATCCGGCTCATACATGAACGAGCAATGGGGCGCGCCCCAGCCCTCGGTCGTCATTTGGGCAACGATTTTGCGCTGCATGCCGAAGTGCTCCACGCTACGGATCCGTTTTTTTCTTGTCTCCTGCATCATTTGGTATTCTCCTTGTGTTGTAGGGTTGTGAGCCACTCACTTTTTGGAACTTTAGCATTATATACCTACGCGATTGACAAGTCAAGTGAACGGTTTGTAAAAGATGCTACAATGGAAAGGTGTGAATCAATATAAAAAAAACCCATCTCGAGCCCATGGCGCAGTTTTTTAACAGCCGGGCGGATATCTACGACGAAGTGCACACCTCGCATATCGACGGCGGGCGGGAAAGCAAGGATATCGTCGCGGGGCTGCTGCCGGAACATACGGCGAACATCCTGGACCTGGGCATCGGCACCGGCCTTGAGCTGGAGGCTATTTACGTGCGTTTCCCGGATGCGCAAGTGACAGGCGTCGACATGGCGGAGGATATGCTGCGAAAGCTGCGCGAACGCTTCCCGGATCGCACAATCGAAACTATTTGCGGCAGTTATCTTGACATGGACTTCGGCGCGGCGCGGTACGACGCCGTGGTTTCCGTCATGAGCTTGCACCATCTCACGCCAAAGCAGAAGCGCGTGCTATTTGAACGTGTGCGTAAAAGCCTCGCGCCGGGCGGCGTTTTTCTCAACTGCGATTATTTCGCGCGCTCGCGGACGTATGAGATATGGCGCAGGGGGCTGCTCTGGCTTTTGCACGCGGTACCCGGCAGCGTGCATTTCGACATCCCGCTCACCGCGCGGCATGAGATGAATATTATACGCAGTTCAGGATTTCATAGTGCGAAAGCGGTTTGGCGCGAAAGGAATACATGGGTGCTGGAAGCCGGATAAGAGTTAGGAAGTGGGAGTCATGATATGGACAGAGCGCCGTATAATGTTTTGGTCTTGCCCTATCGCGGCGGGCCGCGTGGCTTTGAATATTGCCTGTCTGAGCGGACGGACATGCGCATCTGGCAGTTCATCGCCGGAGGCGGCGAAGATGACGAGACGCCAATCGACGCCGCCATGCGCGAGGCCATGGAAGAGGGCGGGATTCCTATATCCCTTCCATTTTTGCGCTTGACGACGTCAACTTATGTGCCGGTGCATTGCTTTTCCCGGGAAACGCGGCTGCATTGGGGCGATACGCTGGTGATCCCCGTGCATTGTTTCGCGGTAGAGGTCCCCACGGTTTTTGAGATTACCCTCTCGTCCGAGCATACGCAATGCCGCTGGGCGGATTATGAAACAGCTGCCGTGCTGCTGCATTTTGATGTAGACCGAACAGCCCTGTGGGAATTGAGCGAGCGGTTGCGGCTGGGCTAAAGGCTGTCGCTGTATGCTTTTAAATCAGTCTTCACCTTTTCCGGCAGTTGGTTGTACGCAACGCCGGCAACGGCCCCTTCCAGCGCGAAAAGATGAACCAGGCACACATTCGAGTAACGCAGCTTCAGTCTGAAAAACGCCTCCTTGCTCCCCAGCGCCCGCAACTCTTCCGGCGTGGAGATCCCGGCGGACGCCAGCTTTTGCGCCATAGCCTTGCCGATGTTTGGCATGGAAGTTAGTTTTGCCACTTAATCATCCTCATTGGTCTCGATCTCCCATTAGCTTCACGCACGCCCTGCGCATGGCCTGGTGCTCCGGCATGGCCAGCGCGGGATCTTGCTTCAGTATGCCTCGCACCGCCGCGCGGGTTTCCTCAAGCAGGGGCATGTCGGCGGCGATGTCCGCGATCTTCAGCTCCGGCAAGCCGTGCTGCCGCGCCCCGAAGAATTGCCCCGGTCCCCGCAGCGCCAGGTCCCGGCGGGCAATTTCGAAGCCGTCGGCGGTTTCTTTTAGGATGGCAAAGCGTGCCTGTGCTTCTTCATTTTCCGCGTCCGAAATCAGGATGCAGGTGCTGCGGACCTCCCCGCGCCCCACGCGCCCGCGCAGTTGATGCAGCTGCGAGAGCCCGAAGCGCTCCGCGTTCTCGATGGCCATGATCACGGCGTTGGGGACGTCGAGGCCCACCTCCACAACGGTTGTGGAAACCAGCAGCTGGGTCGTCCCGGCGGCGAATTCCGCCATGACCTGCTCCTTCTGTTTGGGCTTGAGCTTGCCGTGCAGCAGGCCGAGCCGGTATCCGGCGAACGCGCCTTCGCACAGTGTTTGATACAGCGCCTGGGCGGAGGCCAGTTCGGTGCTCTCCTGCTCGGTGACCCGGGGGCACACGAGATACCCCTGCCAGCCTTGGTCCAAGTGCTTTTTGATGTAGTTATACGCCCGTGCCCGCAACGCGCCGGCGACGCAGTAGGTTTCCACCGGGGTGCGGCCTGGCGGCAGCTCATCCAGCACGGAGACGTCCAGGTCGCCGTAAATGGCCATGGCAAGCGATCGCGGAATTGGCGTCGCGGACATGGCTAACAGGTGGCAGGATGCAGGATGCAGGTGGGAGGGATCCCCATCTGCCTCTTGCCTCTTATCCCCTGTCTCCCGCATGATTTTGTCCCGTTGCGTCACCCCAAACCGATGCTGCTCGTCAACAACGGCCAACGCCAATTTCGCATAACAAACATCGTCTTGCAGGAGGGCGTGGGTGCCCACCACCAGGGGGATTTCCCCGCTTGCCAGCCCCGCCTTGATCTTTCTTTTTTCCGCCGCGGGCGTCGCGCCGATGAGCAGCGCGGGCGTGAGCCCCAGCCGGCCCAGGGTTTCATAGTGTTGCCGGGCAAGGAGTTCCGTTGGGGCCATCATGGCCGCCTGCGCGCCAGCCTGCGCCGTGATATGCAGCAGCGCCGCCGCCACCGCCGTTTTGCCGGAACCTACGTCGCCCTGCAATAGCCGCCGCATAGGGGTGCTTTTCCCCAGGTCCTCCGTCGCTTCTTCTATCACCCGCAGCTGCGCCTGCGTTAAAGCAAACGGCAACCTCGCATAATAATCATTTAGAGTGCGAAATCGTAAGGGCAGGGCGCAGGCGTCTTCCTTGCCAACCCGCAGCAACCGCAGGCCCATTTGCAACAGGAACAGCTCGTTGAACGCCAGCCGCCGCCGCGCTTTTAGGCTGTCCTGGATGGAGCCCGGCAGATGGATGAAACGAAGCGCTTCTTGCCGGGGAACCAGATCGTATTTCCGCAGGATATCCTCCGGCAAGAACTCCTTCACCTGCGGCAGGGTGAGCTCCACGGCGCGGCTGACGAGGGTCTCCATCATCCGGCTGGAAATCCCATCTGTCAAGGGATACACCGGCCGCAGGCGATCCTCGTTCGTGTTTGCGATCTGCGGGGAACTCATTTCCTTTGTTAAGAAATTATGCGAAATTCGGCCATAGAAGAGATATTCCTTGCCCTCTTTGAGCTTTTCCGCCGCGTAGGCGCTGTTGAAAATGGTGATGTGCAATGTGGACGCGTCGTCTGTGACGCGGGTTTTGTAAAGCGTCATGCCGCCGCGGAGCATATGCTCGGTGGGGGCGTGGCCTACGACGGCGCGCACGCAGCAGGGCACATCCAAAGGCGCTTCGGCGATGGGATAGACGGTTTGCCAGTCCTCGTAGGCGCGGGGCACATGGGCGAGAAGATCGCCCACAGTGCGGATGTCTAGACGCCGCAGCAGCGCGGCACGTTTTTCGCCCACGCCCTTGAGATATTGGATGCTGGTATGCAGGTTCAAATGATTGCTCCAATTGGATATTATGCGAAGTATGTTATATAAATTCTTCTGTTAGCAGGGCATAGCACAGCCGGTCGTGCCGTTTGCCGCCGAAGTAAACGGCTTTGCGCTCGCGGCCTTCCAGCACGAAACCAAGCCGATCCAGGCATTTGCGCGCGGAAATGTTGCGTTCGAGGGTGTTCGCCGTAACGCGTTCCAGGCCCATGTTTTGAAACGCGTGGCCGAGCATGAGCCTGGCCGCCTGTTTGCCGTAACCCTTGCCGCGATTCGCGATTTTTGCGAAGCCCATGCCAAGGGAACATGAGCGGTTCATCTTGTCAATGTCTTGCAGGGCCACGTCGCCGATCACCGTGCCGTCATTTAAGAAAATCCCCAGCCGGACATGCACGCTGAACTGATTTTTTTGGATGTCATCGAACCACTCGTCGGATTTTTCCATGGACTGGCCGATGTGCGGCGGTTCGGCGGGACGCGTGAAATCATATTCGAAATCTTCGTACAGTTTGCGGCAATCCGCCCGCTCCAAAGCCGCGAGATACAAGTCGTCGCCTTGCAATTTAATCATCGCCGTCCTCCAGAGCCAACTGATCCAGCGGATGCTCATACGCCGGCAAAAATTCTTTCATAAAGCAGTCCACAGCGGGCATTTGCATGTTTCTTAAGACGGTTCGGATGTTGAACTCAGCGCGGACAAATTCCAAATTGCCGGCCTTGCGCTCCTCGATGCATTTGACGAGGGCGCTGAGTTTATCCGCCGCCCTGACATAGCGCAGGAGCGCCGCGTTGGCTTCGCTGGTCGACAGCAGCGGCCGGTACGCCTCCCGCAAGTCGTCCGGCAGCATGGCCAGTAACCGGGCGCTGGCGCTTTGCTCCACTTGCTTGTAGGCCGCCCGCAGGCTCTCGTTGTAATACTTCACGGGGGTCGGCATGTCGCCGGTGAGGACTTCCGGCGCGTCGTGGAAGATCGCCAGTGCGGCGGCCCGTTCCGCGGAAAGCTCCGCACCGCCTGTTTCGCCGAAACGCGCGTTGTACAGCGTAACCAGCGCGTGGGCCAAAATGGCCGCTTCCAGGCTGTGCTCGCTGAGGTTTTCCGGCGAGGCGTTGCGCATGAGCGCCCAGCGGGAGATGTATTTCATTCTTGAAAGCAATGCGAAGAAGTGTGACATGGCGGTTCCTTTATGACTCTATATAAAAATCATTGACGCCCTGGAGGCCCAGGATGCTTTCGCGGATCAGGGCGACGTCCTGTTCGTTGTCCACATAGGCCATGGCCTTGAGAATTTTGCCGGTGTGTTTGTTGAGCTGGAAGGCGGCGGTTTCCTCCGGGAAAATGATTTCGAGGGTGCGCAGCTTGGCGCCGCAGTTGCGCAGAATTTCCGTGACTTTTTCGGACACGCTGTATTCGTCGCGCACGCCGACGTAGATGGTGCGGATCTTCGAATAGCGCTTGACAACCTTGTTAAGGGCATGGAGGGTAAGGTACATCACCGCCGTGGCGATCGCGGCCCCGGGCCAGAAGCCGATGCCCACTGCAAGGCCGATGCACGAAACCGCCCAAAGGCTTGCCGCAGTTGTTAAGCCTTTGACACTGAAGCCCTCCCGCAGGATGGTGCCCGCGCCCAAAAAGCCCATGCCGCTGATGACCTGCGCGCCAAGGCGCGCGGGGTCGGAGGAGCCGGGGCTGGCCAACTCGATGTACGCGCCGGTGCACATGACGAGGGCCGCGCCCACGGCCACCAGCATATGGGTGCGCAGGCCCGCGGGCCTGTGTGAACTCTGCCGCTCGTGGCCGATGAAGCCGCCCAGGAGTGCCGCGAGCATCAGGCGGATCACCGTGCGCATAGCAAGCGAAACCTGCGGATCGTTGTGCCACAACGAGGCCAAAAAATCAATTGCTTCCCGGATAAACGCGTTCAAGACGAGGGCCTTCTTTCTGAATTATGTTTATGTATATTATATCACATCATCACCGTGAAGGCAAGCGATTCTTGACACCGCCCCCGCGATGTGTTACAATAATTTTATCAGAGGTGACTATATGCAGGATTGCGCTACGCCTGATTTCAACTGCGCCACAGGCGGCTGTCCGCGGGCACTGCCCGCCGGAAAAATACACCATACCGAAACCTGCGGCACCGTGGACGGGCCGGGGGTCCGGTTCGTGTTTTTTATGCAGGGCTGCCCTATGCGGTGCCTGTTCTGCCATAACCCCGATTCGATCAATCAAAGCGGCGGCACAACCATAACTGTCAATGAGGCCGAGCGCGAGGTGCTGCGCTACCGCAATTTCATTCAGGGGGTCACGTTTTCCGGCGGGGAGCCGCTGCTGCAAGCTGAGTTCGTGGCGGAACTGGCCCGCAGGCTGGGGCGGGCCGGCCTTTCCGTCGCCATAGACACCGCTGGCGCGCCGGATCTTCCCCTGTGCACGGAGGCCATCGACGCGGCCGATTTGTTGCTCTTGGATATCAAAGCAGCCTCGGACGACCTGGCGCGCAAACTCACGGGATACAGCAGCCGCCGCGCGTTCCATACGTTGGATTACTGTGAGCACACGGGCAAGCGCGTGTGGATCCGCCATGTGCTCATCCCCGGGTGGACGCTGAAAAGCCGCCAGCTGGAGGCCCTGGCCCGCCGCCTGCGGCCATACAAGTGCGTGGAGCTCATCGAACTGCTGCCATTCCATCAGCTTGGCGCGCCGAAGTGGGAGGAGCTGGGCTGGGAGTATTCCTTCCGGGACGTCCCCCCGCCTTCCCCCGAGGCGATCGAGGAAGCGGCCGACTTTTTCGCGGACATGGGGTTTTTGGTGCAGTGAGGAACCAGGGCGCACATTATTTTTCTTTTTTGTTATCCAGCGCATATTTGCAGCATTGCAAAACCAACAGGTTGAATGATATGCCGTTTTCGAAAGCAACCTTTTGAAGTTCGTTGAACATATCCTCCGTGAACCGTATCGTACGGGGAATATTTGCATTTTTTAAGCTGTTTTCCACCTCAAACATATAACCACTCCTATATTCACTCTTGACATAATTATAGGTTTTGCGTTATAATACGTATATAACCATTAGTGGTTGTACTAGCGTTCAGGACTGACGGAAACCAAAAACCTTGAGGAAGGCTTTTCTATGGACATAACTCTGGTTCCAGGCGATGACGGCCAACACTGCCCCGGTAAAGGCGAACTCTGCGGGGAATGCGCTTTTCTGATCTGCTGCTCAAACTTTGGCGGGCTGTGCGACAAATGCTTCGCGGAGGATCCAACGTGCCAATGGAACGCTCCTCGCCAGCAGTGAGGGAGCAACCGCGGGTTGCTTTACAACAACGCAATCTTGTGCTATAATGCGCAGGAAAGGATGGTGCCGCATGAAGCTCAAGGATATTTACCGCGATCTGCGCAAGAAGCATGGGCTTTCCCAGGAGGAATTGGCCGAAAAGTTGATGGTCACGCGGCAGGCGGTTTCGCGCTGGGAAAATGGAGAAACCGTGCCGAGCACGGATACGCTGAAACTCATGTCCAGGTTTTATGAAGTGCCCATCAATGCGCTGCTGGGTTGTCCGCAGGAGTTATATTGCCAGGCTTGCGGCATGCCGCTGAAGGAAGACGAGAGCATCGCGCGGGAGCCGGACGGCAGCTTCAACGAAGAGCATTGCCGCTGGTGTTGGGTGGACGGCAAATATATTGGCCCGGAAACCATGGAGGAAATGATCGAGCTTTGCGTGCCGCACATGAAAATGCCGGAGGATGCGGCGCGGGAATTCTTGCGCAAACAACTGCCAACGCTGAAGCATTGGCGGACAAACGCACAGCCGCCTGCGACGGAGCAGCCGGCTGTGCCGCAACAGAAGACAGGCGGATAAAGATTGATACAGGAGGATCATCATGTCATTTGCAAGAGGCTTGAAAGAAAAGGCGATCAAAGTATGGGAGGACGGCTACTACCATCCCTTCGTCCAGGAGCTTGGCAAGGGCACCCTGGCGAAAGAAACGTTTCAGTTCTATTTGCTGCAAGATTATCTCTATTTGTTGCAGTACGCCAAGATGTTCGCCGTCGCGGCCCTGAAATCAGACACGGAAGAACACATGGCGGGCTTTACGGCAAGCCAGCACTATATCCTCGCCAACGAAATGAACGTGCATCGTGAATACATGGCCGGCTTCGGTATCACGCAAGCGCAAGTGCGTTCCGTCAAGCCTTCTCTTTACAATAAGACCTACACGGCCAATATGCTTTCGCTGGGTCTCACAGGGGGGCTGGCGGAGGTCCTCGCCGCCGTGTTTCCCTGCGCGTGGACCTACGCCGATTACGGCAAGCGCTTAAAGGAGCAATACGCCGATCAATTGGAAGGCAATTTCTACAAAACATGGATTGAGAACTACGCAAGCGACGAATTCTTGGATTCCTTCGAATGGTTCTATGACGCGCTGGATGATCTAACTGCAAATATGACAGACCAACAGCGGGGAAAAATAGAAGATATCTTCATCTCCAGCGTTGAATTCGAGTATTTATTCTGGGATATGGCGTATAAACGGCAAATGTCGTATTGAAGCCAGTTGAAACCAAAAAAACCTTGACAACCCCCGCCTTCTCTGCTATAATACTTTGGTTGCGGGTAAGGTCAGGCAACGTATCCTTGTCGTTATGAAAAATAACGGCCACAGTCCAAAAGGAGGTAACACATGGCAAATAATTATGAGGCAATGGTGGTCTATTCGCTCAAGCACGGCGAAGAAACCCTGGCTGGGCTCAAGGAGCGCTTCCAAACGCTCATTGAAGAGCATGGCGCCATGGCCGAGGTCAAGGAATGGGGCAAGCGCTTTCTGAAATACCCCATCAACAAAGAGACCGAAGGCCACTATGTGCTGTATTATTTCAGCGCCCCGCCCGAGTTCCCGCTGGAATTCCAGCGCGTCGCGGGCATCACCGACGGCGTGCTGCGCACGCTCATCATCCGCCAGGGCGAATAGGGAGGAGAAACAGCTATGCTTAATGTCGCGATCATCATGGGCCGGCTGACGGCCGAACCGGAACTCAAAAGCACTGGCTCCGGCATTGCGGTTTGCACCTTCCGCGTGGCGGTGGATCGCCGCTTCAAAGGCCAGAACGAGGAGCGCCAGACGGATTTCATCAATGTGGTGGCCTGGCGGCAAACGGCGGAGTTCGTCTCACGCTATTTCCGCAAGGGCTCCATGATTGCCGTGCAGGGCGCCATCCAGGTGAGAAACTACGAGGACAAAAACGGCAACCGCCGCGAGGCCGTGGAAATCGTGGCCGATAACGTCAGTTTCACCGGCAACAAAAGCGAAACCGGCGGCTACCAGCGCGAAGACATCCCCTTGCCGCCCGCGCCTCCCGAGCAGCGCCGCGGCGACGCCCAGCCAGCCCCCGCCTATTCCACCGCTGGCGCCGCCGACTTCGACGAAATTGCCGGCGACGACGATTTACCATTCTAGATATTAGATGACAGACACTAGAGATTAGATCCTGTTGCAATTAACGACATCTAAAATCTAAAGTCTAAAATCTAATATCTAACATCTAGAAAGGAACTTTCTTATGCCATACGAAGCTCGCCCGCCGCGTGACGGCGCGGAGCAGGGGGACCGCCGTCCGCCGCAGCGCCGCCGCCGCCGCAAGGTTTGCTCTTTCTGCGTGGACAAAGTGGAGCATATCGATTACAAAGACACCGTGCGCCTGAATAAGTATATATCCGAGCGCGCGAAAATCCTGCCCCGCCGCATGACCGGCACCTGCGCCAGGCACCAGCGGGCGCTGACCACGGCCATCAAGCGCGCGCGCCATGTGGCCCTGCTGCCGTATACGAGTGATTGAGTTTATATTAAGCCGAAGAGCCCGCCGTGTTGGTGGGCTTTTTTTGTTAAATAGTTGGAATAAATGGAAATAAATAGGGTAATTTGGTGATAGTGCCAAAAAAACAAATTTTTACTTGACTAGATTTGCTTTCCATGGCAAGATTTAGGTGATTTCGGACAAGCCCGTGGGCATACTGATGGTAACAACCTTACATATCTAAAAGGTGGGTTGTTCCTTGGATTTTCACAGGTCTTGTTCATCTTCAAAGAGATGGTGGGATAACATGTCAGTATTAGACGCAAGAACAATAGCGCAAGTGGAAAAAGAGGCGTTGAATGTTCTGGAAGAGTTTCAAATAGATTCTTTGCCTGTGGAGCCGACGGGCTTAGCCAAGTGCAAAGGCTATCGTGTAGAGTACAGAGATTTAAGCGAAGAAAATTTCCGTGGAGTGTTGTCAGACCGCAAAATCGCTATAGACAGCACCATTGAAAGTTCCAGCATGAAACGGTTTATTGTTGCGCATGAGTTGGGCCATGGGGTGCTCGGCCACGGAACCTCAGGGTACTATAATGAATCATCCGAATATGATGTGCCATGCAGCGAGAGAGAAGCAATGGCAAATTTGTTTGCGCGCGCATTGCTCATGCCAAAACACTACCTGCAAAAAGCAGTGGAGATTTTTAAAAGCAAAGATGGAAATTCATCGTATTCGTCATGTGAAGAATACCTCAGCGATATATTCGGTGTTACAGAAAGAAGGGTGAGAGACCGGTTGGAGGAATGCGAGCTTGGAATATAAATATAGTAATTATCTTAGCAATATCATACGGGGAAAAAGAAAGACAAAAGAATACTAGTCGACGCCAACAAAAAGATTGCTTCAAAATTAATAAGCGCGGCGGAAAAAACACAAGAAGAGCCGCTTGTATTACGTAATTACATAAATACAATCCTGTATCATGAAATCAAATATACGCTTATAAAACGCTTCCGAAGGAAAGAGTTCTATAAGTCGATTTTTTTCTGGCTTGCGATGATTCTTTTGGTGGGGACAGTTGCCGGTGCGGGAACTATTATATGGGTTCTATCAAAAGAACCAAGCGAAAACGCATCGGCCTTTATTACTGCAACTATAGGGTTGGTCACTACATTGTTAGGCCTGCCATTAATTATAGCGCAATATTTATTTAACAAAGAAGAGGACGAGTCGATTACAGGTCAAATGTTCACCTTGCAGGAGAATGATCGGAAAGAGCGCGAAGCAAATACTGTGGCACAGAGAAAAGAGAAATCAGATGACATGCCGGAGATATTAAAAGCAAAGCCCCCGGTCGCAGAAGGATCGGAAGACGTTCCAGGGGCGAAAAAAGGAAAGCCGCAGGGGAAGGACAGCTTCTTATCAAAGGCGCTGAAAAAACAGCCACCCACCGAAGATACCTGATGCAACCGCCAAAAGCCCGCCACCCGGCGGGCTTAAATTATTTAGCGCTCTCTCACCCATACGGATTGCTCACATAGGTCAACGGGTTCACCGGCGTAGAGCCCCCATTCGCGCCTATCTCGTCAATCTGGAAGTGCAGGTGCGGGCCGGTGCTGTTGCCGGTGCTCCCCATGATCCCGATGGATTTGCCGGCCTGGATCCGCGCGTTCATCACCACGGAGCTTTTGTCGAAGGACGCCAGATGCATGTATGTCGTGCGGATCGTCTTGCCCTTGGGCGCGTAATACCCGTGGTAGATCATCACGTAATTGCCCATGTAGCGGTCAAAGCCGTAGGCCGCGATCACGCCGTCCAGGGCCGCCACGACCATGTATTGCTTGCCCTTGTTACCGATGGAAATATCCACGCCCTTGTGGGGGGAGGCCCGGTTGCGCGTGGCGCCGAAATGGCTCGTGATATAACAGCCATTATAGGGGAACGGCCAGACCATTTTGCCGTTGTTGGTGGTTTCCCTCGGGATTTCGCCGTTATTGAGCTTTTGGGCGATGATGGCGTCGAGTTCCCTGGCGAACCGCTCCTGGTTGCGCCTTTGCTCGTCCAGGATGCGCTGGGCGTCCCGGCTTTGCCGCTGCAAGCCGTCGATGATGACCTTGATTTCAGTTTCGGCCTCGCTGATGGCACCATGCTCGCGGTCAAGCTTCTTCTTTTCCGCGTCTTGCTGCAAAATTTGCCGGGTCACTTCGGCGCTCTGCTTCTGCAGTTCCAGTTTTTGCCCCTCCAGCCTTGCCTGCTCCTGTTCCAGCTCTGCCTTGAGTTGGTTGAGCACCGCCATTTCGGCTTCCAGCTTCCGGCGCAATTGCGCGTCCTTCTCTGCCTCCCGGTTCAGGTGCTCCGTGATGGTCAGCATGCTGGCAAGGTCGGGGCTGGAAAGCAGCAACTGCAAATTCGAGATCGGCCCGTCCATGTATTGCTTGCGCAGGCGTTCCTGCAGGATCTTCTGCATCTCCTTAATCTGCGCGTCCTTGGCCAGGGTCTGCTTCTCTATTTCGTCGATGCGGGCCTCCGTTTCTGCCATCTCGTCTTCCAGGGCCTTGATCTGATTGTTCAGTTGGTTCACGGCGTTGGTCAGGCGGTTGATTTCCTCGCTGATGAGCCGGGCCTTTGCCTCGATTTCCTTGATTTGCTCCTGCAAAGGCCGCAGCAGCTTTTCCTGGTCCGTTTGCGCCGCGCGGATTCTCGCGATTTCAGCCTGCTGCTCCGCGATGCGTTTGTCCGCCTGCGCCATTTCCGCCTTGATTTCCTGCTCTGTCCGCGCGGCCGCCGGCATGACGGCGAACGCCGCAAGCGAGGCAATTAGCAGAGCTAGCACCATCAGCAGGCTCAGGCCTCGCAACCGCCACGGCGCGCCTCCATATTTGACCATCTTGTTCATATCGTGTAGGCCTCCTTTTTACGACAATTATCCAATATCAATTAACGTCCTCGTCCGCCTTGTCATACACCTTTTCCTTCAGGTAGCGCGTGATGGAAAGCATGCTGCCGCCTCCGCCCGTAAGCACGCCGACAAGGAGGAACCCGGGCAGCAGCCAGGGCAGGTATGCCGCAAAGGGGGCTAACTGGAAGCCGCCGCCCAGCAGCCGCACGAATAGCGGGGCCATCGCCTGCCCAAGAAGCAGGTACATCAAAAACACAAAGCCCAGCGCGATCACCGAGCCCAGCATGCCAAGCACAATGCCTTCCACCAAAAAGGGCCAGCGGATAAATGCCGGGGAGGCCCCCACGCTCTTCATCACCTTGATTTCCTGCTGGCGGGAGTACATCGTTGCCTTTACGGTGCTGGATATGATGAACACCGATACCAGCATCAAAATCCCGATGACCGCCGCGCCGAAGATACCCAGCGCCCGTTCCATGGCGCCCAGTTGCTGCGCCACCTCACGGAAGTGCCGCACGCTCGTGATGCCCGGATCCAGGCCTTCCAGCAACTGAACGGTTTCGTCGAAGGTTTCCAGCCCCGCGGGGCTCACCTCGAAGGCGCTTGGCAAAAAGTCCATATCCTCGCCGTCCAGCAGCGCGAAGCTGCCGTCGTTGCTGCGCAAAATGCGTTCGTACGCCTCCCGGCTTGAAATAAACCGGCTCTCCTTCACGTTGGGTACATTTTCGATGCGCCGCCCTAGCTCCTCGATCTGCTCTCCGTCCAGGCCGGGGTTGAGGTACACCATAATCACGTTGCGGGAGCTGAACTCCGCGAACAATCCGTTGAGATTGACCGACGCCAAAAACACAAGCCCGATGAGCATCAGGCACGAGACCAGCACCAGCACCGAAGCCACTGACATCGTCTGGTTGATGCGGATATTGCGCAGGCCCATGCGCGTGAGGAATACACGTCCTGAACTTCCCATATGTTTCGATCCTTTCAATGCAAGCCCCTGTTTCCCTGACCTCCTGACCCCTATTACAGCAGCCAAGTCCCTGTCTGCCGCGCTCTGCCGCCCGGCGCCTGTCCTCTGACCCCCGGAATACCCGCCGGCGTTTGCCAAGATCTCACGCCTGTATCCTGGCCCCTCATCCCTGATTTCAGGCCGCCGTCGGCTACCACCTCGCCATCCTGCAAAATGACGATGCGCTTGTTGTAGTGCCGCACCAGGTCATGGGCGTGGGTCACCATCACCACCGTCGTGCCCGATTCGTTGAGCCGCATGAAAAGGTCCACCAGTTCCTGGCTCATGCGCGGGTCGATGTTCCCCGTGGGCTCGTCGGCAATCACGAGGTCGGGGTCGTTGGCAAGCGCCCTGGCGATGGCCACACGCTGCTGCTCCCCGCCGGAAAGCTCGTTGGGCCTGGAACGCGCCTTGTGCGCGAGCCCAACCAACTGCAGCAGGTATGTCACCCGCTCGCGGATGCGCTTATCCTTCGCGCCCACCACCCGCATGGCAAAGGCGATATTGTCATAGACGTCCATCGTGGCAATCAGCCGGAAATCCTGGAGCACCACGCCCAGCTGCCTGCGGTAGTAGGGAATCTGCCGCTGGGTAAGGTTCCCCAGTTCAAAGCGCCCCACGCGGATGCTTCCGCCGCTGGGCAGCTCCTCGTGGAGCAAAAGCTTCAGGAACGTGCTTTTGCCCGCACCCGAAGCCCCTACCACAAATACGAATTCCCGGGGCGCGATGTGCAGGGTCACATCCCGTAGCGCCACCGTCCCGCCCGAATATTCCTTTGTCACAGACCGGAAGTCAATCATCCTTAACACCCTCTCTTATGCGCGAAAACCGGAAATTCCTATTATCATCACTTTAAATAGCTAAATATCTACAAATTTTGCAATTTAGTGTGAAAAATAATCCCAACATCTGACATGCCCGTATAAATGCCAAATAGGCGGAATACTTCCGCCCATTTTACCTGATTCCTGATCCTTAAATTTAATACCTAACCGGCTTCGCGTCCAGGTATTTTTTCACCATCAGCGCCACCTTGAAAACAATGGCGTCGTCGAATTCCCGCAGGTCAAGGCCCGTAAGTTTTTTGATTTTTTCCAGCCGGTACACCAAGGTGTTCCG
>Ga0123356_10003720_pt1 | contig 15897 bp, 13 predicted proteins | sample TergutEmb28metaG_2_FD_92546 | JGI IMG/M metagenome (GOLD analysis project Ga0123356, IMG submission 92546) | Embiratermes neotenicus P3 segment gut microbial communities from Petit-Saut dam, French Guiana - Emb289 P3 | ecosystem: Host-associated > Arthropoda: Insects > Digestive system > Gut ... | reverse complement strand
TGGTTCGCTGATGGGGACGACTATTTCAGTGACCCGCCGATCACTGACGAGTTGACACTCAACCCTGACCGGGTTGGTGGTCTAAACGGGGCTGGCACTTATGTGGCTGTGTTCCAAGAAAACCCGAAGTACCCCACCACCATCACACTGATGCTTGACGGACTTGCCCTGCCGGGCCAGGACGTTGAGCTGAATCCTCTTGGCTTCACCAGAGGCGAGGACCTAGATGACCAGAATGACGGAACATACACTCAGGATGTCGAGGCCGGCGACTACGAGATTTGGCTCGACGGGGTCGATACCGGTGTGACCATCACCGTCAGTGACGGTGGCACCAACGCAGTGACCCTGGTCTACTGGACCTTGACCTACGAAATAGGCGCCGGCACGGGCAGCCCGCCCGCGCCACCAGGGGTGTTCCTAGACGGGACCACCCTGACGGTTCTCGACGCTGCTGGTGTGACGGCGCCATCGGGCAAGCACTTTGCCGGCTGGACCACCAACCCGGCCGCCGCCAAACCAGAAACCGGCTACATGCCGGGCGACACTATCACCATGACGGCGACCCTGACGCTCTATGCCGTCTGGTCTGTCGACCAGTGGTACCCGGTGCTCTATGACGCCAATGGTGGCAGCGGCACCTTGGTCGATCCCAATTCGCCGCATCGAGGCGACAGCTGGGTGGCGATTCTCGACGGCATTGGTCTAACCCCACCGCCAGGCATGTATTTCACCGGATGGTCAACTAACCCGTCTGCCGCCAGCCCGGACCCGGCCCTGGCCGCGGGCAAGGTGCACAAGCTAGTTGGCCCGGTGACGATGTATGCGATCTGGGCCGAGAACCCGCGCCACAGCGTGATCTATGACGCCAATGGCGGCAGCGGCAGTGTGGTCGACCCAAGCTCGCCACATTTGTCCGGCACCAAGGCCACTGTCCAAAGCGATGCCGGCCTGACTCCGCCAACTGACATGCATTTCGTGGGTTGGTCACATGATCCCGCCGCCGCCGCGCCCAACCCGGTCTATGCCCCAGGCGCGACCTTCAGGATCACCGACCCGGTCACCTTGTACGCCGTCTGGGCGGACGATGCTCCACTGGGTCCGGATCGGCATGCAGTTGGCTACAGCGCCAACGGTGGTGTTGGCTCTGTGGTAGACCCGAACGGGTCCTACCTGGCCGGCGATCCGGCCACAGCCCAAAGTGGCGGGGGATTGATTCCGCCGCTGGGCAAGCACTTCGCCGGTTGGTCTACTGACCAGGACGCCACCAGCCCCGACCCGGCCTTCGCGCCCGGCAACGGCTTTGTTGTCTCCGGTCCGATGGCGTTGTATGCAGTTTGGGTTGACAACGACCGGCATCACATTGCCTACCACGCAAATGGTGGCGCTGGCAGCATAATCGATCCGAACTCGGCCTATCTGGCGGGTTACAGCGTGACGGTGCTGAGCGGTGCTGGTTTGACCCCGCCGCCAAACATGCGCTGGGTCGGATGGTCGACAAATCCGGCCGCCACCGGTGCCGATGCGGGCTACAACCCCGGCGCGAAGTTCACTATCCACGGTCCGGTGACTTTGTACGCCGTTTGGTCAGACATTGGTCCAATACCCAACCCCAAACCGGTCCCGATCAAACCGCAGCCGGCACCAAACGTGGCGCCAAGCACTGGGCCAAGCTACTACGCGTCTAACTACTACGGGTCAAACTCCTACCGGTCATCAGGAAGCACCGGCGGGTACGGCTCGTCTGGCGGACCGTACTCCGACTCGGCTCAACCGCCCAAGAAATCGGCCTGGCACAGCGGGCTCGACCCCTACTTGCCCAAGACTGCACCTGAGACCTTGGTACAACCAAAGGCCCCAGCCGCGCAGCCGTCAGCACAAGTCGAGCACCAGACCTGGGCGTTGGCCAACTTGTTGCTGTCATTGCTGAGCATTTTGCTGGCGCTGGCCGTAGCAGCCTGGGCCCTGGCCCGCCGCTATTGGGATGAGCCAGACAATCAGGAGCGCGGCTTAGAGGAGTCCGATGGCCAAGACGGTAGTCCTGACCAGCCTGAGGCTTCCCAAGAGCATGAGCGCCGCCTGAAGTGGATGACCGTTACCGGGCTTCTGGCTCTGGTAGGAATCGTCATCTTTGCCCTGACCCAGGACCTGACTCGGCCAATCGGATGGGTCGACCAGTGGACTATCACTCATGTCATCTTGTTGGCGGCGCAGGCTGTGATTGCCTACCGGGTGTACAAGCGGGCAAAAGACCACGAACAAGCCGAGGAAAACGAATTCGAGGCGGCCAAAGTGACGGCGTGATCTAGGGGCGTCACCGCCACCTGCCCGGCCCCTCGACGGGGACCGGGCCCCAACAACAGACGCAACGCGCCTGGGCAAAACGCCCAGGCGCGTTGGCGTGGTTCCCTATTTTCGGCAACAGTACCCTCACCCAGGCGGCGCCTGGTTCGTTGGCGGCCACGCCCCGCTTCAAAGGCCACGGCGAATAGATGCGCGCGCCGAGGTCCAGGCGGCGGACCCCGGCGCGCGGGTATTGATGGCTATGGAAAGTGGACCACTAAAGGACTCGGGCTGAGAGCATCCCGTCGATCGCCTTGATCTTCTCCAAAAGCGCATCAGGGATCTCACCCTCAACGTCAACCAAGGTGTAGGCCAACTCGCCCTTTGACCGGTTGAGCAGGTCGGCGATGTTGAGGTTGGCTCCGGCCACCAGGGCCGAAACCTGGCCCACCATATTGGGCACATTGGAGTTGGCCATGGCCAGGCGACTGGTCTGCTCGCGTCGCGGCAGGTCGATAGCCGGGAAGTTGACCGAATTGCGGATAACACCGTTCTCCAAATAGGCCCGCAGCTGGTCGACCGCCATCCGGGCGCAGTTTTCTTCCGCCTCAGCTGTTGAAGCACCCAGATGCGGCAGTGTCACAACCTTGGGCCGGGTGTTTAGTGCCGGTGAGGGGAAGTCGCAGACGTAGCCCCGCAGCTGCTCAGCCTCGAGCGCGGCCACCAAGGCCGCTTCATCGACAATTGGCCCGCGGGAGAAGTTGATTAGCACCGTGGTTGGCCGCATCTGAGCCAACTGCTCGGCGCCAACTAGTCCGGTGGTTTCAGGTGTCAGCGGCAAATGCATGGTCACAATGTCGGCTCGCTGGTAGGCCTGCTCCGGGCTGGTGACCCGTTCAACTAGAGGCGACAGTTTCCAGGCACTTTCCACCGTCACACCCGGGTCGTAGCCCAAAACGGTCATGCCCAGGGCGCAGGCCGAATTGGCCACTTCGACGCCAATGGCGCCCAGACCAACTACTGACAGCACCCGGCCTGGCAGTTCCCAGCCAGCGAATTGCTTCTTGCCCTTTTCGACCGCGGCGTTCATTTCCTTGGCGTCGCCCCTCAGGCGGTGGGCAAAAGCCGCTCCGTCAATAATGTTGCGTGCGGCCAACAAAATGCCGGCCAAGGTCAACTCCTTGACGGCATTGGCGTTAGCGCCTGGGGTGTTGAAAACCGGGATGCCCACAGCCGAATAGTCCGGAATAGGGATGTTGTTGGTGCCGGCCCCGGCCCGGGCCACAGCCAGCAGGGATTCGGGGATAGGCACATCGTGCAGATTGGCCGAACGCAACAGCAAAGCGGCCGGCGCGGCCAGGTCGGTGCCAACCTCGTAGCTCTCGGCTGGGAAACGCTCCAGGCCTATGGGGCTGATGGCGTTTAGGGTTTTGATCTGGAAGGTCATGTTGCTGTCTCCTTGTACCTCAGCCGCGACGGTTGGCAAAATCAGCCATAAAGGCGATCAACGCATCAATACCGGCCTGCGGCATGGCGTTGTAGATGCTGGCCCGCATGCCACCAACCGACCGGTGGCCCTTGAGATTTGTCAGGCCGGCGGCCTCAGCCTCTTTCAGGAAGTCAGCATCGAGGTCCGGATCAGCCAAGGTGAACGGCACGTTCATCCAACTGCGGGCGTTCAGGGCGACCGGGTTGGCGTAGAACTCGGAGCCGTCGATGGCGGCGTACAGGGCCGCCGCTTTGGCCTGGTTACGCTGGGCCATGGCCGTTAGCCCACCAATGCGCTCGATCCACTGAAGGACCTGGCCTAGCAGGTAGACGGCAAAAGTGGGCGGAGTATTGAGCATCGAATCGGCGCCGGCCTGGGCGGCGTAGTCGAAGACCCCTGGGGTGTTTGGCCGGGCCTTGCCGGTCAGGTCGTCGCGCACAATCACAACGGTGACGCCAGATGGTCCCAGGTTCTTTTGGGCGCCGGCGTAGATGATGCCGTAGCGGCTAACGTCAAGCGGGCGGGAGACAATGGTGGAGGACATATCAGCCACCAAGGGCACGTCGCCGGTCTCGGGGATGTAGTCGAACTCGACGCCGCCAATGGTTTCATTCGGGGTGTAGTGGAGGTAGGCCGCATTGGCGGGCAAGTCGTAGGAGCCGGCAGCTGGCACGGTCGAATAGTTCGACTCAGCCTCATCGGCAATCACTTCGACGTTCAGTTCCTGCGCCTTGGCAAACTTGATGGCTTTGGCCGACCACTGGCCGGTGTGGAGGAACGCCACTGTGTCACCGGGTTTGGTGATGTTCATTGGGACCAGGGAGAACTGGGCGGTGGCACCACCTTGAAGGAAGAGAACCCGGTAGTTGTCAGGCACGCCAAGCAGGTTACGCAGGGACTGCTCGGCCGCAGCGGCGCAGGCCACAAAGGCTTTGCCCCGGTGGGACACCTCCATGACGGACATGCCGGAACCTTGCCAGTCAACTAGCTCGGCTTGGGCGATTTCAAGGACTTCTGTGGGCAGCATGGCCGGGCCAGCCGCAAAATTATGGACACGCACCCGGCCATTGTGCCACCAGGTCGCCCCCTTCGCCACGGGACACCACCGTAGCTTTCCCGCGCCCAGGCGCCGGCGGACGCCGAAGAGCCATGCCAACAGTCCATCGGTTTGACGTCATTTCTTGGGGCAGCGGCCTCCTCGACGGCCCCTGCCTGAGCACCGGTGTAAATCCCTTCGAATTTGCACCCGGCCCCACTCGCTGGCCGTGGCATGATTGGCTGAGGATCAACCAAGGAGCGTTGGAAAATGACTGATTTCCTGTACGAAGACATGCTGCCCATTGGCCAAGACGAGACGCCGTATCGTCTTTTGACCACTGACGGCGTTGAGGTGGTCAAGGGACCGGACGGCCGGGAGTTTCTCAGTGTGGCACCCGAGGCGCTTGAGACCTTGGCGACCACGGCCATGCATGACATTGCGCACTACCTGCGGCCGGCCCATTTGGCGCAGCTGCGCAAGATTGTCCAAGATCCTGAGGCCAGCGCCAACGACCAGTTTGTGGCGCATGTGTTGTTGATGAACGCCAACATCTCTTCAGCCGGCGTCCTGCCAATGTGCCAAGACACTGGCACCGCGGTAATCATGGGCAAGCGCGGCCAGCAAGTTCTGACGGACGGGCCAGACGAAAAGGCACTGTCGAAAGGTGTATTCAACGCATACACCCAGTACAACCTGCGCTATTCCATGAACGCCCCGTTGAACATGTGGGATGAGGTCAACACCAAGACCAATTTGCCGGCGCAGATCGAGCTCTACGCCGACACCGCACCGGGCCACGAGCTGGTCTACAAGTTCTTGTTCATGGCCAAGGGCGGTGGCTCGGCCAACAAGTCTTATCTGTACCAAGAAACCAAGGCCGTGCTAAACCCGGCTTCGATGATGCGGTTCTTGGACGAGAAGATCCGCTCCTTAGGCACGGCCGCCTGCCCGCCCTACCACTTGGCGGTCGTCATCGGCGGCACCTCTGCCGAGTTCGCGCTCAAGACGGCCAAATACGCCTCCGCCAAATACTTGGACACGCTGCCCACCACCGGTGATCCCTCCGGCCGCGGCTTCCGTGACCTGGAAATGGAACAGCAGGTGTTGGAAATGACCCAGAAAATGGGTCTGGGCGCACAATTTGGTGGCCGGTTCTACTGCCACGACGTGCGTGTGGTTCGCCTACCGCGCCACGGCGCCTCGGTGCCAATCGCGGTGTCAGTGTCTTGTTCAGCCGACCGCCAGTGCTTGGGCAAGATCACCCGCGACGGGGTCTTCATTGAGCAGCTGGAGACCGACCCGGCGCAGTACATGCCTGAGGTCCGCCACGAAGAACTGGTCGGCAGCCCTCAGGGCGCCGAAGCGGTGGCCATTGACCTGCGCCGGCCAATGCCGGAAGTCCTGGCTGAGCTCGACAAATACCCGATCAAGACGCGCCTGTCGCTGACCGGCACGCTGGTGGTAGGGCGCGACATTGCCCACGCCAAGCTGAAGGAACGTCTCGACGCCGGCGAAGGGTTGCCTCAATACTTCAAGGACTATCCCGTCTACTACGCCGGGCCAGCCAAGACACCTGAAGGCATGCCCTCTGGTTCATTTGGGCCCACTACAGCCGGGCGAATGGACTCTTATGTCGATCTGTTCCAGGCCAATGGCGGCTCGATGGTGATGGTGGCCAAGGGTAACCGCAGCCAGCAAGTCACTGACGCCTGCGCCAAGCACGGCGGCTTCTATCTTGGCTCGATTGGCGGCCCGGCCGCACAGCTGGCGCAAGACTGCATCAAGTCGGTCGAGGTGCTCGAGTATCCCGAGCTGGGCATGGAGGCGATCTGGAAGATCGACGTGGTCGACTTCCCCGCCTTCATTGTGGTGGACAACAAGGGCAACGACTTCTTCGCGGAGATCAACAAGCCAACAAAGATGTAGCAGTCCGAAGAGGCAACGGGCGGCCGGATTCCGGTTGCCCGGTGCCGCTTGCCTGGGTTTGGTCGCGGCACTGCGGCTGGGGAGGTGGTGGTGATTGGCCTGCCACTGATCCCACGCCAGAGCCCTACAAACTTGCCCGGATGCGCTCCGCGCCAGGAGGCTGCCGGACCCTAAGGCAATGATAGTGATATCATTATCAGATGGACATTCTTGTTCGTAACGTCAAACCGGAAACCAAGCGAGCGCTGGCCGAAAAGGCCAGCGCCCAAGGGCGGTCACTGCAAGCTGAACTGCTTGATGTGTTGGAGCAGGCGGCGGCCCAGCCTCTGGCCCCGCCGAAGAGAAGGAACCTCCGCCTGGCCGTGGGTGCCTCAATGGGCGAGTCCACCTGGAGCCGCGACGAGATCTACGAGGCGGGTCGGTGACAGAGCCAAGACTGGGACGGGCACTACTGGACACGAACGTGTTCTTGGCAGCAACCGATTCGGCGAGAGCCCTGCGCCGCAATGCCTTGTTCGCACTGGAGGACTGGCCCAGTCAGGGAGTGCGGACCTACACCAGCACGCAAGTGCTGAGGGAGTATCTGGCGGTTGCCACCCGGCCAAGGACGGCAAATGGCCTTGGCCTAGCCCTGGACCGGGCTCTGGCCAACATTGACGAATTCGAAACGGCCGTCGAGGTCTTGCCGGAAACGCTCAAGACCTGGGCAAAACTGCGCGCAATCCTGGGCTCTGCAAAGCTCTCAGGAGTTCGCGTGCACGATTCCAACATCGCCGCCTGCGCCCTGGCCCATGGGATCGGGACAATCCTGACGGCAAACACGGCAGATTTCGATCAACTACCAATTGCCACGGTGGACCTCGCCGCCCTAGAACCCCAAACTCCATGGGCCTGAAGGCCCAGGCCGGAAATTGCCGTCTCTTGGCTGGCCGATGACGTCGCGGCGGCCAACACCAACGGCGTCACCTTGCCGGTTGACGGCGGTTGGGCTGCCATCTGACTTGGCCTTCCGACATCGGCCTAAGTCTTATCGCCCACGTGACTGCCGGTTGGTCGCCCACAGCTCCCATAGCGCGCTGACTGGCAGGCCGTAGAGCCTGTCCGCAAAGCGATAGCCGGTTTGGCCGGTGTTGAGAACAATCCCGGCCAGCCGGTCGAGCGGCAGCTGACAGGCGGCAGCTGCGAGATCATCTGGCTGGCCAGCTAATTCGCCCTGGCTGAGGCCAAGCAGATTTAGGCGGCCAGTTGCAGCGCCAGTGTGCTCTTGCCGACTTGGCGAGCCCCTCGATGATCAGGCCGGGCATGCAGGAGAGATCGTCACTTGCCACTGGCCCGGCGTGCCTGGTCAGGAGTTGTTTCAAGCCTGGACTGTGCCATCTGCCCGTGGATTCGCAAATCCTAAACCGTGGATTCGCAAGGCCCAAGCCGTGGATTCGCAGGCCCTAAACCGTGGATACGCAAGGCCTAAGCCGTGGATACGCAAGGCCTAGGCCGAGGATTCGCAGGCCCTCTGCCCTAGCCCGCTAGGTGGGCCTCCCATTCGGCTTGTTTGAAGCCAACCAGGACCAAATCCTGATCAACCAGCAGTGGGCGCTTGACCAACATGCCGTCGGTGGCCAACAGTCTGAGCTGTTCTTCCTGGCTCATTGTGGGCAGTTTGTCCTTCAGCTCCATTGAGCGATAAAGCCCGCCGTTGGTGTTAAACCAGCGTCGGATCGGCAGACCGCTGAGCTGGTGCCAGGCAACCAGCTCATCGTGAGTTGGCGCCTCTTCCTTGATGTCCCGGTACTGGTATTCAAGGCCTTGGGCCTCCAACCACCGCTTCGCCTTTTGACAGGTTGTGCATTTGGGGTAGCAAATGAATTGCATGGCAGGTCGCGCCTTAGATCGAGTTGGTGGTGTGACTTAGCCCTACCACTTTATCGCCGGCCTGGTTCAGCCCGGCAGTCCGGTGGGCAGGGCAGATGGCGCTCGCGGACGCCAGGTATGACGGCAGGAATACCCGGGGTATACTGAGTGTATGGCGACAACGACACCAAGCCCGGCGACCACCATAAAGGTGTCCCAGGCCACACATCGACGGCTAAAGGCCGGCGCCCGGCCGTATCGGTCAATCAATGACTTCATTGACCACCTCCTTCGCCTTGAACAACGCCAACAAATGGTCGAGGCCATGCGCCAGGCCATCGGGGCCACAACCCCAGAGCTGATGGCTTCCTGGCGAGCCGAGTCTGATGTCTGGGAGGCGGCTTCGCTCAAGGACGGCCAATGAGCACTGCCGGGGGGTTGGCGCAAGGGATGGTGGCATGGGCCGAGCTCGACCCTGTCTTGGGCAAGGAATACGCCGGACATCGTCCAGTGCTGGTGGTGTCCAGCGACGACTACCTCAGCCTGGTGACGGACCTCGTGATCATCTTGCCTATCACGACAGTTGACCGAGGCTGGCCCAACCACGTAGCCGTGAATCCTGCCGGGGTCTTGCGGGAGCCTTCGTGGATTGTCACAGAGCAGCCGCGGACCATTTCTAGATCCCGGATCAGTCGCGCCGACCGTCGGGTCGACGCGTCCACACTCGACCAAGTTGAACGCTGGCTTGACATCTTCCTCAAGCCGGCCAGGTAAAGGTTTTCACTGATACGCCAGCGGGGCGGGCTCCGCCAGAAAGACCTCGCCTCGTCGGTGATTTCCGGTAGATGACGGTAAAAGTCGGCCATGGTTGGGTCAGTCGGGGCGCCCCGTCCATGGTCAGGGTGGCGAGTTCGGAGCCGCCGGCGTCGACCAGTTGCCACCCGTCGCCGTCAGGCTGGTAGGCGGCGGCCTTGGCCCGCCAAGTAATGGCTGGGAAGCCGCCGTCACCGGAGTAGCAGGAACCAGAGGTCAAGTACGGCGTAGATCTTCACACTCGGTGGGCCACCTCGTGGGCGCGCTCCAACTTGGTGCCCTCGACATCGACGTTTGGCAGGATCCGGTCGAGCCAGCTCGGCAGCCACCAGGCTTTGGTTCCGATCAGGTGCATCAGCGCCGGCATCAGAGTCAGCCGCACCACGAAGGCGTCAAGCAACACGCCAACCGCCAAGGCAAAGGCAACCGGACGGATCATGACCGAATGCGAAAAGGCAAAGCCACCAAAGACCGAGGCCATGATCAGCCCCGCCGCGCTGACCACGGCGCGGCCGGCGCCCAACCCTTGCACCACAGCCAGCCGGGCCGGCCGGCCGTGAGCATAGGCCTCGCGCATGCCAGTGGCGATGAAGAGCTGGTAGTCCATGGCCAGCCCAAACAAGATGCCGGCCATCATGATTGGCAGGAAGTTGAGGATTGGGCCAGGAATCTGGGCGCCGGACAGCCACGGCAGCCAGCCCCACTGGAAGATCGCCACGACCGCCCCGTACGCCGCCAGGAGCGACAGCACAAAGCCACCCGTTGCGATCAGCGGGACCAGCAATGACCTGAAAACAATCAGCATGATGATCAGCGACAGGCCCACCACGATCACCAGATAGGGCACCAAGACATCTCGCAGCTTCTGTGAAAGGTCAATGTTGATGGCCGCCTGTCCGGCCACGCCCAGGGTCGAGCCCTCCTCCAGGGGCGCCAGGTCACGCAGCTGTCGAACCACACTCTTGGTCAAGTCTGAGTCCGGTCCACCAGCCGGCTGGACCTGGAAGGCGGCGAAGGAGCCATCTTGGCTGAAACCAACCGGCGCGACTCCGTCCACACCGTCAACCGCGCCGATGGCCTTGGCTACGTCGACCTGGACCGACTGTCTGGTCAGCGGGTTGAGCTGGCCGGGTAGTGGGGCGATCACCAAAAGCGGCGAGTTGGCGCCCGGGCCAAACTCCTCCTGGGTGATGGCGTAGCCCCGGTGGGCCAGGGAGTCGAGCGGCTCGGCCGAGCCATCAGGCAGTCCCATCCGCATCGACATTGATGGGATCGCGATGGCGAGCAGGGCCGGGACCGCGATGACTACGGTCGCAACCGCGCGCCATCGGGCAATCTCTTTGACTTTGCCCCGTGCCGGCGCTGGCGCATGGCTGTCGACCGCCTGGCGTTCCTTTTTCGTCAACACCCGCAACCCGACCACCTCGAGCAGGGCCGGGGTCAAGGTGACGCCGACAACCACGGCGACCGCGACCGAGATGGCGGCGATGGAGCCCATCACCGACAGGATCGAGATTCGAACCACGTTCAGGGCCAGCAAGGCGACCATGACGGTTGACCCCGCGAAGACAACGGCGTTGCCAGAGGTGCCATTGGCCAGGCCAATCGACTCGCGCCGGTCCATGCCGGCTCGCAGCTGGCGCCTATGCCGGTTGACAATGAACAGCGAGTAGTCGATGCCCACGGCCAGGCCCAGCATGGCGCCCAATGCTGGGGTGAAGACGGTCATGGTGATTTGGCCGGAAAACGCCAGTGAGCCAAGGATGGCGACTCCAACGCCGGTCAAGGCTGAGACCAGCGGCAGTGAGGCGGCTAAGGCGCTGCGCAGCAAGATGCCCAACACCATCAGCGCTATCAACAGGCCGATGACCTCGTTTATGCCAAAGACCGTTGGCGTTTGTTGGGCGATCTCGGCTGACATGCCGACTTCGACGCCGTCAACGGGATGAGCCTGAACATAGTCGACGACTGCCTTCTTTGAGGAGGGGGGCAGGTCAAGGCGGAGCTTGGTGAAAGAAACTTGGACTGTGGCGGCGGCACCGTCCTCTGAGACCATGCGGATGGAGCTGGCCAGGGCGACCATCTGGGCCATTTGCTGAAGTAGTTCTGGCTGGAGGTCTGTCAGGTTTGGCAATCCGCCAGTGTCGTTGCCTGCCCCGGCCAGCTGGTCAAGCACAGCGGTGCGCTGTTGCTCTGCGGCGAACGGGTCGACCACCGAGGCGACGTCGGTGAAAGACTCCAGGTCTGCGGCGATCGCGGCGATGGCTTCTCGTTGGGCATCGCTCAGCGCTGATCCATCTTCGGTTCGAAAGACAATGCTGCCGGAGGCTCCGGCGAAGTCTGGTAGGCCCTTTTCGAGCTGGCTGACCACCCTGGCCGAGGGAGTTTCTGGGATTTCGAAGGCGGTCACTAGACCGGAGTAGCCGAACGCAAACCCGGCTGCCATCACCGCTAACACAACCGCCCACGCCACAATGACCGTCCGAGCCCGCCGCGCGCACCACAGGCCCAGCCGGTAAAGCAACTCCGCCACGGCCACCACCCTAGGGGAATGGTGGTGCTGGCGACCGCCGCTGGCCACAGTTCTTCTGCTGCACCCTGGTGTTGGTAGAGGCACAAGGCGCCGGGTTCGTCTGGCAAAGCAGCACGGCGTAACGGGTTTCCTGTGTAGAAAAAAGGTCAGTCTGGCAGGCACCTACCAGTCTCTGGCTAGCAGGAAATCGGGCAGGTAGATCCGCTCAATGCCGTCACGAGAAGAGGCTGGAGGAGCGTCAAGTGACAAAACCACCTTGCGGTGGTTGTCGGAAATCGTGCTCAACGGGGTGAATTCCCGTTCAACGACCGTTGAATCGGCCAGCAGATAGGCGACTTGGACGTACAAGCGCGTGTTTTGCCGGTCGGCAACGAAATCGACCTCGGCTACTCCCTGCTTGCCAATCCGAACACTGTAGCCACGACGCAACAGTTCCAGGTAGACGATGTTCTCAAGGATCCCGGCCATCTCGTCAGGGCGGTAGCCCAGGCAGGCGTGGGCAAACCCGTGGTCAGCCAGGAAATACTTCTCCAGGGTCTCCAGGTTGCGCTTGCCCTTTATGTCGTAGCGATCAGCCCTGTAGATCAGGCAGGCCTCGGTTGCAGCATGCAAGTAGTTGTAGACAGTCTCAGCCCCCAAGCTTCGGCGCTGGCTCTTGAGGAACGCCGAAATGCTCTTCGCAGACACGGTCTGCCCCAAGGCATCCATGAGGAAGGTTAGGAGCCGTTGCAGCAGATCCACATCGCGCAGCTTGTGCCTGGCAACAATGTCCTTGAGGACAATGCCGTCGCACACGTCGCGCAGGTAGACCAGCGCAGCCGATGCGTCGGGCATCGCGTGGACGCCAGGCATCCCGCCGGCGCGCAGGTACTGGTCGAAGGCTGCCGCTGTGTCGTTGGCCGTTCCGGGCTGGTCTGCTTGGACAAAGTCGAGGTGCTCGGCGAAGGACAATGGGTACACGTCAAGTTCCAGATACCGCCCGGTCAGGAGCGTCGACAGCTCGGTTGAGAGCAGCCAGGCATTCGACCCAGTGATGACTATGTTGCAGTCCAAATCAACCCGCAAGGAGTTAACGGCCCGCTCCCAAGAGTCGACCAACTGAACCTCGTCGAGGAGTACATGGACACGGCTTGCCACCGCGCCAGCCCAGGCCATGACGTGCTTGTAGAGCGCCGTGTGGGTGGTCAGGTGGTCGTTTGACATGGACTCGAAGTTCAACAGCAGAATTCGGCTCTTTGGGACGCCGGATTCCACCAACTCCTGCTTGACCTGCTCCAACAGCACTGACTTGCCGCAACGGCGCACCCCACGCAGCACCTTTACCACAGGCGCATCCACCCAACTCAGCACCCGCTCGAGGTAGAGCGTTCTCCTGATCACTGCCACCCCCAATTTGTTCGCTATACCGAACAGAATAGCAGATTTTGCGTACTGTGTTCGCTATACCGAATTCTTGACCGCCTTCGGCGGGACAGCCAGGAGTCTCGCTGCTGGAGGCCTTGGCCGCCGACATCGTTGCCGGCCTGGATCTGGACGTGGGTGACTCTTACGCCCTCTGAACCCACTGAAGGGCTGTTGGATACCAACATCCTTGTGCTTCGTAGGTGGATCCCGGTCGACTACTTGCCCGATGAGATGGTCATCAGCGCTGTCACCGTTGCCGGATTCGCCGCAGGTGTGCATCTGGTGGGTGGTGGGAACTGGGCCGGTGTCCAGTCGAGGCTGAGACGGTGCTTATGCGGCCAGCAGTTTCTGGGCACGCTGATAGGACACGCCAAGCAATGTGCCCACATCCCTAACGGTCATTCCCTGGTCCGCGAGCCTGCGGGCCGCCAGCCTGTTCGCCTCGGCCGCCGATCGGTTGGCAACCAGGGCGGCTCGCTTGCGCTCACTTGCGGTGGCGATCGCAGTCGCGTCCTCGGAACTGAGCTGTGGCGCGACGGTGACACTGAAGCTGGCCGTGCTGTTCCCGGTGTACATGGCGGCGGCCTCACGGGCCATTGCCTCGACCTGGTCCAGTCGCCGAGCTTGGGAGAATACGTTGGGCAACTCAACAATCTCGATTCCCCACCAACCTTCCCCTCGATAGCACTTTGCCGTCAGGTTCATTGATCCTCCAATTCGATTTGATCGAGTCTGCGCAGGATCGCGCGTCCGAGTTGTTCTTGAACTTCCCGGTGCCGTGGAAGAACAATTGTGTGCCGTCCTAGCTGGACTTTCGTGTGGCTGCCGCCTTCGACCGTTCGCACGGCCCAACCCCTAGCCTTGGCAACGGCGTTGATCCGCCGCTCGATGTCCCTCCGCTTGGTCACCGGGTAAGTCTACTCTAGGTTGTGAAACAAGTCGATAGACCAGCGACTGAACCAATTGGGCGGCGGCCCCTGGGGTTCGCCGGTCGGTCTCGTCGTTTAGAGGGAATTGGATCCGTCCGGGTCGCCGTAAACCGTCAACAACGGGGGCGGCGCTGGCGGGGAATGCAGTTGGCCGTCAACGTAGCGCAGCGACCTCGAATGGGCGGCATTGGCTAGCTCCATTACGGTGACTGTGCCCCTTGAGGGGACGGCACGGTCGATTCTGGCGAATTCCGTGCGAATCGCCGTGATTGTCGGCACGTAGCGAATAGACGCAGTCCTATGGATCGGGGTGTAGCCAATCTCAATCAGCCAGCGAGCAAAGCTGATGGCGGCGTGTCGTTGCGACTTGGAGCGGACTGGTAGGTCATGGGTTACCAAGATCCAGCGGCCACTTGGCTTAGACATTTGGCCGCCAGGCCGTGACGTCTAGCTGATCGGCCTCACCTTCGGCAAACCGCCCGAACCTCTGGGCTAAGCTTTCGAACTCGGCCGCTACGGAAGGCCCACCGGGGGTGAACGCATTGAAACACGCCTCCGCCAGCAGGGCCTTTGTCTCCACCTTCTTTAGCGACGAATACGGTGGCAGATGGACCACAGCAAAGTCAATTGCCGGTCGGAACGGTTCCATTAGGTCGGCAACCAGGTTGAAAGGGTTGGCCCGGTGCGAATGGGCCACGCCGACTGCGCCGATCAGTCCAGCGCCAAGCACTGCTCGGATGCCATGCCCCCGCAGGATGCCGTAACCGTAGTTGAGGAGAGCGTTGATTCGGTCACCGCCGTCAGTGTCACGCCGGAAGTCCTTGGCCCACAAGTGGCTCCAATAGAAGCGGGCCGCTGCGCCTTCAGTGTTGTTCGGGTCGCCAGGTCTGACGTCCTGAGCCATTCCCTCCAACCTGGAAGCAAAACGGGGTTTGGTGGTCCCAAGCGTGGCGGCTTGACCCACTATCTTTGCCCGCACCAACCGGCCCCATGTCTCGGCTCTGTCGGCGGGGCTCAAACCCGCCTGGGCGATCTGCCGCTGAGCTATGCGTGAGTGACTTGACCAAGGCGTCATCACCGACTTGGGATTCCCGGCCCAGTCGCACAAGACCACGACTGCGTCGTAGCCGGCAAGACGGTGCATCGCCCCGCTTGTGATAGTGAACCCGGTGCCAAGTAGAAGGATCGCGAGGTCATCGACCGGCACACGGTCCACTTGGCCGTCGGCGGTGGCAATAGTGATCAACCCCCGGTCGGCATCAATAGCACCGCGAGCCGCGGTGCAGTCCAAAACGCGCCAGCCCTTCGCCATGTGTCAAAACTAGCGGGCAATCTGCCAACCAAGTTGGGCGTTCGGCCACCACCTGTGCCCGTCCCCGGGACCAAGGCGCCTGCCCCCATTGCAGTCTCGGTTCCCAATACGCCCAAAGCCCAACATCACCCAAGCCCGGCAGCAGCGACGCAGGTCAGGGTAGGATGGCAACACAGCCGATAATGACCCTTATGTCAGCGTTAGAAGTGTTCAACAGTGAAGAAAAACCTGTCCTCCTGCCACTGCCCCCAACCTATGACCGGCCGGTTTGGGTGAACGTTAAAGTTCACCCGGACCTGCATGTTCAAGTCTGTAAGAGCT
>Ga0123356_10003718_pt1 | contig 15902 bp, 10 predicted proteins | sample TergutEmb28metaG_2_FD_92546 | JGI IMG/M metagenome (GOLD analysis project Ga0123356, IMG submission 92546) | Embiratermes neotenicus P3 segment gut microbial communities from Petit-Saut dam, French Guiana - Emb289 P3 | ecosystem: Host-associated > Arthropoda: Insects > Digestive system > Gut ... | reverse complement strand
CATATTTTATTCAAACCGGGAATTTAGTAACAAACAGCAACGCCGAAATTCTTAAAAAGCGAATTGACCACCTTAATTCCCTTGACAAAAAACAACTGCGCCAATACCATAAAGAGCGAATGAATGCTAAAAACGATAATCCAGAAAGTCATGGTGCGGGGATTGGGCTTATCGAAGTGGCGCGGCGCTCGACTTCCCCAATTGAATACTCTTTTAATCCTCGCGGTGATAAAATGCAATATTTCACATTGTATTTAACAGTTTCGCGGGAAACTTCGTTGTTGAATGCCCAAGGAGGAAAGTTATAATGGCATTCTATTTAGAAAAAGAAAAAACATTTTCAACACCTTATATCCTTATAGATGAGAAAAAAGGCTACATGAAAATGGAAGGGCAGTGCTTCCATGAAAATGTTGTTGTATTGTTCAAAGAAATCAACGATTGGTTAGATGTTTATATAAAAACCGATTTCGGTTTATTTACCTTTGATTGCGACATTGAGTATTTAAACAGCTCAACCTTAAAGCTGTTGAATGTTTTGCTGTTAAAGCTTGATAAGCACTCCTGCGAAAAAAATAAAATTATCGTAAACTGGATTACCATTGAGGAAGATGACATAATGATTGAGTGCGGCGAGGATTATCAGGAAGAAATGAAAAATTTAGAGTTTAATTTAATTAAAAAATAATAATATATGATAACAGGGAATCTCTGACAACTAACCCGAACCACAGGTTCGCAAGTTTAGAGATTCACACCATTTTAAAGGGGACTTAAGAATTTTGCTAAAAACAATCCGTATGAAGCTGTTAATGCCTATTCTGTGCGCCATTATTTTGGGCAGCTTAATCATTGGTATCGTCGGATACCGGATGGCGGCGGACATCGTTATCGGTGCGTTTGAAGAAGACGGACAGCGCTCTGCAAGTTATCTGCGCGAGTACATGGATATGGTAATAAGCAAAGCGGAGCTTGATTTGTCCGCGCTTTCCGTTGCTCCGTCTGTTAAATATCTTTTACAGGGGGACGAGGCTTCTGAAGAACTGGTAGAGGGCTACATAATGGCGCTTGTAGACCAGCACGGTATCTATAACAGTATAACTATACTAAATACCAATGGTATCATCGTTGCAAGCACCTCCGGCAGTACAGGCGGAGACAGAAGCGACAGGGAATATTTTCAAGATAACATGAAGGGCTTGTTCCATATCTCCGGTGTCGAGTTGAGCCGACAAACCGGACGGCTTGCCACATTTATCTCCATACCCATACGCGACACGGATGATGGCACTATCATCGGCGCGGCGCTGACTGTCATCAGGCTTGAGGAGCTTAACGCCCGCTATGTTGTCCCCGTTAATTTGTTGGGCGACCACGGTTATGCTATGGTCGTCTCGGGCGCAGGTGAAATTATTGCGCACAGAGATGAAGGCATGATTTTTGACCCTGGCAATGAAGAACGGGGTGAAACTGACGGAATTGTTGCCGAGGAAACACTGAGGCGTCTCTTGACTGTAACTGAAGGCGGCGGCAGTATTGCGTTCAATACATTAATGAATGGTGAGAACTTTAGGGCTTTTGCGGAGCGCAGCCATTATACAGACTGGTATGCCGTTGTGATTTGCCCCATCAGCGAGTTTTATGATGCGGCAAATGGATTAGCCAGGACAACCGTTTTTCTCATTGTTGCTGTTATTCTGCTTATTGCGGCAATTATATTGATTGCGGTCAGCGGAGTAACAAAGGCATTAAGTATCACCATCCGCTATGCCGACACTGTCGAGAAAGGCAAGTTAGATACGCAGCTTAATGTGAAACGCGATGATGAGGTTGGAGTTTTAGCAGATTCCCTGCGCGGCATGGTCGGAAAATTGAAAACAATGATTGATGAAGCAGAAGCGGCTTCGGCAACGATTATGGCGGGTATAAATTACGCCAGTAAAATTCAAGGCGACCTTCTTCCTAAGAATCAAGCCTTTGATAAAGCGTTCGAAGACTATTCAATCATATGGAAACCGCGGGATATAGTGGGCGGCGATATATTCTGGTTAAAAAACTTTGAGTCCGGAACTATACTTTGTGTGTGCGACTGTACCGGTCACGGAGCGCCCGGCGCAATGCTGACGATGCTTGTCGTGTCCGCTTTTGAGGATATTGTGGATGAAAGCAACTGCCATGATACCGCAGGCATTATATTCAGTCTTGAGCAAAGACTTGCGGGCGGGTTTGGCGTTAAAGCTCGTGAAAAAGGTCTGGCAGGCGCGGACATACATGACGGCTGCGACCTTGCTGTTCTTTTCATTAAAAAAGACGGCGATGTCAATCTGTCTTCTGCTAATATGCCCGTTTTCACCTGTAATGGAAAAGAAGTCAACCATATCAAAGGGCAGCGGCTCTACATAGGTGAAGGCTTGTTGAAAAATAAAGATGAAATTGAAACTGTGTTTATCTCTGCCTGTCCCGGCAATAAGTATTACATTGCGTCCGACGGATTATTTGACCAGCCTGGCGGAAAAGAGAAAGTTATCCCATTCGGTTATAGGCAGTTCAAGGAGATTATATTGAAAAATCACAATGAAAGCCAAGATACTATTTCCGATAAAATATGGACTGCATTTGAAGATTACCGGGGAACTGAGCCGAGGGTTGACGACTTAGAGTTGATTACATTTAAACCGAAACAGAGGAGGTTTTAGATGAAAATTGATATGACGCAATATCACAAAATGCTGACTGAAAATAACATCTCCATCATCTACAGCGGTCCGTTGTGGGCGGACGGTATCGACGGGATGGCAGAGTTCCTTCAAAGACGGCTTGATGTGGACGAAGTAACGTTAAGTATGTCACAATCTGTGTTTTCGGTCTTTATAGAGCAATTGAACAATATGCTGAAGTATTCGACTGAAAGATCAGAGATCGACTGTTCAGATAAAGAAAAATGTAATACACCAAAAGGCATTTTTTTGATGGGCAAGCATGGTAATAAGTATTTTTTGCAAACAGGTAATTACATGAAAAGCTGCAGCGTAGATCTTTTGAAAAATCGAATTGACCATTTGAATACGCTTGATAAACAGCAGTTGCGGCAGTTCATGAAAGAGAAAAGAAAATCCGATGACGACAACCCCGAAAGCAAGGGGGCAGGAATAGGGCTTATTGAAGTGGCGAGGCGGGCTACATCCAAGATTGAATATGAGTTTGTTCCGCGCGAAGACGGATTAACATATTTCACTATGTATGTGACGATATAGGAGGGTAAAAAAATGGCTTTATATTTAGAAAAGGAAAAAACGACCTCGACGCCATATCTTCTTATTGACGAGAAGAAGAATTATTTGAAATTAGAAGGCCGAAGCTTTCATGAAAATATTACGGATTTTTTTAAAGAGGTTTTTGATTGGTTGGACGTTTACCTAACGACTGACTTTGGCTCTTTTACATTTGACCTTGAAATGGATTATTTCAACAGCGCCACATCTAAGCTATTGCACAATATGCTGATGAAGATGGATAAGTATACTACTGATAAAAATAAAGTCATTGTCAACTGGATTACGACAGAAGACAACGATATCATTATTGAGTGCGGCGAGGACTTGCTGGATGAAGTCGAAAAATTGACGTTCAATATGGTGATTAGATAGTATACTGACTGTCCGAAACTCAACCGCTCCTATTAAAAAAAAGGAAACCTTAGCTTATGCTAAGATTTCCTTTTTTTATTTATGAGCCGCGCTACGCCCGATTAAGCACGCTTATGCGCTGGATTCGTCTTCCATTCGGCAACATCCTGTTGCCTCATTCCAGACCGCCTGCGTGCCTTTCGCCGCATCCTTGCGGCTCAACCCCTCAAAGGCTTTCGCCTTTTCGGGGCACGGCACTACGGTTCGAATCCAGCACGTCTCTACTTATAAACAAAAAAAGCCTCATCTTTCGACGAAGCTTTTTTTGTTTATGAGCCGCGCTGGATTCGAACCACCGACCACCGCCTTAAAAGGGCGATGCTCTACCGTCTGAGCTAGCGGCCCAAAGGCTTCTTAAGAAGCCCTCCTAATTTATAATAAAAATCATGGAATGAATCAAGGGGGGAACAGTTTTTACTTCCTGTTCTTAAGTTCAATTTCCTTTTTCTCAATTGCATCCCTGACCAGAGCAAGTTCTTCCAGAATGGTCTTTGCTTCTACAGAACTAATGTCAAAAGAGCTCTGTTTGCGGTCTGTAAAAGCGATGTAGGCTTCGTTTCCAAGACGGGCAAGAAGCTTTTGAGCCTGGCCTTCAAGCTGTTTGATATCCCACATCAGTATGCCCCTCTCGCTCAGGTCCTGGGCTTTTGCTCCGGCTTTTATTGCAAATTCCTTGGATACGGTCCAGCCTTGTTCCAATAATTCCTTCATACGATCATTAAAATTCATTTTTTACCTCACTTTGGTGCATCCAAATGGATGCGCATTATAATCGAACGTCACCGTGAAATGGTGACGAAATCTCCTTTCCTTATTTTCGTTTTATTCCTAAAATGGTTAAATCGTCGTACTGCTCATCTTCCTTAACATGAGTATAATATATATATTCATTATTTTCTGGGTATTCCCTTGTGTGTGAGCAGTATCGCCTGTATTGCAGGAAGTGGTTTTTCAGGAATTCGTCCACTTTTTTATCCACGAGAACCCGGGAATCCTCGTCGGCTTTTGGATCTTTATAGCAGCGGAACATTTTTTCTACCGATACCATTGCCATGATCACTTCTTCCACAGTACCTTCACATGAAGAAAAATCAAACTCAAGTTCCGTATCATCACCTTCCGGATTATGGAATTTTTTAAGGACATATTTCCTGCGTCCCATTACTGCGTCAATAATTGAATCTACGCGTTCGGGGCTCATTTCTTCGTCGGCCTGACCGCACAAGTGGTTTTCATGCGGCGTATCAATCGGGCCTTCTGTGCAGATAATTTCCTTGAACTCACTGTTGCGGAATTTTCGTTTTCCTTCTTCAATACCGTCCGTATACAGGAACAAAATGTCGCCGTGATCAATTGTAAGTGTATGAACAGAGTATCCGCCGGTAGTTTCAATCATAAAGTTGGGGAGCACGCCTGTTGCCGGAGTCTGCGGAAGAACAACGTTTTTCTTCTTGCCTTCAGAAGCGTCATAGATATGGATAACATTATCGCCTGCGTTGCAGAAACGGACAACTCCTGTTTCCGAGTCGAACAGACAAAGCGTAAAGGCTGCGAAACGTCCCTTAAATCCGAGCGCTTCAATAAAGTCGTTTATCTGGTAGACTACTTCCTGAATCTGCATTCCCTTTGCGTTCGGTTTCCATTGCTTAAAGTGGTTAAGGAACATTGTCGCAACCTGTATCATGATGAGCGCAGCCGGGATTCCCTTGCCGGCAACGTCGCATTTAATAATTGCGTAGTAACGGCCGTCCAGATCAAGATAATCAAAATAGTCTCCCGATACGCCCTTAGCGCCTTCGTAGTAGCCGAAGAAGTTTACATTTTTTGCAGCTTTTGAACCGGAGCTTCTTTTGTTGCCCTCTTTGTCCAGATCAAGCGGGATAAATTTCTTCTGGATTTCCTTACCGATGGAAAGGTCTGAAGCTGCAAGCGCCGCCTTCACAAGGCCGTGCGTCATGTCATTGATTGTGTTGCCAAGGATTGCGATTTCGTCCTTGGAATTAATACTGATGTCTACTCCTGAGAGTTTTGCCTTGTCTTCCGTATCGCGGATTACTTCAATGTGTTTTACCAGTTTCTTGATTGGCCTGATAATCAGTGAAGCCAGAATAAAAGCGCCGGTTATTCCTATCAGCAGCGCTGCGAGTGCGACTATCAATATTGTCTGCAGCAGCACCCTCTGTTCGCGGGCTATTGTCTCCATAATTGAATCCAGAGTTACTTCCAGCCTGACCATTCCGCGGAAGTAATTTTCTTCTGCGCCCTGGCGGTACATAATCGGTTTATAGAATATAAACTCCCTGATGCCGTTTTCTATAATGTTTTCTGTCGAGAACTCAGGCAGTGTTCTTACCTCTCCGGAAACATCAGTAAGAATTTCCGCGAGCCTTACTTCCAGAGAGTTGATGGTTGTCTGTATATCACTTAAACGCTGCATTGCATCTGCATCGAACATGATTATCATACCTTCCTGATAAAGATCAAGAATACTTTGTGATATATAACCTGCATCTCTCTGTCTTGCGAGGTTATTTAACTCTGTATTTAGCTGTTCATAAACAGGACTTAGTTCATCTGTTATCCGTGAAACACCGGGCCTGAACTCTATTGTATCGATCTTGGTGAGAACATCCGGATCATTGGTTGCCCAAATATGGTCGTTATGAATCGAGTTTACGCCGTAACCTGTAATTGTTACATAACGCGCTTCAGGAAGCGCCGCGGACTGCGCGGGGAGGAATCCTAATTCCAGCTGTCCTGCGTCTCCAAGAGGCAGGTATGCTCTCGCACTTGATGCAAGGCCCTCCAGCAATACCTTGGAGCGATCCCATAATCCCTGCAGCAGGATTTCCCGCTGGGAGTTTGTCATGATTATATACATTGGCGTCGAGATACCTATTACAATCAGAAGAACAAGCCCTATAGTAAAGGACGCGAGTTTTAAGCGAAGACCGCTTCCCCTTTTTTGAATTCGCGTAATTTTTTGTTTCTTTTCCATAGGCATAAAATCTCCTGTCATGATTGCAATCGTTTCCTGTTTTATTGCTGCGCTTTCTGCGATTATTCCGCCTATGCCGCGGATAGCGGCAATTGATCCAATAAGGCAGAATAATGCCAGCATTATCGCGAGTATTGTTACCGGATTAAGCGCTATTATCCCCTGAGGCTGGATAGTCCACGAAGGTCTCCATTCCTGGGAATAATCTCCTACTTTTGTGGCTCCCGTTCTTCCAATCGAAATAAACTGACTTGCGGTATACCATCCCCTTCCGGAGTGTTCAACTCTTAGAATGTACTGGCCTTCATCTATATATTCAAATCGCAGCCCGTCAATTTCCCGGTCAGATAATATATTAAAATCGCTTGATGAATATTCCTTGTTTGCCTGGCTCAGTACGATAGACGTAACATCGCCGTCAGTAGAAAAACCGCGACCGATAATTCGTATGGAAAGCGTTCCCTGTTCATCCATCTGTGTGTCAATAAAACTGACATTTGTATAAGAGATAAACTTGTTTGTCCTGAAAACTAATCTTGAAGGCTGGCCGATGTTTCCCGCCTGATCAATTGCAGATACTGTAAATGCCCAAATGCCGTTATCCTGGTTATCGTACCGGATTGAGTTTGATGTCCCCATTATATATGAGGGAGGCGCATTGATCGCAGCTTGCGCGTTGGCCCCAAGGTACTGAAGATTCCATGTATAGCCTGCTATGAACGGATCGGGAGAAGGTTCCCAGGATAAATTAAATGTGTTTGATACAAGGAAGCCTGCCTGGTCAACAGCGGGGTCAATGATTACCAGTTCAGGCGGCGGTTCTGTTTTTCTGTAATACATTACAGTTGCAGGTTCTGACCAGTTACCTGCATAGTCATACGCAATTATACTAAAGTACCATTCGCCGTCATTGTCCGCATTCAATTCCAGATTTAAATTCTGGGTACTGCCGGTATTGCGGATCATTATTTCTTTTTCGGGCGTTACATCTGCATCCTGGTCCCATGTCCACGAGAATCCTGCAATACCGGATGTATCAAAGGGAATGTTCCAGGAAACCCGCGCTCTTTCCGAGCGGTTCGCTCTTGACGGAGTAAAGTTCAATGCGGTAATCTGCGGGCTTGCAACAGACTGATCAGGCGCAAGCAGGTAGATGCGTCCTGTTCCCTGTACCATTCCCTGCCAGAAAATATATGCTCCATCTTCCGCGTCTACAACCGGTCTTGCGAATGAAGATTCTGCTGTCATGCCGGATAGCTGGAAATTCAGCCAGCCTATATCTCCTTTTTGACCAAGAATAATCCTGTTGTTTCCCCTGCGGTTATCAAACCAGACTACTGCTGGATTTCCATTGTAAATAAAACCAACCGGATTATTACAGAAAGCTTCTTCGTTATTTACTCTCTCTACTGTGCCTACGATGTTCCCCTGAATATCAATTACTGCGCTGTAAATTTGCGGCTGCTGAATGGAAGAACGCCGTTCCCAGACAAGGAGCAGGTTATCTCCGTACCTTGTCAAATGAGCCCGCTGATTGTCAAATGAATCAGGCGATGCCTGTGTCTGTGTTACAGGGTCTCTAAATGTGGTAAGGCGTCTTGCTTCTGTCCATGTTTTTCCGCCGTCTTCACTAATTTTTAAGAAAAGCTGGAAAGTAGAAAATACTTCTGTACCCATTACAAGGGATTGGTAAACGACAAGATCTTTATTCCCTATGCTTGCGTGTGTAGGAAGAAAATTTAATTCAAGGTTGCTTTCCGGTGTAAAAAGTTCAAATGGCGACCACTGTGTTCCATTGTCCGAGATTGAATAATGAATGGACAGAGACTGAGTTAAACCTCTTGTAACAAAAAGAAGGTATCCTCCGTCGGCGCGTAAAAATATACGGGGCCCAACCGAACTTTCTCCGCCCATGTTTATTGTTTGGCGGGAAAAACTGTGTCCGTGATCATCAGAAATAAGTATTTCTACCTGCGAGCTTGCAGCTCCCGCCGCTATTACTATTTTTCCGTCGTTATCGATAACAAGGCTTAAGATTGACGGCTCCATACCTGAATAGGCATAAGGGCCTGCTATCATTCCCCTTTGTTCCCATGTTTCTCCCAGTTCCTTTACAGCCATGTAGACATTGATAAAACCGCCGGCGGCAATACCCGGATCTCTGTTAGGTGTAACTTCCTGCCATGCTATAACCGAGAATTCATCCGAGTATGCGCTTACAGGAAAACTTGCCGCTCTGGGAGAAAAAAGAACCGGGTTTTCCCAGTAAAAATCCGATGCTGGAAGCCACGATGCTAAAAACAGGAAAGAGAGGACAAAAATACTTTTGGTTAATTTTGTTATCATAAGTTCGCCCGTATCCTTCTTTCCAGATCTAATACTTTTTGCACGTTGCGGTTATTCGGATTCCGCAGAATTCTTTCCACGCGTGCAAGAGCTACAAGATGGTTGCCTGCCTGTGTTTCCCGCATTGCCTGCTGATATTCATTTTCATCTTCGATTGACAGCACTATGGTGTTGGGCAGATTCATTCTGATTTGCAAACGGTCTTTTACAATCGTTGCCTCATTATTGTTGGGGTCTAACTGTATAGCTTCGTCTATCCATCCAAGTGCGACCGGGTATTGCGTTGCGATATTTTCATTCAGAATACGGTTAGCTGACGCAGTAAGTTCCCTTGAGCGCGCGATATTTGCAGGGTTCGGAGGCGGAAGCCGGCGGCCCATATCGTATTCAGCCTGAAGCATTATTCCTCTTAGCCCGGGATAGTTTGGGTTTATCTCCGCAAGGTTTTGAAGATCCGCATAAGCCTCAATGGAACGGTTTCTTGTTCCGGCAATTGCGGTTCTTATACGCTGGTCAAATGCAGCGTTGAATGCTCCCGGATCAGTAAATTGCTCTATACGCAGTTCTAAAATACCGGCTTCCTGATTGACTGGGTACATCAGTCTGACTTCTCTTGTTAAAAGTATGGCTTCGTTGAATTTTTCTATTCCCTGGTCGCGCAGCCCTGTATTTATAAAGCGCACGCCTTCTTCATAGTTTCTCTGCGCCTGGCTTAAAAGCTGGCTCATTTCCGGGTAGAGAGGCGCGGTGGGGAGAATTACCCTTTCTGAACGCGCCGACATTCCGCCGCTGACCATGCCAAGCCAGTACAGAACTTCCTGGTTGTCTTCTGCATTTGTTAAGAGCCAGCGATTCCTTGCCCTTATCAGAGTGTTCTCAGCCTGCTGGAAATCTCCGTCAAAATACATATTGCGTGCAGAGTTTATAAGTGTACGTACCTCTGCAATTATCATTTCGTTTTCTGCAAGGACGATTGCAAGACTTAGGCTAACCAGCTCGTTATCCCACATTTCCCTTATGGAAGAAGATTCCTGTAATTCAAGAGAACTGATAAGCCGTTCTTCCGCACGCCTGATATTTTCCCTTGCCGCATCATAGTCCTGTCTCTGGTAGGCGGACTGCGCTTCACTGATGAACCGTTCTCCTTCCTGCCTGAGGGCTTCGGCAAGATTCATGCGGTTTCTGGCAGTTTCAGATAACGAAAGTCCCTGCGTGCGTAAACTGATGAGTTCGTTCACAAGCGCCTGGGAATCGGACTGAAGAGCGGCAATTTCGCTGTTTGCTGCCATCGCCGAAGGTTCGTTTCTTAACTGCATTAATATTGAGTTTCCGCGATCCAAATCGCCGGACAGGACAGAAAGCATTGCATTCAGTTCTTCCAGCGCTTCATCGGGATAGCGGAAAATTGTTACTACGCCATCATCTATCCGGCTTTGACCCTCAAGCAGGGTTCTGCCGCTTTCGAGTTCGACTCTTCTGGCGGCAAGGCTTCTTTCCAGATCAGTGTTTGCGCTGCTGTAGTACCTTTTTGCGGCATCCAGTTCCTGCGCAACAAAGACAGCGCTCATAAAGTCAATTGCATCTATTGCGCTTCTTATGTACGGGAAGTTGTAATAAGAACTGATTTCGGCGTCTGTTTGAATGGCGCGGTCTTTTATATTTTCAAGGTCTCTTTGCATCCCTGCGATGATGTTTCTTGCCTGCTGTTCCATGTTAAGAGACTCTTCAATGTTAATGTTTCCATTCTGTAAATGAGCTGTGGATGAACGATCAACACTCTGACGCGCCGATATGCTTGCCGCCTGATGAAGCAGAAAATTTGCCTCGCTGATCGATTTTATTTTCAGGTACGAAAAAACATCGTCGAAGAGCAGCGTGTCTCCGTACATCTGAACAGTTCTGGGAGAAATGTCCTCATAATAAAGCCGCTGGTTATCAAAAAGCTGTGTCGATATGTTCAGGTAATTTTCTATTCCGCCGAGAGATGACACTATATCCGCATAGTTTCCGGAACTTAACAAGAGCAGAGCTTCTGAATTGAGCGTTTCTATATTTAGAGTAATGGAATTTATCAGCGAAGTAAATGTATTTCTCCACAGGACATCAAATGCACCTAACATGCCTTCCTGTATTTCTTCTCCCGCCCTTCCGTGTATAATTCGCGAGACAAACGACAGATGGTTGCGGTCCCCTGTTTCCGGATAGGCGTTTCTTATTTCTTCCAGTATCCTGTCAAAGATGCTTACAGATAAGTACAAATTCTGTTTTTGCCCGATGTATCTGTCCATTGCATTTGTCATGTAACTCATTGAATAAAGCGTTCCGGCTAAATTTCCCTGATTTATCGTGTTGATTAACTGCTGTGTATATCTCTCCATGTTCGAGCTGTCCTGCTGGAAAGTGGCAAGCATTGAATCTACATTCCCTCTTTCATGCGTAACGGCGGATTCTATATCTCTTCCGAAACCGAAGGCATAAAATTCATCCCGCATGATATCAAGGCCTGTTGAATAAACCTGAATTGCCGCCACATGATCATCCCTGTCAAGATGTTCTCGCCCTCTTTCCAATATGCTTCGAAGCTGGTTTCTGTAAATGTTAAACTGCGCAAGCATCTGGACTCCGGCAACAAAGTTTACCATCAGCGGGCTGTTTTCATTTTCCAATGTACTTAGATGCAGCGTCAGACTGTATATTTTTTCCGAGTTGTCGGGGTCGTTGATCATTACATCAATCAGTTCATCAGCAGTGCGGTTAAATTCGTCCCGCACATTGTATATTATCCTGAGCCTCTGCTGAGCCAGTTCAAACTGATCCGGGTTTCGCCTTGAAAAATCACTCAAAAGCATAATAGCCTGATCGTATTCTTTTTCGTTAATAAGCTGATCAGCTCTGGACAGATCTGGATCCTGGCGGCCTCTTCCATAAGCCGGCGAAAGGGCTATAAGGAGCCAAAGAAACGCGAAAACATATAATATTAGTGATCTATGGGCATTTATTGCCATTCTCTTACTATATTATCGTAATTTTCGTGGTTGAAGTGTGCTCTTTTTTCTAATTTTTCCGATATTATATATTATAGATGAAATACCGCAGTTTACGCTATAAAGCGTCGGTGTTTTTAGCCGTATGTCTGGTAATCATTCCTCATTTGTCTTCCCGCATTCATGCGCAGGATTTCTACGGGAACATGGCCGATTTCCTGAACAATATATACGGAATCGATGACAATGCAGGGTTAACTACCTTTCCTGTCCTGAACATACCCATGGGGGGCCGTGCTGAGGGCCTTGCAGGCGCTTTTTCTGCCATTTCTGATGATATTTCCTTTATTGAGTTTAACCCGGCCGGTTCTTCCATGCTTGACAGGACAGAACTGGCTTTTTTTCATAATAACTGGATAGCAGATACAAAGATCGAGAGTCTGGCCTTTACCACCCGTTTTGGGTACTGGGGTTTTGCCGGGGGGATAAAATGGCTTTACATGCCATTTACTGAATATAACCTTTACGGCGAAAGGGTCTCCAACGGATATTATTCGGAAGGGGTTTTTACTCTTAATACATCCTATACTTTTTTATCCAATTACTATTTCTCGGGATATTCTGTAGGAGTTAACCTGAAGGCCGCGTTCAGGTTAATGCCGGATTTTACTGATATATATGACAGAATCATCGCAGGTTCCGGTTCGGAACAGTCTGGACTGGGGATCATGGCGGATATCGGTGTTCTTACAAGATTTGACTTTTTAAAGTACTACGTTTCGCGGGAAAAAAACATGTCTGCGGCTTTTGTAATCAGAAACCTTGGGCCTGCCGTTATGGACGAACCGCTTCCCACGGCTTTATCTTTTGCTGTTTCTTATAAGCCTATACGTCCCATTCAGTTCTCTCTGGATTTTGTACTGCCCATTAACACAATGGATTTTTCCCTTTCGGAAAAACCTTATCTGTCATTCGGCTTTTCCGCAAATGTTACAAACTTTTTATCGATGCGCGCCGGTATTATGTTTAAAGCCGGAAGCAGCCGTTTTACGATAGGCAGCGCTCTTAAAATGGACAGGCTGTCTTTGGATATAAACTATACGCTGGATCTGCTTACCCAGCTGCAGCCGCTTAACAGGATCAGCCTCGCTGTCCGTTTGGATTTGGGAGACAACGGCAGGCAGCAGAGGAGAAACAGGGTAGAAGATATGTATCTTTTCGGCCTTGAAGCCTATGCGCGGGAAGATTTCGTCGATGCCAGATTCTGCTGGGAAGAAGCGCTCAGACTCGATCCGCAGTTTGTCCCGGCAATGGAAGGTATTGCAGTACTTAACAGGCGGGAAGAACTGTTATACCGTATTGAGGATATGTACAGATTCGATTTCTGATCGGGCTAATTTTTGAATTTAATTGAATATATTGATTTTTATTGCTATATCGTGTAATAATATACTGTATGGTTGATGATATTCTCACCCTTGAAGAAGTTGCCAAGTATCTGCGGGTGTCGGAGCGCACTGTTTACGATTGTGTTCAAAAAGGAGAAATCCCGGCGGGAAAAATCCGGACATCATGGCGCTTTAAGAAATCTGAAATTGACAAATGGGTCAACGACAGACTGTCATCAAGCGGTTTAAGTCCTCAAATCAGCCCGGTAAATGCTCAATCCATCCTTTCCCTGCACCGGATACTTTTTCTTAACTATTCAAGCAAGAGGGATACGCTTCTCGCGCTTGCAGAAAACCTCGCTGCCTCTCCCCAGATAAAGAACAAACAGGAACTGTGTACCGAAGTCCTGAAACGCGAAGAACTGATGAGTACGGCGATCGGCTGCGGTATAGCCATTCCGCATATCCGTCTTTCTTCTGTAACAGATCTCGTGGTTTCTGCAGGAATATGCCGGACAGGTATTGTAGATTTTCACCCGCTGGATGACGAACCGGTGCGCCTTGTTTTTATGATTGCTGCCGCCCATAACCAGCATGCTTACTATTTACAGACACTCTCATGGTTCAGCACAAAACTTAAAAACAAGGAATTGCGCGACTCCCTGTTAAAAGCACAGACCGAACAGGAAGTTTTCGATTTATTAACGCGCTAGTTACTCGAAGATAATCCCCAGCCAATATTCCGAATCGCTTTGATCCTGAGCAATCAATCCCAGGTTTACAGGAGCGGTTGTTTCTGCCACAAGCCATCTTACTCCGTGCGATTCAAAACGGGCGCCTGCTCCGGGAATGTCGGCAAGACCCATGGCATGGCCGTATTCACGGGAAACCATCATGGCGGCGCGGATATCCGCATGGACAAGGAAAAATGCCCACAGCATGGAACGGCTGTCGCAGTCTCCCCTTTCCCCGGTTAGGGCAGTAACCAGATTTAGAAAATCACTGCCGTTGAAATCCCGCTCGTATTCAAAGCCCTGCACAAAAGTAAGGGCTCGCTGTGCAAATTCTGTCTTTGCCTCGTCCGTGAAGGCGTTAAATCCGCCCCAACTGCGAACAAGGGCAGATACCGGGTTTGTTATCCTGTCAAAGGAATCACGGAAAATAAACCTGTAATAGCGTATCCACGCTTCCTGCCAGTAATCGGTATCTGCGTACATTAAAAGGACTGCGAACTCACGCTCTATTAGAACCTGTGAAGCTTCGGCATCATTTTCCCTTATAAGCGCGTTGACTCCGCCTGCGAGGGTAACCGGTATCATTCTGCCGCGCGGAAAACTGTAGTCGATTATCGGACCGGGATAGTAGCGATCTTCTATTGAGGGGCAGATTGAGTCCAGCGCCGATATATGGAGCAGTTCAAGCTCTTCAAGGTTGGAAGGGCCGTATGCGAGAGCCAGAAGCATTGGCGGCGTCTGTGAGGCGTGAGTGCCGGCAGCATAAAGTTCAACACAAAGTCCCCACCCGATATAATCGTTAAAAATTAGTTCGATAACAGCAGCCTGCCTGTCGCGGTATTGGAAAAAATCAATATCGCCCCGATTCCCCAGTCTCCTGGTTACGTCGTTAACCAGATCGTTCATATTACGGTAATTGCCGTCATAGACAACAAGGTCAAACATTGCTCCTGCAGGACCCATAAATGAGAAACGGTCCCTGCCGTCACCGTCAGTGAATTCATAACCCTCGGGAAGATCCAGAAAAAATCCCCATGTGGGCGAGTACATGGATTCCGCAAAGGTAAAAAGCGGAATAAAAATAAATAGTATAAACAGCTTTTTCATATTAACCCCCGCTTTATATTAATTAAAACTAATCTGTGCCGTTTTAATTACATTAAATTATGATATCATATCGGGGTATTATGAAAAACATAGAAATACTTCATGAAGATGATTATTGTATAATTGTAAATAAACCTGCCGGGCTTGCTGTACAGGGCGGAAAAGGGGTTAAATCATCTTTGGATAGGATACTGGCGGAACTAAGAAGCCCTGCGCTGCTTCTTGTTCACAGGCTGGACAAGGATACATCCGGGGTGCTTCTTGCTGCGAAAGGAAAAGACTCGGCCGCATTGTTTTCCCGTATTCTTTCTAACCGGAAAACCGTTAAACAGTATACCGCAGTCTGCGCAGGAGTCCCTGAGAAAAACGAAGGGACAATACTTCAGGAGTTGAATATTCACGGCAGTATAAAAAAATCCGTAACAAGGTACAGGGTACTAAAAAGCGGAAAACTCGTTGAATCAAATCCCGGCACAGAGAAAACAGATACACTGGATTATGCCGTCTTTGAACTGGAGCTTGTAACCGGAAGGATGCATCAAATCCGGCGTCACCTTGCCATGATTGGAAATCCCATATTGGGAGATGACAAGTACGGAAATTTTGCGCTTAACAAAAAATTACGCAAAGAAGCCGGTATAAAACGCCTGTTATTGCAT
>Ga0123356_10003717_pt1 | contig 15902 bp, 17 predicted proteins | sample TergutEmb28metaG_2_FD_92546 | JGI IMG/M metagenome (GOLD analysis project Ga0123356, IMG submission 92546) | Embiratermes neotenicus P3 segment gut microbial communities from Petit-Saut dam, French Guiana - Emb289 P3 | ecosystem: Host-associated > Arthropoda: Insects > Digestive system > Gut ... | reverse complement strand
GCCACGTCAGCTTCATCGAGCGCGGGCGCTCGCTGCCAGGGCGCGAGATGATTGTCAGGCTCGCCGAGGCGCTCGAGGTTCCGCTGCGCGAGCGAAATGAGCTGCTGCTGGCCGCCGGCTACGCGCCCGCGTATGCACAGACGAGGCTGGATGATCCGGTGCTCGACCCGGTCCGAAGCGCTCTCGAGCGGATCCTCTGGGGTCACCACCCCTACCCGGCGGTGCTCACCGACCGCGCCGGTGATCTCGTATCCGGCAACGACGCGTTCACCGGACTGCTCGAAGGCGTGCCCCGCTCGCTGCGTGAGCCTAGGCTCAACCTCCCGCGCGTCCTGCTTCACCCGGACGCACTCGGGCCGCGCGTGATCAATATGAACGAGTGGGGGCGGCACGTGATCGACGGCCTGGCCCGAAAATCACAACGCCATCCCGACGCGGGGATCGAGCGTCTGATCGACGAGCTCGAGGACTACGTACCTGCCCGACCTCGAGAAGCTTCACCGCACCATGTCGGCTTTGCTGTTCCGCTGCGCCTCCGCTCACGCGACGGCGTGCTGACCCTACTCACCACCCTCACACACTTCGCCACCGCCATCGACGTCACGCTCTCGGAGCTCACGCTCGAGGCGTTCCTGCCCGCCGACGCGGTCACGGCCTCCCACTTCCGTGCGCCGGCATCGCCGCCCACGGCGATTCGATGAGCCCCATCTGAGCCGTTTTAGCTCTACCCGCCAAGTGACGACTCTCCGCGCTGCGCTGGCCTCACCTGAGTTCGCCGAACAACGCACATCCGCGCCAGCGGGCGGAATGCCGGCTAGCGGTGGGGGGCACTGCCGCCGCGGATCGTCGCGATAAAGAACCGCTCCCCCGGAGTCTCCATCGCCGGGATGAACTCCCAGCCGAACAGTCCGCTGTAGAACGGCAGCACGCTCTCCGGGTCCTTATAGCTCGCATCGACCCAGAACGGCACGCCGGGGATGTACTCGTCGCGTTCCGACATCGTGCGTTCTCTCCTACTCGTTGACGGTGCCCCGGACCCTACCCGCGATTCAGGTCAGCTCCGGTTCGGTTTAGCGAACGTTGTGGGCGGTCGGGCGACCCGAGCAAGTGCGACGATGAGCCGCATGCTCGGCTCGGCTCGTGACGGGGTGGCACCGCTCCTGGGTCGTACCGACGAGCAGGCGCTCGTGACCTCGCTGTTGGATGAGGTCATGACGCGCGGCCAAGCGCTCGTGCTGCGCGGCGAGCCTGGGATCGGGAAGTCCCGCTTGCTTTCTGAGGCCGCGCGCGAGGCTCGCGAACGGGGCATGACGGTGCTCACCGCTACCGGCGTGGAGTCCGAGGCACAGTTGCCGTTTGCGGGGCTGCATCAGATGCTTCGTCCCGTGCGTGGGCGCGCGGTGGAGCTGACGGCAATCCAGCGGCAGGCGCTCGACGCCGCGTTCGGACTGACGGACGAGGGCGCACCGGAGCTATTCCGGATCGCTATGGCGGTGCTGGACCTCATCTCGGAAGTAGCAATCGACGCCCCGGTTCTGCTGCTGGTCGAGGACGCGCACTGGCTCGATGAGCCGACAGCGCAGGTGCTCGCGTTCGTGGCTAGGCGGATCGAGTCAGACCCGGTCCTCTTGCTGGCAGCGATGCGCGATGGTTACCCCGCGGCGTTCGCAGACGCGGGGCTGCCGGAGCACAGGCTTTCACCTCTCGACGAGGCGACGGCGGCCGCACTGCTCGACGCCGTAGCTCCCGACCTTCCGTCCACCACACGAAGCCGCGTCTTGCAGGAGGCGGGCGGCAATCCCTTGGCGTTGCTCGAACTGCCGGTAGCGGCCGGTCAGCTCGGAGATGAGCAGTCAGTGCCGGGTGGTCTGGCCCTGAGCCAACGCCTCGAGCGTGCGTTCGCGGGCCGGGTGTCGGATCTGCCAGAGGTCACTCGCCAAGCCCTGTTGGTGGCGGCGCTTAGCGACGACGATGCTGTGGGCGACGTGCTTCAGGCGGCGAGCATAGTGGCGAGAAAGTCCGTCGGCCTCGATGCCTTCGAGCCGGCAGCCGACGCCTCCGTCGTAGGCTTCGATCTCAACTTCGTCCGATTCCGCCACCCGCTGATTCGCTCCGCGGTCGTGCAGAGCACCAGCGTCGAGGAGCGCCGCCGCGCGCACGAGGCTCTCGCCGCGACTTTCGACGCCGATCCCGACCGCCGCGTGTGGCACCGCGCGGCATTGGTGAGCGGCACAGACGAGGTGCTGGCACGCGAGCTCGAAGATGCCGGGGTACGGGCGCGGCGCCGAGGAGCGACCGACGTCGCCCTGAGGGCGCTCCGACGGGCTGTGGAGCTCAGTGCCCCGAGCCAGCGGCTCGGTCGCATGTTCACAACCGCCGAACTTGCCCACGAGCGCGGACGTCCCGACATCGCAATCGCGATGATGCAGGAGATCGGGCGTGAGCACCTCGACGACGTGGATCGAGCCCGAGCCCGGTATATCGACGAGCTGCTCGATGCTCGCGCCATCACCGATCCTGCACGCGTTGCCGAGCTGATTGCCGCGGCCGAGGGGGCCGGCGCCGCAGGAGAGCGTGAACTGCACCACAACCTGCTCTGGACGTTGGCAGCACACACGTGGTGGGCGGGCCCGGGCCCGGAAATCCGGCAGCTGGTCGTCGCCGCTGCCGACCGGGCGGGACCCCCTGCCGCGACGGATGGGCGACTGGTCTCGATCCACGCCTACGCTGATTCGAACGCCAACGCGTCAAAGGTGGTCGACTGCTTGCGCGAAGCGAAACGCATCGGCGTGACCGGAACGGATGACGCGGGCTACCTTGCCGCCGCCGGCAACGTCGTCGGCGCCTTCTACGACAGTCTCACGTTCTTGAGCGTTGCGATCGCGAGTGCCCGCGCTGAGGGGCGCCTCGGTGTTCTGCCCCGCCTGCTGGCCACGCAGGCGATCCTCGCGGTTCGCCTGCCCGACTGGAACGTGGCGATCCCTGCCGCCGACGAGGCCCGCCGGCTCGCGATCGAGCTCGACCAGCCGGTCTGGCTCGCGACCGCCGAAACTTCGGTCGCGATGATCGGCGCTCTGCGTGGCGATCCGGCGGAGACCGAGCGCGCGACCGCTCGTGCAGAACAGACCGCGCAGCCGCTCGGAGCCGTTCACATCGTCGCCCTTGCGCAGTTCGGGCCGACCGTGTCAGCGTTGGCGCGCGGTCACTACGCCGAGGCGCTCGAGCGAGCCGAGCGCCTGTTCGACCCCCGGGATCCGGCTCATAACCTCCACTTCGCCTGCATCATCATCGGCGACCATGCAGAGGCCGCGGTGTACTCCGACCAGGCATCGCTGGGACGCCAGCGGCTGACCCAGATCGAAGCGCTCGTGGGTGATGCTCCGCCCGAGTGGGTCGCGATCAGCCTCCGCCACGCCCGGGCCGTGCTCGCCGACAATGAGCGAGAGGCCGCCGACCGCTTCGATGAGGCCTTGAGCGCGGACCTCGAGCATTGGCCTTTCTGGCGCGGCCGTCTGCTGCTCACCTACGGTCGATGGCTACGTCGCCAGCGGCACATCGGCGACTCGCGTGCACCGTTGCGTGAGGCCCGAGAGATCTTCGACGCCATCGGCACGTCGAGCTGGGGAGACCAAGCACGCAGCGAGCTGAGGGCGTCGGGCGAACGCAGCCGGCGGCACGTCCCGGAGGCCCGCGACGAACTCACGGCGCAGGAGCTCCAGATCGCTCAGCTCGCAGCCGAGGGGCTCTCAAACCGAGAGATCGGCCAGCGGCTGTTCTTATCGCACCGCACGGTCAGCACGCACCTCTACCGCGTGTTCCCGAAGCTCGGGATCACTTCCCGGGCCGACCTCAGCGAGGCGCTGGCGTCAGGCCGATAACGCGTCACGTCGTCCGTCGAGCGGGTCTACGTACGGATGCAAGGCAGCAAAAGCATCGTCATCTGACGCACGATTTCGCACCGGCGCGACGCCAGAGTCGCAGATGACCAAGCCGACCTCATCCCGAGGCCGGCTGAAACAGACGGAGGTCATCATGACCGAAGTACGCAACGTCGTCCTCGTCCACGGTGGGTTCGTAGACGGGTCCGGCTGGCAGGGTGTCTACGACCTGCTGACAGCGGACGGCTACAGCGTCAGCGTCGTGCAGAACCAGACCCTCTCGCTCGAGAGCGACGTCGAGACCACCCACAACGCACTCGACCTGGTCGACGGCCCGGCGATCCTCGTCGGCCACTCCTATGGCGGAGCCGTGATCACCGAAGCCGGCCAGCACGAGCGGGTTGCCGGGCTCGTCTATGTCACGGCCTTCGCGCCGGATCGGGGCGAGTCCGTCAGCACGCTGCTTGCCGGTTTCCCCACCGACGGGCTACAGCCCCCGATTCTGCCGCCGCGGGATGGGTTCCTGTTCCTGGACCGCCAGAAGTTCGCGGAGTCGTTCGCCGCCGATGCCCCGGCGCGCGAGGCGGCATTCATGGCCGACTCTCAAGTCCCGTGGGGCGTCGAGGCGCTCAACGGAGAGATCAGCGACCCCGCTTGGCGCAACAAGCCGAGCTGGTATCTGATCGTGAGCGAGGACCGGATGATCCCGCCGCCCGCACAGCGGACGATGGCCGAGCGGATCGGCGCAACCACCAACGAAGTGCGCGGAAGCCACGCCATCTACGTCTCTCAGCCCGGCGCCGTCGCCAAGCTGATCACCCAGGCGGCGCAGTCCCTGGGCTCCGCGGTGGCGGTGGCCTGAGGCAATGCGGCACGCCGGCAGGACCCGTCCTGCCGGCCGCTGCACTTGACAGAGCCGCCTGCTAATCGCCAGAAGCGAACGACGGGCCTCGAACCCGCGACCTTCGGCTTGGGAAAGAGACACTCCAAGCCGTAGATACGGGCTTTCCCTGTCGAATGCGACCTGGATGCGACCCAAATCTCATCCGCTCCGAGCCTCGTCCGCCCAGCACGCAATGCACCATCACCCGGTCGGTGGGGTCAACTGCTCGCCGAGCCACTTGGCTGTGCCCGGCTCGTCCCAATCGCCGGCGGCGACCGCCAGCACGGCACGCTCGGCATCATCGACCGTGGGCATCACGCTCCAGCCCCAGCCGTTGATCTCCACGAACGTTCGCAGTGAAACCCAGCCGGCGCGCTTGTTGCCATCGGGCAACGGATGGTTCCTGACCAGTCGGACGAGCAGAACCGCAGCTTTGTCGATGAACTCCGGGTAGAACTCGGTGTCGCCGAAACCAGCAGCGGGCGCGTGCAGCGCAGATTCCGCGAGGTCGAGCTTGGCAGCGTGCGTAAGGGTCTCCACGCCCAGTCCGGTTACTTCGGCAGCGATCGCTAGGTAGTCGACGAGGTCGAGATACTCAACGCTCACTTCGCGAGTCGCTCGAGCAGTTCGCGGTCCTGCTCGATGATTCGCCGCACGCGCGCCTTGAACTCGGGATCGAGCCGACGTCGTTCAACCGCTTCCGAGAGTGCGAGCTTGACGGTCTCGTTCATGCTCTTGCCCTCCGCCCGCGCCAGCGCTTCGGCGTCGGCGGCGAGTTCGTCGTCCAGCCTTACGGTGAGGTTCTTAGCCATGACACCATGATACCACGACGTCATCAGGGAACAGATACGCAGCCCGGTTGCGAACGGATTCGCTCGCTGGCTCCGCCAGCGCGCTGGCGACACCGATCAGCACGTACCCGCATGCTCGTGCGAGGCTAGGGCGAGCAGTACAGACGCTTGACGAGATTGCCCGGCGTGTGAAAGAACGTGTTCAACGCGCGCACGTCGGCTCTGGACTTGCGCATCTGCATCGGGGTCAGGCTCGTGTCCGGCAGCGAGGCGAGGTTTCTGAGCTCCCGCATCGCTGGCGCTGAGCCGGCGTGCTGCGGCCGCCGGGAGAGGTCGTTTGCCGCGCGCAGCCAGTAGCGGCCCTGGACCGCGGCGGCCTTGCACGGCGCGGCCTTCCACTGCGCCTTGGCCGCGGTGTAACCGGAGCCTGCGGCCAGCGCGGGGGCGCCACTGCCCGTAACCGCCAGTGCCACGGTCGAGGCAAACACCGCCGCGGCGGCCCGTGTCGATGATCGGGGTCGGCGTCGCATTGCTTCTACTACGCACCAGAGGTCGTCCCGGATCAACCTTGCAGCTGCTCGACACCCTGACAGCCGACGCGAGCCGGGTTCTGAACGCAGCGATCAAGCGAACGACGGGCCTCGAGCCCGCGATCTTCGGCTTGGGAAAATGACGGTTGAGCAGGAATCCATTGGCCTTGCGCCTCGGATGTGACCCAGATGCGACCTCGACCGGGGGCATCTTCCGCCGATCGCCGCTTGATGAAATGGATGCAGCAGGCGACGCTAGCGATCCGCGCACGAATCCCGCTGGAGACGATCAATGACACGATCCAGCCGTTCCCGACCTTCTCGGAGTCATTTCACTTCGCCCTGGCCGAGGTCACGAGGCGGATACCGGCGGCGGCAGCGCGATGATGGCTGCACGCGCGAGCCACTCTTCGCGAGGGTCACCTGCCCCAGCGTCGGAACGCTCGTTGGCTCGTTCTGTCGGCGAAACGAAGCTCTCATGTGTATCTCCTTCGCGCGCGCCGGACGAGTTCATCGGTGTCGAACACCGATATGCCGACGGAGTCCGCGGAGCCCTGCGGCGGTGCCCGTCGCCGTAGGCGTGGCGGGGATCTCCGGTGTTGAAGCGAACGACGGGCCTCGAACCCGCGACCTTCGGCTTGGGAAGCCGACGCTCTACCAACTGAGCTACGTTCGCGCTGCCGGGCATTGTATGACCCGGAACACAGGGACCGGGGACCCGGATCCGGCGAGTCGCGGCGCCGGTACCCTGAAAGTTGGATGCGCCGGTTTGCAGTCCCAGGAATCATCACCGCCGTGGTCGTGGGGGTGCTGACCGTGCTCGCGTTGGGGGTCGCGCACCTGGGATCGAACAACTCGATCGACGCGCAGGTGAGCGCAGGTCACTACCCCGCGGCTCCGAGTGCCGCGATGGCGCTGCCGGTGCTCGGTCGCACGGGCTCGACCGAGAGCCTGTCGGACTTCCGCGGCAAGGTGGTGCTGGTGAACATGTTCGCCTCGTGGTGCCAGCCGTGCCAGGCCGAGGCGCCTGTGCTGCGGCACGCACAGCAGATGCTCGCGTCCCACGACGGGACCGTGGTCGGCGTCACCTACCAGGACGACCCGAGTAACGACATCAGCTTCATGCGCAGGTACCACGTGAGCTATCCGGTGCTACGGGACGTCAACGGCAACTTCGCGCACGCCTTCGGGGTGTCCGGCATCCCGGAGTCCTTCGTGATCAACCGGGCCGGCAAGATCCAGGCGCTGCGGCGCTTCCAGCTGACCGACCAATGGGTCGACCACACGCTCCCGAGGATCCTCGGAGAGCGCGCGTGAGCAGCCGCAGGCACGGGCGGGGAGGCGCCGTGGCGACCCTGGTGATCCTGCTCGCGCTGACCGCCGGCGGCTCGGCGATGGCAGCCGGGCGCCTGAACCTCCTCGACGTCGAGACCCAGTTCATGTGCGTGTCCTGCCACGAGCCTCTGAACACGGTCTCCTCCCCCCAGGCAATCAGCGAGAAGCAGGCGCTCGCTCGCCTGATCGACAGAGGCGACAACATGCAGCAGATCACCAGCGCGATGGTGAGCTACTACGGCGTGCAGGTGCTGGCGAGGCCGCCGGCGAGCGGCGTCAACCTGCTGATCTACATCCTGCCGCCGGCGCTGCTGCTGGGCGGACTCGGCCTGCTCGCCTACACGCTCCCGCGCTGGCGGGCGCGGGCCCGCGCCGAGCAGACGCCGCTCGCCAGCGGAGCCCCGCTGCCACCTGATCAGGCGGCCAGGCTCGACGACGAGCTCGCAAACTTCCGTTAGCCCCTCACATCGAGTCGGGGGCGCTGACGCCGAGCAGCCCCAGCACCAGCGCCAGCGTCGAGCGGGTCGCGACGCACAGCGCGATCCGGAACGACTCGACCTCCGCCGGAGTCGCGCCGACGACCTTGCAATCGCGGTAGAAGGCGGTGAACACCTGCGCCAGCTCCAGCGAGTAGGCGGCGATCCGGTGCGGCGCCCGCCGGTCAGCGGCCTCGGCCACCTCCTCGGGCAGCGCGACCAGCTGCTTGATCAGAGCCCGCTCGGAGGGATGCAGATCGGCATCGGTCCCGCCGGTGGCCCGCTGGCCACCGGCGGTCCAGGGCGCCCCTGCCGACACCGCCTCCGCGACGCGCTCTGCGCCGACCCGCGCGAGCATCGAGGCGATCCGAGCATGCGCGTACTGGACGTAGTAGACGGGATTGTCGGCCGACCGCGAGCGCGCCAGGTCGAGGTTCAGATCGATCGTCCGGTCGTGCGAGCTCTGCAGCATGAAGAACCGGGTCGCGTCGACGCCGATCTCGTCGATCAGCTCGTCCAGCGTCACGAACTCGCCGCGACGCTTGGACATCGCTGCGCGGGCGCCGCCCTCGATCAGGTGCACGAACTGCAGGATCAGTGGCTCCAGCAGGTCCGGGTCGCCACCGAGCGCCTGGAAGGAGGCCTTCAACCTGGCGATGTACCCGTGGTGATCGGCCCCGACCGGCAGCAGCTGGCGCTCGAAACCGCGATCGCGCTTGTTCTGCATATAGGCGACGTCGGCCGCGAAGTAGGTCGGCTCGCCCCCGGAGCGCAGCAGCACCCGGTCCTTGTCGTCGCCAAACGTCGTCGTCCGCAGCCACACTGCGCCATCGCTGCGGTAGACGTGGCCCGCGGCCTCGAGCACCGCGATCGCGTGGTCGAGCGCGCTTGGCGAGCCCTCCCGGAGCGTCCGCTCCGAGAAGAACGTGTCGAAGTGGACGACGTAGCGGACCAGCGTCGACTTGATCTTGTCGAGCAGGATCGCGACCGCCTGCGCGGCGACGGTGTCGACGTCGACGGCCTGATCGGCGGCGTCGGGGATCGCCTCCGCCAGATCGGTGACGTATTCGCCCTGGTAACCGTCCTCGGGAACCGGGCGGCCGAGCGCCCGGGCCCTGACCGACTCGCCGAGCCGGCGGATCTGCGAGCCGGCGTCGTTGAAGTAGTACTCGCGCGAGACGGTGTGACCGTGGTGCTCGAGGATCCGCGCCAGCGAGTCGCCGTATGCCGCGTGGCGGCCGCTGGCGGCGACCAGCACGCCGGTCGGGTTGGCCGAGACGAACTCGAGCAGGATCCGCTCCGGCCGCTCGGCACCCCCGGCCGCGAACCGGGTGCCCGCGTCGAGCACGAACCGCAGCGCATCGCGGTGCCAGGCATCGGACAGGAACAGGTTGAGGAAGCCGGGTCCGGCGATGTCGAAGCGGACCAGCTCGACGCCGAGCACGCCGGTCAGCTCTTCGCCCAGCCTCGAGGCGATCTCACGCGGGGGCTCGCCCAGCTTCGGCGCCAGCAGCATCGCCGCGTTGGTCGCGTAGTCCCCCTGGTCGGCGCGCTTCGGCCGCTCGACTCTGGGCACCGGTACGCAGCCGCCGTCGCCTCCGCGTAGCGAGCCTGCGCCGCGCTCAACTGCGGCGCGCAGTTGCGCGACCGGATCCATCCTGCTGAGCGTACTCACGCGCTGGCGACGGCCGTCGGCTGGAACAGGGTCTCGAGCGCCTCGAGCGCCGGCCGGGTGCCGAGCACGATCAGGGTGTCGCCGGCGCCGATCACCGCGTCCGGTGCGGGTTGAGCCTCGAACTGGCCATCGCCGCGGCGCAGCGCCACGACCACCGAGGAGCCGCGCACCTGTCCGATCGTGCGGCCGGCGCCGGCGGCACCGGCGGACACCTCGATCTGCTCGACGCGATAGTCGGCGATGTCGACGCCGCCGCCGATCTGTGGATGCAGCGCGATCCGCGCCATCTCCGTCCCGGTCGTCTTGTACGGCGAGATCACGCGGTCGGCGCCGGCCCGCCGGAGCTTCTTCTCGGCGTCTTCCGCAGAGGCTCGAGCGACGATCAGGATGTCGCTGCGCAGCTCACGGGCGCTGAGCGCGATGAAGATGTTGTCGGCGTCGGAGTCGACGCAGGCGATCACAGCCACGGCCCGGTCGATCCCGGCCTGCAGGAGCACTTCGTCCTCGGTCGCCTGGCCCTCGAGCCAGACGACGCCGTCGGCCTCCGCGGTCTCGCGGTGCAGAGGGTTCTGGTCGATCACCACCACTCGCGCGCCGCGTGCGCGCAGGTCCCGGGCCACCTGACGGCCGACGCGGCCGTAGCCGCAGACGATGTGGTGGCCTGAGTAGGAGTCGATCATCTTCTGCCTCCGGCGCAGCGCGAGCACGCCGTTGAGCTGCCCTGAAACGAAGAACTCAGCGACCGTCGCGAGGGCGTAGAAGAGCGTACCCACCCCGAGCAGCGCGAGCACGACGACGATCACGCGGCCGGCGGTGTCGCGGGGGATCGGCACCGTCCCGAGCGTCGTGACGATGTCGATCGTCCACATGAACGCGTACGCGACCGAGGTGCCCTCGTCGATCGCGAGCGCCAGCACGCCCCCGATCACGACCAGCACCAGGATCCCCAGCAGGATCCCGAGCCGCCGGCCAAACTGCCTGAGCTCCTGGCGGGTGCGGCGACGCTGGGTGGCCACCAGCCGCTGAACGGTCGCCCGGTCGACCGCCGGCTGCTCGCGCTCTGGCATCAGTCGCTCTGGCATCAGTAGTGGTACGGCTCGCCGGCGAGGATCTTATGGGCCCGGTAGACCTGCTCCAGCAGCACGACCCGGGCGAGCTGATGGGGGAGGGTGATCGCGCCGAGCGACAGGCGCTGGTCGACCCGGTCGAGCTCGAGCCCGCCGAACGGCCCGCCGATCACGAAGCAGAGGTCCAGGCCGCTGGCTCGCCGCCGCTCCAGGAACTCGCTGAAGGCGATCGAGTCGAGCGTCTCGCCGGCGCTATCGAGCAGCGAAACGAATGCGCGCTCCGGCACCCGACGGGACACCTGTTCGTCCTCGCGCACCTCGACCAGCTCGAGGCGGGAGTAGCGTCCCAGGAGCTTGGCGTAGTGGGCGACGTCGTCCACGAACGGAGGCCGCAGCCTGCCCACCGCGACGACGATGATCCGCACGATGGGATACTAAGCCTCTATGGACGATCCGAATCAGCCAGAGCGCCACATCAACATTCACTTCTCGCCGGAGGTGATGGCGGGTAATTACGCCAACTTCGCGAACGTCAGTCACTCCGACTACGAGTTCACGATCACCTTCGCCCGCGTCGACCACGAGATCGAGGACGACGAGATCCCCGGAGTGGTCGTCGCCCGGATCAACCTCTCAGCGAAGTTCATGCGCGAGCTGATCGACGCGATGGAGGACAACTACGACAAGTGGCAGGCGCGCGAGAACATCAAGAACCTGCCCGAGTACGGCGGCTCCACCGGCGGCTCCGAAGACTAGGAAGCGTCGCGCCGCGACTGCGCCCGGTGGGCGAGGGCGGCGCCGATCCGCTCGTCTGTCGGCGGGTGGCTGGCCAGCAGGCGCGTCAGAAGTCGCGGCGGCTGAAGGTCGGCGATGTTCTGCAGCGCGATCGCGCGCTCGAACGAGACGAACGCCTCCGGTTCCTGCGACAGCCGCAGCGAGAACGCGTCGGCGCGACGCTCCACCGCCCGCGACAGGCGGCTCGACAGGATCCCCAGCGGTAGCGACACGACGCCGCCGGCGAGGGCGAGCGCCGGCAGCGCGCCGGCGCTCGCCCTCGCCGGCGACATCGCCCAGCTGAGCCGTTGCACGGCGAACGCGGCCGCGGGCGCGGTCAGCGCCGCGAACGCGACGCTGCGCGCCACATCCCGGTGGCGCACGTGAGCCAGTTCGTGCGCGACCACGACCCTGATCTCGTCGCGGTTGAAGCGCTCGAGCAGGGTGTCGAACAGGACCACGCGCTTCGTCGGCCCGAGGCCGGTCACGTACGCGTTCGCCGCGCTCGTGCGGCGGCTGGCGTCGACCGAGTAGACCTCGCCGACCGAGACGCCGGCGGCGGCTGCCAGCGATAGCACGTCCCGGCGGGTGTCGCCGCCGGGCAACGGCGTGAAGTCGTTGAACACCGGATCGAGGACGACCGGCGCGAGCGCGGCCAGCATCGCGCCGAAGCCGACCGAGCCGGCCGAGGCCGGGAGCCACCAATGACGCGGCCAGCGACGCGCGGCGAGCGTCACCGCGGCGGCGCCGGCGGCGGCGAGCCCTGCCTGGATCGCGGTCGCCTTGGCGAGGTCAACGCCCCAGTCGCGCCACGACTGGGTGGCCAGGCCGACCCGCAGCGCGCGGTGGCGCGCCAGGGCCGACAGCGGCAGGCCCGGCAGGGACGCGGCGGTCGCGAGCGCCGCGCCGGCCAGCGCCGCGGCCGACACGGCGCCGGCGGTCCCGCCGTCATCGTTCGCCGGGAGGTCGGGCGCCGCGGCCGGCACCGCAGGCCGGCCGCGGCGAGCCTGCCACCGGACGACGTAGGCGAGGACCGCGGCGTCAAGCGCGCCGCGCGCCAGCCCGATCGCCAGTTGCGGCCGCGCGAAGCTGCGGCCACGGGCGATCTCCTCGGAGCTGAAGTAATCGTGGATGTCGACCGGCTCCGGGGCGGGGATCGGCTCCCGGGGGGTCAACAATCTGACGGCAGCCTCGGCGCTGAGGGCGGCGAGCGCGAGCGGCGCGAGCAGGAAAGCGCCACGAACGGGCTTCACACGAGAGACTGTACGCCGTGCGGATTGCGATTGTTTCGGACGTTCACGGCAACCGCCACGCTTTCGACGCGGTCCTGGATGAGGCGGATGATGCGGGTTGCGACGAGTTGTGGTGCCTCGGCGATCTGGTCGGCTACGGCGCCGAGCCCGACGCCTGCGTGCAGCGCGCGCAGGCCCATGCGGCGGTCTGCCTGGCCGGCAATCACGACCTCGCCGTGCTCGGCGTGCTCGACCTCGAGGAGTTCTCCGGCAGCGCCCGGATGGCGGCCGAATGGACCCGGCGGGTGATCGGCGAGCCGGCGCTCGAGTACCTGCGGACGCTCGTGCCCAGCCGCGAGGACGAACAGGTCGGGCTGTACCACGCGAGCCCCCGGGACCCCGTCTGGGAGTACGTGCTGTCGCCGCTGCAGGCCGAGATGTGCTTCGACGTGCAATCCCATCGCGTGTGCCTGGTCGGGCATACCCACGTCGCGCTGTCGTTCTCGCGCTTCGAGCCCGGGTCCGCGACGGGCGAGACGCGGGGCGATGGAGAGGCGGTGGAGCTGGGGGAGCGTGAGTGGCTGCTCAACCCCGGTAGCGTCGGTCAGCCCCGCGACGGGGACAGCCGGGCGGCCTGGCTGGAGCTCGACACGAACGCCTGGACCGCGACCTACCGGCGAGCCGAATACGACGTGCAGGCGGCCGCCGCCGCGATCCACGCCGCACATCTGCCGGCGTCGCTGGCCGAGCGGCTGAGCTTCGGCCAGTGATCTGAAACAGGCTCCAGCTGCAACCGGCTAGCCGGCTGTCGTTCGGGCGGACGTCTAAAGTCAGACGGCCGATGGGCTTGAATAAGGTAATCGTGGCCAGCGGCATCGTCTTGGCGGTGTCGGCGCTGGTCGGTTGCGGCAGTAGCAGCGGCGGGCTGCTATCGCGCGACCAGGCCAGCCGGCTCCAAGCAGACCTGCGCAGGGCACAGGACGCCCTGTCGGCCGGCCGCTGCGAGGAGGCGGCGTCTGCCGCCCGCGATCTCGTGACCAGCGCCCAGGGCCTCGGCGGGGTCGACTCGACGCTGGTCTCCAACCTTGTTCAGGGCGCGAACACGGTCATGCACCTGACGGTCCGGGACTGCCAGGCGCCGGCGCCGAGGCTCTCCCCGCCGCCCAAGACCACCGTCACCCACACGCAGACCATCGCGACGACGCAGGGCACGACGCCGTCGACGACACCGCCGGCCTCGACCCAGACGACGTCGACGGTCACGCCACCGCTCACGACCTCGACCACCGGTGGCGGCTCACTCAACACGACGACCGCTCCGGCAACGCCGACCAGCCCCGCGACAACCCCCGCGACAACCCCAACGAGCACTCCGGCCGGCACGACGCCGGGCGCGACCAGCACCAGCGGCGGAGCGGGCCTGCAGGGGCCCGCAGGAGGGGGGTAGCGGTGAGCGTCGAGTCGAAGATCGCGGACCGCTACCGGGTCGAGGGGCGGCTCGGTGTCGGTGGCATGTCGACCGTGCTGCTGGCGTTCGACGAGCGGCTCGAGCGGCACGTCGCCGTGAAGCTGCTGGCCGACCACCTCGCCGACGATCCGACGTTCGTCTCGCGGTTCCGGCGCGAGGCGCTGGCGGCGGCTCGACTCGTGCACCCAAACATCGTCCAGGTGTTCGACTTCGGCCTCGACCGCGATACCGGCCAGCACTTCATCGTGATGGAACGCGTCAACGGCCAGTCCTGTGCGGAGCTGCTGCGCGACCGCGGCCATCTCGACCTCGACCAGGGCGTCGGCATCGTCGTCCAGGCCTGCCGCGGGCTCGACTACGCCCACCGCAACGGCGTCGTGCACCGCGACGTCAAGCCCGGCAACCTGCTGGTGTCGGACGCCGACGTCGTCAAGCTGGCCGACTTCGGGATCGCACGAGCGACCGACCAGTCGAGCATCACGCAGGTCGGATCGGTGCTGGGCACCGCCGCCTACCTGTCGCCGGAGCAGGCCCGCGGCGAGGAGGCGGGCCCGGCGGCCGACCTGTATTCCCTCGGAGTGGTCGCCTACCAGCTGCTGTCGGGTCGCCTCCCGTACGAGGCGAACTCGCTGTCGGAGCTCGCGCTCAAGCAGCAGCGCGAGTCGCCGGTGCCGCTGGCGCGCCTGAACCCGCACGTACCCGTGGAACTGTCCGACGCGGTGGCGCTATCGATCTCGGTCGACCCGACGCAACGGCCGGTGGGCGCGATCGAGCTCGCCGAGCTGATTCGTGACGGGGCCGCGGGCATCTCGCCGTATCACGGCGAGACACCGACTCGGCAGGTGGGGGGTACCGCCGCGACAAGGATGCTGCCGGTGCGCAACCAGCCGACGGCCGCGACACGGGTCGCCACGGCGCAACCGTCCCGCCGACCCAGTCCGGTGCCGCCCGCCAGAGTGGCCCGCACGGGGCGCCCGCCGGAAGCGACCAGGCGCCGGGAGCCCGCTGCCCCCTCGCGGCGTGACGACGGGCGGCCGGCGGCGGTCGCGGAGCGCCGGCGGTCCGGTGGGGCGAGACTCGCGCGGCGGCTGTTCTGGAGCCTGCTGCTGCTGGGGGTGGTGGCGGTGGCGGTCGCGATCGGCGTCAACTTCCTGATGTCGACCGCGAACCACACGATCGTCCACTACCGGCACGTCGTCGCCAACGACGCGCAGCAGGCGATCAACCAGGTTCAGTCGATCATCAATCAGTACACGAAGTAAGCGGTGTGGGAAGTGGTCGGGGGCGGGGCCGAATCGGAGCCCGCTGGCCCCCGACCGACCCCGCAACCGGGGCCGGAATTGCGGGCCGCGTTACGCTGCGGCGCCGCTGGTGATCTCGACCGTGTGGGCCTTCGGCGCCTCGGGCTTCGGGACGTGAATCTCGAGCACGCCCTTGTCGAAGCTCGCCTTGACCGACTCGGGGTCGACACCCTCGGGGAGGGTCAGCGAGCGGGCGAAGCTGCCAAACGAACGCTCGATCCGGGTGTAGCCGTCCTTGCGCTCCTCGTGCTCGGACTTGCGCTCTCCGGTGATTCGCAGGACGCCGTCCTTGACCTCGACGTTGACGTCGTCCTCGCCCAGACCGGGCAGGTCGGCCCGGACCAGGTACTCGCCGTCGTTCTCGACGACGTCGAGCGCCGGGGTCCAGCGGGTGACCCGGCCAGCGACCGGCGTGGCGGTGTCGAACAGCGTGGTGAAGAGTCGGTTGATCTCTGACTGAACTGGATAGAGCTCACGCGCGGGAGCCCATCG
>Ga0123356_10003716_pt1 | contig 15903 bp, 12 predicted proteins | sample TergutEmb28metaG_2_FD_92546 | JGI IMG/M metagenome (GOLD analysis project Ga0123356, IMG submission 92546) | Embiratermes neotenicus P3 segment gut microbial communities from Petit-Saut dam, French Guiana - Emb289 P3 | ecosystem: Host-associated > Arthropoda: Insects > Digestive system > Gut ... | reverse complement strand
GTGACCAAACCTGGGCGCGATAAATCGCGCCCCTACGAATATCAAGACATACGCCTATTGGGCTACGAGCGAACCGTAATTCGTTAGGTTGCAGTTCACGGTCCATGCTAAAGTTTGCCCCTAGCCAGCCAGCAGGCAAGTAACCCCCGTCCCCGTTGATGGCGCGTTTGATATACTGCTTCCCTATAGTTCTTGGACCAGATCAGTCAGCTTGCCTACTACTCTTTCCAGCAGCTCCATGTCTTTGCCTTCCGCCATTACCCGTACCAGGTGTTCTGTGCCGGATGCTCTCACTAGTATTCGTCCGTTACCCTCCAGGGCTGCTTCCTGATCCTTTATTACCTTGGCTAGTATCGGGCTTTTCATCACTTTGTCTTTGTCTGATACCTTTACATTTACCAGTAACTGTGGATACTGCTCCATCTGAGCCGTCAGTTCGTGGAGCGGGACGCCGGTTTCTTTCATTACTGTTAACAGTTGCAGGGCGGTAAATATGCCGTCGCCGGTGGTGTTATGCTCTAAAGAGATTACGTGTCCTGATTGCTCGCCGCCGTAGCCGGCGCCGATACGCAGCATCTCTTCCAGTACATACCGGTCCCCTACTGCTGTTTCCGCTACCTTGATACCGGCTTTGCTCATAGCCCGGTGCAAGCCTAGATTGCTCATTACCGTAACTACGATTGTGTTTTCTTTTAGCCTGCCCTTTTCTTTCATATGAAGGGCGGATATAACCATTATCTGGTCGCCGTCTACCAGCTGCCCTTTTGCGTCTACCGCCAGCATCCGGTCGGCATCGCCATCGTGAGCTATGCCTAGATCCGCTCCGGTATCAATAACGGTTTGCATTAGGGTTTCCGGGTGGGTAGAACCGCATTCGCTGTTAATATTAACCCCGTCTGGGTGATTAAATATCGGGATCACTTCAGCGCCAAGCTCGCTGTAAATCTGCGGAGCTGCCAGATACGCCGCGCCGTTGGCACAATCCACTACTATTTTTAGCCCGTTGAGGGAATATTTAAAGCTGTCTTTTGCATACTGTACGTAACGGTCCAATGCGTCTTCCATTACGCTTATCCTGCCTACTGAAGCGCCGGTGGGTGTGGGCAAGTCGCCAAATGACAGCATCATTATTTCTTCTATCTGCTCTTCTATTTCGTCAGGAAGTTTGTATCCGCTGGCACCGAAAAATTTTATACCGTTATCTTCGACCTGGTTGTGGGAAGCGGATATTACTATGCCGCCAACCGCCCCGGTTTCGCGGGTCAAGTAGGCAATTGCCGGTGTTGGCAATACGCCTAGTTTTATCACGTCTACCCCAACGGAGCATATACCCGCTGTCAGGGCAGCCTCCAGCATTCCGCCGGAGATACGGGTATCCTGGCCTATGGCTATGCAGCTATGAGTGTTGCCGCCTGCTAATACGTATGCGCCGGCTCTGCCGATTTTAAAGGCAAGCTCCGGGGATATTACGCTGTTGGCAACTCCTCTCACTCCATCAGTACCAAACCATTTCCCCATACTATTGTCTCCTTCCGCCTTGGAAACTGCTAAACCTCAGTTCCTTACAATGATTTACCTAAGTTTCTTGCTTCAGCCACAAAGGGTGTTTCGGTTACCTCGCCTTTTTTGTTAACACCACCGGCTAAAACCATACCTTTGTCCTGCCATTTCATATTGTCGATCATGCAATACTTGTAATATGAAATAATCTGACTAAAATTCTCCTGCCGCTTGTCTTCACCGGCAATAAGCATCAGACAATCTCTTTTAGGTATTTGCATGTTTTCGGCGGTTGCGTAAACCGCCAGCAACCGGTCAATGACAGTTTTCATCTGAGCGTTAAACTGCCACCAATACACCGGCGACGCAAATACTACCGTATCCGCCTCATTCAGCGATGTGTAGATCTTGTCCATGTCGTCCTTTTGTACGCAAGGCTCGCCCTTCTTAGCGAAACATTTGTAACAACCTAAGCATACACCTATTTTTAGTTCCCGTAAATTGATTTTATTAGCCTGATGCCCCGACTCCTGAGCGCCTTCAATAAAGGCGTCGCAAAGGATTTCTGTATTTCCGTTTGCTCTGGGACTGGAATTAATCACTAGAATATTTTTACTCACCGGTTTATCCACCTTTCGTTCATATGTTTGTACAATTGAAAACCTTGTATGCAATGGGTTTTGTATACAACACAGATTGTTCATTTTTATGTTGTATTATCGACCATCGGCGGGCGACCGGGGACGGTCGCCCCTACGAATTTTGGCGATACTTGTTTTCGCCACACTGTTTAGCCGTATTATTTCTCCTCCAGTAAACCGTAGGCAACGCTATCTACCAGTGCTTGCCAGCTGGCTTCGATTATGTTTGTAGATACGCCAACTGTACCCCAGGAGCGTCTGCCGTCGCTGGTTTCTATGTGTACCCGCACCATTGCGCAGGTGCCGTCCTTTTCGTCCAAAACCCGCACCTTATAGTCAGTCAGGTGCATGGAACCAATTTCCGGGTATACCTCGTCAAGAGCTTTACGCATCGCGTTGTCCAGCGCGTTTACCGGACCGTTGCCTTCGGCGGCAGTGTGTACCACCGTTTCGCCCATTTTCATTTTTATGATTGCTTCGGAATACGCCGGGGTGTCTTCCTTTAGTTCCGTAATCAGCCGGATCGCTTCCAGGGAAAAAGGTTCCCGGTAACCGTTAAAAGCCTTGCGTAACATGATTACGAAAGAGCCTTCCGCTCCCTCAAATTGAAAACCCTTGCTTTCCATTTGTTTTATTTCTTCTAATATGCGCTTGCCCTCTTCACTCTGCTGATCCACTTGGAGGTTTAATTCCTTGTATTTATACAACAGATTTGACATACCGGAAAGTTCGGATACCAATACCCGGCGTTTATTGCCCACCAGTTCCGGCTGGATATGCTCATAAGTACTGTAACTTTTCAGCAAAGCGCTTACGTGTACTCCGCCTTTGTGGGCAAAAGCGCTAACACCCACGTATGGCTGGTGGGGATTCGAGCTGACGTTAGCCATTTCGCTAACATAATTTGACATGCTCATTAACCTGTTGAGGTTTTCTCTGGGTATTGTGTCCAATCCACACTTAAGGGTTATATTCGGAATAATGGAACAGAGATTGGCATTGCCGCACCTTTCGCCATAACCGTTAACCGTCCCCTGAACCTGAGTAGCACCGGCGTGTACAGCCATCATGGTATTAGCTACCGCCATCTCCCCGTCATTATGGGCATGTATACCGATTGAGACACTCAGGTTTTCCCTGACCATTTTCACCAGATCCAATATCTCTACCGGCAAACTGCCACCATTAGTATCACATAGCACAATAGTGGAAGCGCCTGCCGCTTCCGCCGCTTTGATGGTTTCCATGGCGTAAACGGGATTAGCCTTGTATCCGTCAAAAAAGTGCTCCGCATCGTATATTACTTCTTTGCCGAGGCTTTTTAGATAGGCTATTGTATCACCAATCATTGCCAGGTTTTCTTCCAATGTTGTACCTAATGCCTCTGTAACGTGAAAGTCCCAACTCTTCCCAACAATAGTGGCTACCGGGGTTTGGGCATTTACAATCGCCAGAACATTTTCATCGTTTTCTACTGTCGCCGATGGTCTGCGGGTGGAACCAAACGCAGCTATCCGGGCGTTTTTCATTTTGTAATCGCGAATTCTGTGGAAAAACTCAAAATCTTTGGGATTTGAGCCGGGCCAACCCCCTTCTATATAGTGAAAACCCATGTTGTCAAGGTATTGGGCAATTCTGATTTTATCCTCGCAGGAAAAAGAAATCCCTTCGCTTTGTGCTCCATCCCGGAGCGTAGTATCGTATATCTGCACCGTTGGCACCAGGTTCACCTCGTTTTATACACCTTTATCTATTAGTTCAACAATTCGGTCACCCATCTGGATCGTACTGACCAGTTCTTTTCCTTCTTCCATCAGATCCGCAGTGCGGCAGCCCAATTCCAATACATTGGTTACCGCCCGTTCAATACAATCCGCTTCTTCCTGCAGATCCAAGGAAAAACGCAGGAGCATTGCGCCGGAAAGTATCGTTGCTATGGGATTAGCCCGTTGCATTCCGGTATACTTGGGCGCAGAACCGTGACTTGGCTCGTACAAGCCGATTTTACCGCCAATACTGGCGGATGCCAGCATTCCCAGGGAACCGGAAAGCATTGATGCCTGATCGCTTAAAATATCTCCAAACATGTTTTCCGTTACCAGCACGTCAAACTGTCCCGGATTTTTTACCAGCTGCATTGCACAATTATCAACATAATAATGGTCCAACTCTATATCAGGATATTCTTTACCAATTTCAGTCACTACCTCCCGCCAGTGCCTGGAGCTTTCCAGTACGTTTGCTTTGTCAACGGAGGTAACTTTTCCACGGCGTTTCCCTGCCATTTGAAATGCTAAATGGGCTATCCGCTGGATCTCCGGGGTAGTGTATACCAGTGTGTCTACTACACGAAAACCGCCGCCATCCAGGGGTTCACGGTATTTGTCGCCAAAGTACAAACCGCCGGTAAGTTCGCGCACCACCAATACATCCAATCCGGCGACTATTTCGGGCTTCAAAGTAGAGGCGTTAACCAACGCGGGAAACACCTTTGCCGGACGCAGGTTAGCATAAAGCCCCAATGCCTTGCGCAAAGGTAACAACGCCCCCACCTCCGGGCGCAAATGCGCTGGTAGGTTATCCCATTTATCACCGCCAACCGCGCCTAATAAAACGGCGTCGCTATTATGGCATAAATCCAATGTTTCCTGGGGCAGAGGATGCCCAACCGCATCGTAAGCCGCGCCGCCTACCAGCCCCTCTGTAAATTTAAACTCGTGACCAAAACGGCGGCCAATGGCTTCTAAAACCCGTACCGCCTGCACGGTGATTTCCGGACCGATACCGTCTCCTGGTAAAACGCCAATTTTAAACTGCATTATTTCACCCTCTTAGCAACGTAATTAATCAAGCCGCCAGCCGCCACTATTTCTTGCATAAAAGGCGGTACCGGGGTGGCTTGGTATGTTTTACTTGTAGTATTGTTAGTTATAATCCCCGAAGCAACATCCACTGTTACTTCATCCCCTTCATTGATCTCCTCCGCCGCTTCCGGCGCTTCAAAAATCAGCAAACCTATATTAAAGGCATTACGGTAAAATATCCGGGCAAATGTTTTTGCAATAATACAGGACACCCCGGCAGCTTTAATCGCAATTGGAGCGTGCTCCCTGGAGCTGCCGCAGCCAAAGTTTTTGCCTGCCACCAAAATATCGCCGGGTTTTACCTTGCCGGAAAAACTCGCGTCTGCGTCTTCCATACAATGTCTGGCAAGTTCCGCCGGATCTGAAGTATTTAGATAACGAGCCGGAATAATGGCGTCGGTATCTACATCAGAGCCAAATTTCCACGTTTTGCCTTTTAATTCCATCTACTCCACCTCCCCTGGTGCAGCAATACGGCCTAATATAGCTGAGGCTGCCGCAACCGCCGGATTGGATAGATATACTTCACTTCCCGGATCACCCATCCGTCCAACAAAATTCCTATTTGTAGTGGCAATTGCCCGTTCTCCTTTAGCCAGTATGCCCATATGTCCGCCCAAACAAGGACCGCAAGTAGGCGTACTCACAGCGCCGCCGGATTGTATAAAGATTTCTATCAAACCTTCCCGCATGGCTTGGAGGTAGATCTCCTGAGTACCGGGGAAGATCAGCATCCTTACATTTTTATGAATACTCTTGCCGCGAAGTAATTGCGCCGCTTCTCTTAAGTCTTCCATTCGTCCGTTGGTACAGGAACCGATCACAACCTGGTCAATTTCCACCTGACCGGCGTCGCTAACCGGACGGCTGTTCTCAGGAAGATGGGGAAAAGCCACCTGCGGTTCTATCTTGGTTACGTCATATTGATAAACCTGGGTATATTTCGCTTGAGTATCACTCTGATAAAACCGGTACGGGCGTTTACAGCGACCTTCCACGTAAGCCTTGGTAATACCGTCCGGAGCGATAATTCCGTTTTTACCGCCGGCTTCAATTGCCATGTTACACATGGTAAACCTGCCGTCCATGGATAGGTTCTCAATGACCGGACCGGTGAATTCCATAGCTTGATAGAGAGCACCGTCCACTCCGATATCGCCAATGGTATGCAAAATCAAGTCCTTGCCGCCAACCCAGGGCTGCAGAGTACCGGCAAATTCAAACTTAATGGTCTCCGGCACTTTTAGCCAAGTTTCACCCAAAGCCATCGCCGCAGCCAAATCCGTGCTGCCTACACCGGTGGAAAAAGCACCCAAGGCACCGTATGTGCAGGTGTGAGAGTCCGCACCAATGATCAATTCGCCGGGTCCTACCAAACCTTGTTCCGGTAATAGACAGTGTTCTATCCCCATACGGCCTACTTCGAAATAATTGGTCAGTTCGTACTGCCGGGAAAAATCCCTTAGTTGTTTGGCTTGTTCCGCCGATTTGATGTCTTTGTTCGGCGTAAAATGATCCGGCATCAGCGTAATCCGCTCCCGGTCAAATACGTTTTTTACGCCAATTTTCTCGAACTCCTGAATGGCAACCGGCGCGGTTATGTCGTTTGCCAGCACAAAGTCAACTTTGGCGTTAATCAGTTCGCCGGGTACAACATTTTCCAACCCGGCATGTTCAGCCAATATTTTTTCTGTTATAGTCATCGGCGCCATTAAATCACCTCGCTAGCTTATTTGTGTATCCTCGAAAACTCCAAACATGTGCCAGTACTAAACTCGTTCAAGCTGACCAGATTTTGTCACCCCCATGTGGGCGGTATACTGATCCGGCGGGGCGGCGAGGGCGCCGCCCCTACGTACTTGGCACTATATGGTTTTCGAGGACACTCTATTTATAGCATATCGGAACCCTTGCTAATGCCAGGTCTATGTGAACATGGCATTCTTATCACCTCAACGTAACGCTACCGGCAACCCACGGGCGACCGGGGACGGTCGCCCCTACGCAGTTAGACGGTGCTGTGATCGAATCTACTTTCTTTCGTATACCATTTTGTTAACTGCGTTTACGTAAGCTAGAGCGCTGGCGTCAAGTACGTCGGTGCTGATCCCTCTGCCCACGTATATTTTTTTCTCATCGTTGGTTATCCGTAAAGTAACGTCACCCAAAGCGTCTTTACCGGCGGTAACCGCGTCAATCTCCCAGTTAACCAGGGTACAGTTCAGTCCGGTTATCTTGTCCACCGCGTTACATATGGCGTCCACCGGTCCGTTCCCGCAAGCCGCCTCTTCGTAGGTTTCATCTTTGTCCTCACGCCACAAAGCTACTGTTGCCGTGGGTAGTATCGTTGTCCCGCTGGAAACATGCAGGTATTTAAGGGTAAACGTTGTTGGTGTGTGACGGATTTCCTCTTCAAGAATCGCTTCCAAATCAGCGTCGGTAATATCTCTCTTTTTATCCGCCAGCCTTTTAAACTTTTCAAAAGTTTGATTCAGTTCCTCATCCGTAAGGGTATATCCCATGTTCTCCAACCGCTGCCGATAGGCATTGCGGCCTGACAACTTGCCCAACACCAGATTGCTTTTGCTAATCCCCACCATTGCCGGACTCATGATCTCATAAGTAGTCCGTTCCTTGATCACGCCGTCTTGGTGAATACCTGACTCATGAGCAAAGGCGTTTTTCCCCACAATAGCTTTGTTGGGCTGCACCCGCATGCCGGTTAAATTGCTGACCAGGCGGCTGGTTCGGTATATTTCCTCCGTACATACTCCGGTATAATAATCATACAAATTCTTACGGGTACGAAAAGTCATTACCAGCTCTTCCAGTGCCGCATTGCCCGCCCGTTCACCAATACCGTTGATGGTACATTCTACCTGGCGGGCGCCGTTTATCACCGCCGCTAATGAGTTGGCTACCGCCAAACCCAAGTCGTTATGGCAGTGGACACTGATAATCACTTTCTCAATACCATCCACCTTTTCACTGATAGCCTTGATAAACCGACCCCACTCCTCCGGCACGGCGTAACCCACCGTATCCGGTATATTCACCACAGTAGCCCCGGCCTGAACCGCCGCCGTTAATACCTGGCACAAAAAGTCCAGATCCGACCGGGAGGCATCCATAGCGGAGAATTCCACATCTGAAGTATATGCTTTTGCCCGCCGTACCGCAGCGGTTGCAGCTTCCAGCACCTGTTCCCTGGACATACGCAGCTGGTGTTCCAAGTGTATGTCAGAAGTAGAAATAAATGTATGAATACGTGCCTGTTCGGCATGACGCACAGCTTCCCAAACTCTGTCAATGTCTTCGAAGTGAGTACGGCACAGACCCGCAATAGTCACCCCTCTAACTTCCCGGGCAATAGCGCTAACCGCCTCAAAATCCCCGTCAGACGCTACAGGAAAGCCCGCTTCAATAATATCAACCTTTAGCCTGGCAAGCTGCTTTGCAATCTGAATCTTATCTTCCTTATGCAAACTAGCCCCCGGCGATTGTTCGCCATCTCTCAAAGTGGTATCAAAAAGATACACTCGCTGACTCATTGTTTTCCTCCGAAATAAGTATTTAAATCTGTGCAATCAGTATTTATGTTCAATTGTTCAAATAGAGGAACAGTAATACTAGTTTATAGCTTCATCCAAACTCCCGCCGCTTAAAACCATCGGCAATACGTTCTCTTTACCGCTTATCATACAATTCACCAAAACCGGCTGGTCCAAGGCAAGAGTTTCCGGCAGTATTGCTTCCAATTCTGCTTCTGAAGACACGGTAAAAGCGGTCATTCCGTAGGCTCTGGCGAGAGCTGCGAAATCCAAATCGTATTGGAATTCTGTTGCCATGTAACGTTTGTCACAATAGTATTCCTGTAGCTGGCGCACCATTCCAAGCTGTTTATTATTCATTACAAATATCTTTATCGGCAGCTTTTGTTCCATAATAGTGCCCATTTCCTGCAAAGTCATCTGAATACTACCGTCGCCGGTAATCAGCAACACCTGTTCACCCGGCGCCCCCAATTGAGCGCCAATAGCCGCCGGCAGACCGAATCCCATCGTTCCCAAACCACCCGACGAAATAAAATTTCGCGGCTCGCTGAATTTATAATAATGCGCCGTCCACATCTGATGCTGTCCCACATCGGTGACCACAATGGATTTTCCGCCGGTCGCTTTATATAGTGTTTCAATTACCCTTTGGGGTTTCATTTCACCATCGTTACTATAATTCAACGGGTATTCTTTTTTTAGTTTCTGTACCCGGGCTAACCAAGTGGTGTTTTTCTTTTTCTTGCCAAGTAATGGCAGCAAGGCTTCCAATACCAGCTTCACATCTCCCACAATTGGTAACGAAGCGGAAACGTTTTTGCCAATCTCGGCTGGATCGATATCTATATGAATAACCTTGGCACCGGGAGCAAAACCTTCCAGTTTAGCCACTACCCGGTCGTCAAAACGCGCACCAACAGTGATCAAACAATCACATTCGGTAACTGCCAGATTAGCGTATTTGGTTCCGTGCATACCCAGCATCCCTAAAAATAACGGGTGTTCGCCGGGAAAGCAACCCAAACCCATCAACGTATGGGTCACCGGCGCACAAACAGTCTCCGCCAATTCCAGCAAAGCCAAAGACGCATTGGCGCTTCTTACTCCGCCTCCGGCGTAAATAAGCGGGCGCGTCGATTCTTGAATAATCTTCGCAGCCTGACTAACCATAGCCGGATGACCTTTATAATTCGGCCGGTATCCCGGCAGATGGATACTTTTTGGATAACTAAACTTAATCATTGATTGAGCTATGTCTTTCGGCAAGTCAATTAACACCGGTCCGGGACGACCGGTTGCCGCAATATGAAATGCCTTTTTGATCACCTGTGGCAACTGTTTGGGGTCCTTAATCAAGTAATTATGCTTTGTTATCGGTATAGTGATACCGGTTATATCAACTTCCTGAAAAGCATCGGTGCCGATCTGACTCACCGGAACCTGCCCCGTAATCACTACCAGCGGTACCGAATCCATATAAGCATTGGCGATTCCGGTAACCAGATTTGTAGCTCCCGGACCGGAAGTAGCCATACAAACCCCCACCTTACCGGTTGCTCTGGCATATCCGTCCGCCCCATGGACCGCACCCTGCTCATGGCGGGTTAATACATGTTTAATGGTAGAATTATATAATGCATCATATACATTTAGGATATTTCCCCCCGGATAACCGAAAATCAACTCAACTTTTTCCTGCTCCAAACAGCGGATCAACGCTTCGGCAACCGTTATCTGCACGATTGTTTCCCCACTTTCGTTATTTTGGTCAGAGACCAATGATCGCAGGGGCGACCGCATCCGGCCGCCCTGCTGACCAGGGTTCTATCCCCGGCTGAATCTTATTTACTGTTATATTTACTTCTGTAACCACGGCATCATAGCGCGTAATTCAACACCGATTTTTTCGATGGGTAATTCTTTCTCCCGTTTGGCATAGGCGTTATACACCGGACGGTTGGCTTGGTTCTCCAAAATCCACCGCTTGGCAAATTCACCGTTTTGCACTTCTTCCAGTACTTTTTTCATTTCCTGGCGGATGTCCTGGTTGATAATACGCGGACCGGTCATATAGTCGCCATATTCCGCTGTATTACTGACAGAATAACGCATACCGGTAAGACCACCCTCGTTGATCATATCAACAATCAGTTTGAGTTCATGCAAGCACTCAAAATAAGCCATTTCCGGCGCATAACCCGCTTCCACCAAAGTGTCAAAGCCGGCTTTGATTAATTCAGTAACCCCGCCGCACAATACAGCCTGCTCACCAAAAAGATCCGTCTCTGTTTCTTCCTTAAAGGTGGTTTCAAATACTCCGGCTTTAGTACTGCCGATACCTTTGGCATAAGCCAAGCTGATATCCTTTGCTTTACCGGAAGAGTCCTGATAAACAGCTATTAAGGCAGGTACTCCTTTACCTTCCTGATACATCCGGCGCACCATATGCCCCGGACTCTTTGGCGCTACCATGATAACATCAATATCTGCCGGTGGGATAATCTGACCATAGTGGATATTAAAACCATGGGAAAACATCAGAATATTACCCGGCTTCAAATTTGGTTCAATATCTTCCCGGTACAACTTGGCTTGAATCTCATCCGGTGCCAGAACTTGAATGAAATCCGCTCTTTCTGCGGCTTCATTGGGTAAAACAATGGTAAATCCATCCCCTGCCGCCTGCTCGCGGCTAGGAATTTCCGACAAAGGCAAGCCGATAATAACTTCAAATCCGCTGTCCCGTAGATTTTGGGCTTGAGCGTGCCCCTGGCTGCCATAACCCAGAATAGCAATTGTTTTGCCTTTTAATACGTTTAAATCCGCATCCTGATCATAATAAACCTTAACCATTATTTTTTCCTCCTTTTTTAAGGCTTTCTGTAACCGTAATAGATTTAAAGCCACGTAACATGGCGACTTTCCCGGTACGTACCATTTCAATAATCCCGAATGGACGTAAAGAATTTTCGAAGGCGTTTATTTTACTGCCGTAACCAGTTACTTCAATTGTCAGGGATTTCGGACCAACATCCACTATTCTGGCGCGGAATATATCCACCAACTGCATTATTTCCGCACGGTTAGTGGCTTCCGCGTTGACTTTTATCATTACCAATTCCCGATCCACAAAGTCGTCCTTGGTTACGTCAATAATTTTGATCACATCAACCAGCTTGTGCAGTTGTTTGGATACCTGTTCCAAGACACTGTCGTCGCCTTCGACTACGATTGTCATTCTGGAGATCTCCGGGTCCTCGGATCTACCTACCGCCAAGCTGTCAATGTTGAAACCCCGCCGACTGAAAAGACCGGCGACTCTGGCAAGGATACCCGGTGTATTCACCACTAAAACCGTCAGCGTATGCGTAACCATCCCCCCCTTGCTTTATTAGCCTAGCATTTGACTGATAGACTCCCCTGGCGGAACCATGGGTAGTACGTTCTCTTCGCTTTGCACAACAAAATCAATCATCACCGGTTTGCTGGATTTAATTGCTTGCTCCAACACCGGACCCATTTCTGATTCTTTGGATACTCTGTAGCCTTCTGCGCCGTATGCCTCCGCTAGTTTTACGAAATCAGGGTTCTTTAGCTCTGTATGGGAATAACGCCGATCATAGAACAGTTCTTGCCATTGACGTACCATGCCCAAAAACCCGTTATCCATTATAGCCACGTTTATTGGCAAATCGTAATTAACTGCGGTGCATAGTTCTTGGATATTCATTTGGATACTTCCGTCGCCGGCAATATCAAAAACCGTATCATCCGGACAGCCGGTTTGTACGCCAATAGCGGCGGGCATACCGTAACCCATAGTACCTAAACCGCCGGAAGTGATAAATGAACGGGGTTTAGTAAAGGTATAATATTGCGCCGTCCACATCTGATGCTGACCAACTTCCGTAGTAATCTTGGCATTCCCGCCTGTTTTCCGGTAAATCTCCCGGATGACTGACTGAGGTTTCAGCCCTTCGCCTTCGCAGAAGTTTATCGGATACTCTTTTTTCCATTCTTGCACCTTATCACGCCAGGCTTCTCTTAATTTAGGCTGCAACATTTTGATCAGCTGTTGTAAAATCAACTTTATATCGCCAATAATCGGAATGTCAACCGGCACGTTTTTGCCGATTTCCGCCGGATCAATATCAATATGGATCTTTTTTGCCTCACTGGCAAATGTATCTACCTTACCGGTCACTCTGTCGTCAAACCTTGCGCCCACTGCAATCAACAAATCGCACTCACACACGGCAAAATTAGCGTATCTGCTGCCATGCATTCCCAACATGCCCAACGCCAGAGGATGATCTCCGGGAAATCCGCCCAAACCCATCAAGGTAGTGGCTACCGGAGCCATCAGCAATTCCGCCAAAGCAATCATCTCATGGTGAGCACCTGAGATAACCACTCCGCCACCGGCATAAAACACCGGGCGTTCCGCTTCGGTTATGGCTTTGGCGGCAGCCGCCAACTGTTTGGGGTCCGCCGTTACCGAAGGCTTGTAGCCTGGTAAACTAAGGGTATCCGGTTGCTCGTATACATACTCCCCGCTGGAAACATCCTTGGGAATATCAATCAATACCGGACCGGGCCGGCCGGTAGTGGCAATATGAAACGCTTCCTTAACTATACGAGATAACTCTGCAGTATCCCGCACCAAATAATTATGCTTTGTTATCGGCATAGTGATCCCGGTTATATCCGCTTCCTGAAAGGAATCCCGCCCCAAAAGCGGCCAGGGTACCTGACCGGTAATAGCTACCAAAGGTACGGAATCCATATTAGCGTTAGCAATACCGGTAACCAAGTTAGTGGCGCCGGGACCGGAAGTAGCAAGACAAACTCCCGGACGACCTGTTGCCCGGGCATAACCGTCCGCAGCATGAGCTGCCCCTTGTTCGTGACGGCACAAAATATGCCGGATATCGGCATCATATAATGCATCATAGATAGGTAATACCTGACCTCCGGGGTAGCCGAAAATAGTATCGACATTTTCCGCCTCAAGGCACTTGATCAGGATCTCAGCCCCGGAATATTTCAAAACACACACCTCCAAAAAAATTATACCTGCGCAGCTGAATGGCTGTTTCTATTCAATTTCAACAGTATGTCCAAGTGTAGGGGACGGCGCCCTCGACGTCCCGCCGAATAGCGATAACCTTCCTAATCTAAGCGGGCTGTCTAGGACGCCAGCCCCTACGATATACGCACTATTATTTACCCCGGAAACACTGCCTTACATAGTTGAAGCCAGTGACGGAGCAAACCAAACAGATCCATTTTAACCGTACAGGAACAAAAAATTCTCTATTTAAATATCGCCCCGGTATTAGCTGAACTAACCATACGGGCGTAACGTCCTAAATAGCCCTTCTTAATCTTAGGCTCCGGCGGTTGCCACTGCTTCAAACGAGCGGCAATCTCTTCATTACTTAAGGCTACATTCAGAGCGTTATTAGTAATATCTATCTCAATAATATCTCCTTCTTGAAGAATAGCTATCGGACCACCATCCGCAGCTTCCGGCGAAATATGCCCGATAGAAGCTCCCCTGGTTGCTCCGGAAAACCGTCCGTCAGTAAGGAGAGCCACGTCTCTGTCCAAACCCAAACCGGCTACAGTAGCAGTTGGCGTAAGCATTTCCCGCATTCCCGGACCGCCTCGCGGTCCTTCATAACGGATAACAATCACATCGCCTTTATTAATCATTCTGCCGGTAATGGCTTTTATCGCTTCTTCTTCTGATTCAAAAATCCTGGCAGGACCGCTATGTTTAAGCATTTCCGGATCAACCGCAGCTTTCTTAACAACCGCTCCATCCGGCGCCAAGTTACCGCGCAAGATAGCGATGCCGCCGCTGGGACTGTGAGGAGCGTCCACACTAAGGATCACTTCCGGGCGCTTGATCTTCTGACCGCTGATTCTGTCGCCAATAGTACCGGTAACAGTCTTCGCCGTAAGATCGATCAAACCTTTACGGGATAATTCCGCCATTACCGCCGGAATTCCTCCTGCTTCATCCAGATCCTCAATAAATAGGGAACCCATAGGGCTTAGTTTACATAAATTAGGCGTTTGCTCGCTAACCCTATTAACAGTCTCCAGATCCAAAGTAATACCCACTTCGGCAGCCAAGGCAGGCAAGTGTAATATAGTGTTGGTAGAACAACCCAAAGCCATATCCACAGTCAGCCCATTATTAAAGGCTTCCCGAGTCAGAATCTGAGAGGGGCGCAAGCCCTCCTCAACCAACTGCACAATCCGCCGGCCGCTCTGCTTCGCCAGACGATACCGGGCTGAAGACACAGCCAAAAAAGTACCGTTACCCGGCAAAGCCAAACCCAGAGCTTCGGTAAGGCAATTCATAGAATTCGCCGTAAACATGCCGGAACAGGAACCGCAACCAGGGCAAGCAGCCTCTTCAATCTCGTGCAATTCTTCCTCTGTCATAGTACCGGCATAAACCTTACCAACAGCTTCAAACAAGTTGCTCAAGGACAATCGTTGCCCGTTATGTAAACCTGCCAGCATAGGACCGCCACTGACCACAATAGCCGGAATATCCAACCGGGCTGCCGCCATCAGCATACCGGGAATAATCTTGTCACAATTAGGAACCAGCACCAAACCGTCAAAAGGATGCGCTTCCGCCATTACTTCAATACTATCGGCAATTAATTCACGACTGGCAAGGGAGTATTTCATCCCGGTATGGTTCATGGCTATACCATCGCAAACCCCAATTGCAGGAAACTCAATAGGCGTCCCTCCAGCCATCCTCACCCCTGCTTTCACAGCAGCAGTGACTTCGTTCAGATGGATATGACCCGGTACAATCTCATTAAAAGAATTGACCACCCCGATCAAAGGCAGCTCCAACTCCTCGTCAATATAACCCAAAGCCTTAAAAAGTGAGCGATGAGGCGCTTTCTCCACGCCTTTCTTCATAACATCACTACGCAAAGCTAATTACCTCCTTAATCCTTTGGCATAACATCATCGTCCTACTACATAGGGGCAACCACCCTCAGCCGCCAACAAGTAGCCAATTACCCAAACCTTACCGGTAACTAACACCGTTCAGCTGCGTAGGGGCAACCACCCTCAGCCGCCCACAAGAAGCCAATCACCCAAACATTATCGGTAACTAACACCGTTCAGCTGCGTAGGGGCAACCATCCTAGCCGCCCACAGGAAGCCAATCACCCAAACATTATCGGCAACTAACACCGTTCAGCTACATAGGGGCAACCATCCTCAGCCGCCCACAAGAAGCCAATTACCCAAACCTTATCGGTAACTAACACCGTTCAGCTGCGTAGGGGCAACCATCCT
>Ga0123356_10003715_pt1 | contig 15904 bp, 12 predicted proteins | sample TergutEmb28metaG_2_FD_92546 | JGI IMG/M metagenome (GOLD analysis project Ga0123356, IMG submission 92546) | Embiratermes neotenicus P3 segment gut microbial communities from Petit-Saut dam, French Guiana - Emb289 P3 | ecosystem: Host-associated > Arthropoda: Insects > Digestive system > Gut ... | reverse complement strand
TGCGCCGCCGCAGCTGAGAATCCAAACACGATTGCAATCAGATTTAGAAAAGTTACTATTATAAAATTATTCTCGAGATGCACGACCCCATCAATCACATCGTAGTCATTTAGAACCATCGTATCCGTCAGAAGTAGCATAGCGATACCAGCAACTATTATAGCGCCTGCACCGGACAGGGCCATACATAGAAGCTGCTTGCGGGTTATATCTTTGAGTAGGGTGACAGAGAACATAAACATAAAGAAATACACAAATATGAGCACATACATAGTCATTTTCCACGTAAATACAAATCCTTCAAGCGTGTCTGCAGAGAGGAAAGATACGGAAGCCCATGCTGCCCCGAAGACCATCATCAACGCGAAGAAGATTGACCTCGGGCTCAAGCCTCCATTCACAAAGCTGGCCAGCGCTAATGATATATAGGCTAATATAGCGATTCCAGACAAAATAGCCACGGCAAATTCCATGTCCTCATTTTAACATAAGCAAATAATCTTTACATATCAATGTTTATAATTCGTCGTCGGCGTGCGCAACCACATGCCGGTAGAACACTGGCCCCACGAGCAGCACACTCATCGGCCCGATTACCCGCGCCCCATCGGCGTTCATATTCAAAAACAGGCTAAACACAATGTCAAAAATTGCAAACACAATCAGGGCTATCATAGTAGTCCGGATAATTGTTTTGCTCCTGCCAGTCGCTCTCTTGTATGCAGTAACCGCCACCGCCAAAGCCGAGAACCCAAACGTCGCAGCGACTAAGTTCAAGAACAACAAGTATAATGCATTATATTCCGTCCTAATCACTCCATCTACCACGTCATAGCTATTTAGAATCATGCTGTTCGGCATCAATAATGTCGCAAAGCCGACAATCAGGATTGTAGACACTCCTGCCGCCACGATTATAATAAACTGTTTTTTAGTAACTCCCTTGATCATTGTCATGAAGAACAAAAACAAGAAGAAGTATAGCGATATCAGAGCACTGATTGTCACCTTGAACATAATCACATAGCTATCAATGTTGTCGGTCGGGAAGAACGTAGTCGAAGCCCACAGAGCGCCCAGAATCATAATTACCGCAAAGACAATCGAGCGAGGACTCAGACCCCCATTCACAAAACTCAAAACCGCAAGAGCAAGATACGCCAGTATTGTGACGCTGCTAAAAAGATTGATGGCAAGCTCCATGAACCCATTATATCAATCGGGTTATGTTAATCCTAGCGCTTATTTAGCGTACTCAATCGCACGTGTTTCGCGAATCACATTCACCTTAATCACACCAGGGTATGACAAGGTAGTCTCGATTTTGTTGGCAATCTCTTTTGCCAGCTTCAAGGCCGACAAGTCGTCAATCTGCTTCGGCTCTACGATTACCCGAATTTCACGGCCGGCTGAAATCGCATAGGCCTTATCAATACCAGGGAATGATGTTGCCACATTTTCAAGCTCGCGCATGCGCTCTGCGAAGTTCTCTGCCGAAACATTGCGTGCACCCGGACGTGCCGCTGATAAGGAATCGACAATCTTTACCACCAGAGCTTCTGGCGTGGTCGGCTCGATGTCATCATGATGCGCTGCCATCGCGTGTACAATCGGCTCGCTCATGCCGTATTTCTTGGCTAGCTCTGCGCCGATTTCGGCATGTTTGCCTTCAATCTTGTGCGTCACAGCCTTGCCGATGTCGTGCAGCAACGTAGCAGTCTTCGCAACTTTCACATTTACGCCCAATTCTTCGGCAATCATCCCAGCCACGTGCGCCATTTCTACCGAGTGCAACAACACATTCTGTCCATAAGATGTACGGAACTTCAACTCTCCCAACAAACGCAGAATCTCGCGCGGAATCCCCACTACACCCACTTCGCGAGCCGCATCTTCACCAGCGCGGTTCACTTCTTTGTCAATCTCGCGCTCAGCCTTCGCCACCGCGTCTTCGATTGAAGCCGGATTGATACGTCCGTCTTTCATCAAGCGCTCCAACGCATAACGCGCCACTTGTCGACGAATCGGGTCAAAGCTCGAAAGTACCACCATCCCCGGCGTATCGTCCACCAATATATCTACTCCAGTCGCGCGTTGCAAAGCCTGCACGTTGCGGCCTTCCTTGCCGATAATTCGTCCTTTCATCTCATCGTCCGGCAATTTGAGAGCCGTAATCGTACGGTCTGCAGTTACTTCTGACGACATCCTCTCCATCGCTGTCAACAGAATCAGTTGCGCTGATTCATCAGGATTCAGAGCCAGCTCTTTTTGAGCTTTGGTCATCAAACCAACCAAGTCGTCCTTGATGTCTCGCTCGGTCATTTCGACTAGCTTTTTCTTGGCATCTTCCTTCGACAGACCGGCAATCTTTTCTAGCTTCTCTTGTTGCTTGGTGCGAATATCACGCACTTCATTTTTCAACGCATCCAGCGCCGACTCTTCTTTGCGCAAAGAATCAGACTTCTTTTCTAGTTGGTCAATTTTTTTATCAAGCGTGTTTTCGCGTTCAGCCAAACGGCTTTCCGTTTTCTTCATCTCCCGGCGGCGGTCATTTTCGTCGTTCTTCGCTTTATCCGCAATATCAATCGCTTCTTTCTTTGCGGCCAACACTATGTCGCTCGCTTCGTGTTTCGCTTTCTTGATTAGTTCATCCGCCCTGTTTCGGCCATTAGCCACTCTTCTCTTGTTGTAAACTATGAAACCACCAGTTCCCAAGACAGCCCCAACCACAGCACCGATTGCTAAGTATTCAATCATACAATCCTTTCTGATTTTGTTTTTGCCGACACCTTCATCGTGCCGACTCTAAAAAATAAAAATCAATAGTTAATTTCCACAACGATTATATCAAAAACCTTACAAAATATCTACACGTATGCTAAAATACTGCTAATGTTTATTAACTATAAGCGAGGACTAATCTCACATGGATACCGACTTCAAATCACCAACTAACCCAGGTGCGCCTGCCGGCGAACCCCCAGTTGCTCCACCTGCTGCGCCCGCTCCCGGTGCTCCGGTCCCAGCCCCTGCTCCAGCAGCTCCAGCCCCAACTGGTTTTGTAGCCCCGTCGCCTGCAGCTTCTCCTATGGTCGCAGGAGCCGGTGCTCCCGCGAAGAAATCTAAGAAAGGCCTAATTATCGGCTTAGTCATTGCGGCCGTCCTCCTTATCGGTGGCGGTGTAGCTGCTATGATTATCCTCCCGATGATTGACCCCGAGAATATCAACGCCCGCCTTACCAGCGAATTATTATCACGAGACAAATACAATATAGGCGTCAAAGTTGAAATGCCAAGCGATGGCATGTCTTCCACACTAGATCTGACCGTCAAAGCCGACATCCCCGCTGCCCGCGCAGTTATCGGCGGCACCGTTTCGACCGTCATTGAAGATGGACCAACAGTCGCTCTTGACATTGCAACTATCCTGGACAAAGAAGCCACCTACCTCAAGGTAAATGGCATTTCCGAAGCTATCAACGGCATGATGCCAGAAGGCGAAGAAGTTGACGACATGACAGCCATGATTGGCGGCTTCGTCGGTGGGCTCCTTACGGAAGTTGAAGGCAAGTGGATTCGTGTTTCAGGCGAAGACTTTGCTGACGTTCCTATCGAAGAAATCGGCGGTGAACAAGCAACCTGTCTCATGGGCGCAGTTTCTACCTTCAAACCAGCTTCACTAGCCTTTGAAGACGCTCTAGAGATTTACAAACGGCTCAAGCCATTTGCTGCAGGCGAGCAACTCGAGACCACAGCTGACGGGCTTACCCCAGTCAAGGTCATAGCCAACGATACCGCAGGTGAATACTACGCAGAAATCTTGAAGGCCCGCACCGGCGTCGACATGAACAAAGTCATGGGATGCATGGAGCCAGTCGATGAAGAAGCTTCTGAGGACGCAGTTACTTACGAATCCATTTCATACATCCGCGGCGGTCTCTTCGACATGTCGCTTGCCAAGATGGAAATGATCGGCAGTGATGGCAGCAAGATTACCCTCACTTTCAATGAACCAGCTGATGTCAACATTTCTCTACCTGACGAGTATCTTACCATTGAAGACCTGGGCAACATCGTAATTGAGTACTTCAAAGAGTTCCTCTTCACGATGGCTGTGGAACAGGCCAAAGCAGAATTGGTAGCACAAGGTGTTGAAATCACTCCAGAAATCGAAGCTATGATTGAAGCCCAAGTTGGTCCGCAAGTCGATATGATGATTCAACAAATCATCGAGATGATCACATCCGACCCATCCAGTATCATCGACCTCCCGAACCTGCTCTAACCAACACGTTAGCAAATATAATCCCGGAGTATGCAAGCTCCGGGATTTTTGGTACAATACCTCTATTATTAATCAAAGGAGCAAGTATGACGCTTTCCGAAGAACTAGTCTGGCGTGGTTTCACCAGCGAGACTACGATCAACGACCTGAAAACCCTAGACGAGGGTTCTCGCTCCTATTATCACGGCTACGATCCCTCTGCCGATTCCCTCCAGATCGGCAATCTCGCCGCCCTCATGATGGACAAAGTCTTTGCCAAGCACGGTTACAAAGCATACATCCTTATCGGCGGTGCCACCGGCATGATTGGAGATCCTAAGGACGACGAAGAGCGCCAACTCAAAGCTCTGGAAGAAATCGCACATAACAAAGAATGTATCGTACGCCAATTCCATCAAGTATTAGGACCAGATATCACAGTCGTCGACAACATTGATTGGTTCAAAGACATCAAGTTTATTCCTTTCCTCCGCGAGGTAGGGAAGCAGTTCAGTATGACCCAGCTGCTCGACCGTCAATTCGTCAAAAATCGCATCGGCGACGGCGGTGCCGGCATTAGCTATGCTGAGTTCAGCTATACCCTGATGCAAGGATATGATTTCCTGCATCTCTACCGCGCATACGGCATCGACATGCAACTTTGCGGCGCCGACCAATTCGGCAACTGTGTTTCAGGCATGCACCTCATCAAGCGTCTTGAAGGGGCTGATGTAGATATCTACTCCAACCCTCTAATTCTCGATCCGAACGGCCGCAAATTCGGCAAGTCAGAAGGCAATGCTGTCTTCCTGTCTGCCGAACGGACTAGCCCATATGACTTCTATCAATTCTGGCTCAATCTTCCAGATGAAGGTCTCGAAGGTTACATCAAGATATACACTGAGCTCAACCAGGAAGAAGTCCAAGACCTGATGACTCGCCACGCGGAGAACCCATCCGACCGCATCGCCCAGAAAGCTCTCGCTTACGAGGTCACGAAACTCATCCACGGCGCAGATATCGCAGATAGTGTTGTAAAAATTACAACAGTTCTATTCGGAGACAACAAGGCCAATAGTCTTTCTGAGTCCGACCTTGATCTGTTAACGCAGTTTACACCGACTACTACCAAGGGAAAAACAGTTATCGAAGCTCTCGTCGACACAGGAGTCGTATCTAGCAAACGCGAAGCTATCACGCTTATAAATACTGGCGCAATTTCGGTTAACGGTCAAAAAATCGATTCTGACCGCGCAGTCAAACAATCAGCCATCATCAAAAAAGGCAAGAATAAATTCGTCCTAGTTCGCTAGGATAACTCTACTTCAAATGACCGGCTGCTACCAGCTGGTGTACCACGAACCACTGCAAAACTGTCATAACAATCGCCAGCACAACGGCATACACCACCGTGCATGCGAAGACTGATAGTCTAGTCTTGTGCGAGCGTATATAATTGACCGCATGATTCGACAGCAACATCACTACGTATACCATTACCGCGTTGATTACAGTCATCGCAACAAAAGCTGCAATCCAGCAATCCAACCTCGAAATGATAATCGTCGATGCCACAGTCGCTGGTATCGCATAACACCAGATGCTCGCAATAATCAGCTGCTCATCGCTTTGTTCTTGGTTAATAGTCTTATTTTTCTTTGCCATAAGCATATTCTACCACCATTCGTCACAAAAAAATACGACCCTCATTTTGAAGGTCGTATTTGTTATTAGCCTGTAACAGTTTACGCGAGAATCTCGCCTTTCTCATCAGCTAGCTTTGAAGTAGCATCCGAGAAGTAGAAACCACAAATCGATCCGAGTGCCGGAATGAATACAAACACCGACAGCACCAAGCCGACTTGGCCTAGAATATCACCAAAGTTCGCACCGCTCGATGGCAAGATGTTGTACATCAATGCAATCGCTGGGTTATTGAACGTGAAGATATTCGATGCAAGGTTATATGTTGCTGGATAATCGAAGAAGCTGGTTTGCAATGCGAATGTCACCAACATTGCAGTCAGAACTCCGAGACCCACTACAAATGCGAAAGTAAACGCACTCTTCTTGTAGCGCTGAGCTTGTGCGAAGAAATATCCTAGCACCACAGCCGAGACGAAAGCCAACAAGGCGAATAGCCAGAACTGCACGTTGCCGTCCCACATCTTAATTACTGGAAGCTGTACTGCTTCAGAAGCAGCATCGCCGCCAAGCACATAGAAGCCATTGACGATGAATAGGCCAATCCATGCACCGATGACTTGCGCCAGCATGTATAGCACGCCGCGAATCACTGACATGCGGCGGGTCGCCATCATGCCGGCAGTGATGATTGGGTTCAAGTTTGCACCTGAAATACCAAACACCGCGATTGTCACACCAACGATAATAAACATGACTTGCAGGTTAAGCTGGAACGCCACATTCATTCCTATGCTTTCCAATACGCCAAATGCCATGAAGAAAATAGTGAGCAACATCACGCCGAATATTTCAGCGAGCAATGCCCCATAAATCCTTGGGCTTTTGAAGATAGTTAGGATACCTTCATTGATATCATATTTCTTGCTGAAGAAACTCTTCATCCAGGCGCCATAACCGCCCTTTTTCTTTGGACCTGACGCGATAGTTGTCTTCACAACAGGCTCTTCAATCTTTGCTTCTTCGACCTTTTTCTTTACTGGCGCGGCCTTGGTGGTCGCTGCCTTCGCAACCTGCGGCTTTTTCCTCACGGACTTCTGGGCAGGCTTAGCTTTTTTGGTTGCCATTAGCACCTCCTTACTTGATATTACCGTCAGTATACCACAGGTGTGTTACCATATCAATTATGGGTATACTGATTAATAAAGACCTTCAACAAGACTCCGAACTTCGCACACGCATCACGGCCGAACTGCGCGAAAAAGCTGAGCGTACCAGCCAGTCTGACAAAGACAACCCCGACTTCGTCGAGGGCTCGCGCTATGCCGAGGGTTATCGCAAAACCAGCAAGTTTTCTTGGTTCTGGGTTTTGCTTGTTCTTGGCGGACTCATTGTATTATTCAGTATTCTTCTCTTCTAGATACGCTTAATCTGTGCTAAAATCCTCCCATGGACAAATCTAAAATTGACGCAGTAGAACAACAACTATTAGCGGCAGCCAGGACTGCCGAGGACCCTCGTTCGATTTTTCGTTTGGCTATCTTTAGGTCGCTTGCCGCGGAAATCGGCAAGCTTCCCGCATCCGAAAGGCCTGCTTTTGGTCAAGAAATCAACATGATGAAAGAACGCCTCATGCACCATGTCGAATCTTTCATTGTTGCTCGCGAAGCCGCAGCTGTTGGCCCGATTGACATCACAGCGCCAGTCGGAATTAATCAAACATTGCCGAAACCTCTCACGGCCGATCATGGCAGCAAACACCCGCTCATGACCGAGCTCGACGCCATTTCCGAAATCTATCGCAACATGGGTTTTGATGTCATCGAATCCCGCAATCTCGATGACGATTTTCATATGTTTACCAGCCTCAATTTCCCTGACGGGCACCCCGCTCGCGATGGCTACGATAGTTTCCGCACCACCGACGATTTCATCCCACCGGCCCACACCAGCACTATGCAAAACCGCATTTTGAAAGCCAACGCGCACAAGCTCGAAGCCGAAAACGGCCAAATTGCCGTGGTCATTCCGGGCCGTGTTTTTCGCAACGAAGACATCGACGCGACTCACGAACACACGTTCTATCAGTGTGAAGGCATCTTCGTTTCACGCGATGCTACGCTTGGCCAATTGCTTGGTGTTTTGCAAAAGTTCTTCGAGTCTTATTACGGCCAGCATCTTCGTATCAAAACTCAACCAGGATATTTCCCATTTACCGAACCTAGCCTCGAATTTTTAATCGAAAAACCCGCCGTGCTTGGCGGCAAAGGCGATGGCTGGCTCGAACTTGCTGGTTGCGGTATGATCCATCCGCGCGTCCTCGAAATGGCCGGCATCGACCCGCAAGTCTACAAAGGTTTCGCGTGGGGCGGCGGCATCGACCGCCTGGTAATTATGAAATACGCACTCACCGACATCCGCAATTTCGAATCCGGCAAACTAAGTTTCTTGAAGGAGTTTTAGTATGAGCCTCACACCGAATGCAATCATCGTTCACGGCATGCCAGGCCGCGATACTTATTACAATCCTGCTTTTCCAAGTGCTAGCAATTTCGCTTGGCTTCCTTGGCTACAAAAACAATTCACTTTGCATGACATTCTCGCCGAGACTCCCGAAATGCCGCGTCCATACATCCCGCAGTACGAAGAGTGGCGCGCAGTTTTCGAGCGCTATCCCATCACGCCGGAAACCCACCTCGTCGGTCATAGCTGCGGCGCTGGTTTCTTAGTGCGTTGGCTCAGTGAACATCCAGACGTCAAAGTTGGACACGTCGTTTTTGTCGCGCCTTGGTTGGGCGACGATGGCGTAGATTCCGAAGGCATGGATCCAAACTTTTTCAACTTTACGCTTGATCCAAATCTCGCTGACCACACTGCCGTTACCTCCATGATTTATTCCACCGATGACGAAGTCTCAGATTTGAATAGTGCTATTAGGCTCGAAAATGAATTAAACAATCTCAAATTACTTAAGTTTACTGACCGCGGACACTTCGTCAACGTCACTGAACTTCCCGAAATCCTCCCATTATTAAAACTAACTCAACCACAAGGAGAATAAGACATGTTAGTTTCACTTAATTGGCTCAAAAAATACACATCAATCGGCATCCCAGCTGAAAAACTCGCCAAGCTCGTCGGTGCCCGTCTAGTCGAGATTGAAGAAACCATCGACAACACCCATAAGTACGACAATATATACATCGTCAAAGTCATCGAATGTACAAAAATTGAAGGCAGCGACCATCTTTCTTTATGCAAAATTGATGACGGCGGCGCTACTAAGAACAACACCCGCGACGAAAAAGGTTATCTAACAGTCGTTTGTGGCGCACCCAACGTCCATGCCGATATGTTCGCAATTTGGATTGCCCCCGGCGCCATTATTCCAGAGACCTACGGTACTGAAGAGCCATTTACGATTGGCGCCCGCCAACTCAAAGGCCACCTATCGCAGGGCATGCTTGCTGCTCTCGACGAACTAGGTTTGGGTGACGGCCATGACGGCATCGTCGAGCTTGCAACCGATATAGCCGAGCCGGGCACTCTATTCGAAGAACTCTTCCCGGTCAATGATGTAGTTTTTGATATCGAAAACAAATCCCTCACCCATCGTCCCGACTGCTTCGGCATGATTGGATTTGCACGCGAAATTTCTGGCATTCTCGGCCAAAAGTTCCAAGAACCGCAATACCTCAGTCAGACCATCGACTTCGACAACCACATCGAAATCGAAATTGCCGACGCCAAACTTTGCCCGCGTTACTCTGCTGCCATTCTCGATAATTTTGCCGACACACCCACCCCAGCACTCACTCCGGGCAGCGCTTTTCTATACACCGTCGGCATGCGCCCGATTTCCGAAATCGTCGATGTCACTAACTACTTGATGATCGATTCCGGCCAGCCGCTCCATGCTTTTGACTACGACAAATTCGTCGCAGTCGGCGGCGCCGACCAGCCCAAAATCATCGTCCGCGCCGCCAAAGAAGGCGAGAAACTCGAACTACTCGACGGCAAAACGATTACACTCACTCCAAACGACATTCTCATTACCAGCAACAACGTCCCAGTTGCTCTCGCTGGCGCTATGGGCGGCAAATCCACGGCCATCGACAAGACTACCAAGAAAATCATCATCGAGTCTGCCACATTTAGCCTCTATAATCTCCGTCGCACCAGCATGTACCACGGCATTTTTTCAGAAGCCGTCACTCGTTTTACCAAAGGCCAACCTCCTGCTCTCACTGAACCTGTACTGGCAGAAGTCGTACATATCCTCACTGAAAAATACCACATGAATCTCATAGCTACTGCCGACGCCTACCCAGAAAAAGTCGAAAACCCAACCATCGATATTTCAGCATCCGAAATCAACTCGCTCCTCGGCACCGACTATAGCGAAAAAACCATCCAAGACACGCTCGAAAATGTCGGATTTTCGGTCCAAGGTTCGTTCTCTATCAGAGCTCCGTTCTGGCGCACCGACATCCACATTCCGGAGGACATTATCGAAGAAATCGGCCGCCTTCTAGGCTACGATAACATACCCGTCACTCTCCCCGATCGTCCATTTATCGCTGCAGAAATCGAGCCCCTGCTTGCCACGAAAACGCGCATCCGCAACATACTTAGTTCGCTCGGCGCGAATGAACTGCTCACGTATTCTTTCGTTCACGGCTCTCTTCTCGAAAAAGTTGGTCTCGATCCAAGCAACTCTTACAAGCTCGCCAATTCCATCTCCCCAGACCTCGAATATATTCGCCAGACCATTATGCCCAACTTGCTCGAAAAGGTATTTCTCAACATCAAGGCCGGGCACGAGAGTTTCGATATTTTCGAAATGAACAAAACTTCCGAGCGAGCCGGCGGCATGACGGACGAAGGGGTGCCGATTGAGCGCGACCATCTCGCCTATGTCGCTACCGACGATTATTTCCACGTCAAATACGTTTTGAACCAACTTGCGCGCAGGCTAGGACTAACCTTCGATTATCTTGGCTTTGAATCAACCACTATTTCCAAACCATTCGAATCCAAGCGTTCCGCCACTATCTACTTAGGCGACCAAACTATCGGCACGATTGGCGAAATTAACTTCAACGTTCGGAAGCAATTAAAACTCCCAGAGACCGTCGCTGGCTTCGAGATTAACCTTGCCGAAATTATCACCCAATCAACGGTCGCAAAACCTCATATTACAGAACCATACAAATACCCCAGCATCGAACGCGATCTGACAATTCGCGTCAAAGTTGGAACCACGTATCAAGAAGTATTTGACAGTATCAGAAAAGCCGCTTCAGGGGATGTAGTTATTATCGACCTCTCGCCAATCTCTATTTATCAAGGTGAAGACCAAGCGACTAAGAATATCACTTTTCACTTGAGCCTCACTCACCCTGACAAAACCCTCGCTTCTGAGGACGCCAATGTTATAATGAATAATATTACAAAACAGTTATCTTCGAGTTTGGGCGCCGAGGTTATATAGGAGGTTTATGATTCAAAACAACGAATACCGCACATCTACCAAGCAACGCATAGTAATTGCTATCATTGCTTTTGTGATGTTGATTAGTACTGCTGCTCTCTATTTCGGCATTATCGTCAGCTACAACAATAACGGCAACCAAGAGCAAACCGGTCTCACCGCCGAAGAAGAAATCGAGTATCAACAGTTGCTCGAGGAGTACCAGCTTCAAGTCGCTGCACAGGCAGCCCAGCTGTCTGACAAGTATTTTGAGCCTTTTAACACTTGGCGCAACCAAGTCAAAGCCTTCAACGGCGGCGAAGTTACTACGCTCACTGTCCGTGACCTCAAAGAAGGAGACGGCAGGGAAATAGACGAAGGCGACTACAACTACAGTGCTTATTACATTGGCTGGCTCAAAGATGGAACAATTTTTGATTCTTCATTGGACGACAATGACGAACCCACCTCACTCGTTATGCCGCTCGAGGGCAGCGCGAACATGATTGAAGGCTGGGTGCGCGGCATTGTCGGCATGCGCATCGGTGGGGTACGCCTGCTTACCATTCCGTCAGAACTTGGCTATGGCGAACAAGGATCAGGATCAGCTATTCCTCCCGACTCCCCATTGAAATTTATCGTGATGCTCGTTGAATCACCAGAAGAGATCGAGATCCCTGCACGCCTATGGGAGCTCTATGAACGGAAGTACGGAAGCTCCGGTCTCTAAATGATTGACGTCGCCATTCTTGGTTCTGGCCCTGCCGCCCTCACAGCAGCTCTCTACACTGCGCGCGCCGGCCTCAAGACTGTCGTTTACGAAAAATCCATCATTGGCGGCCTCACCGCTATCATCAGTGAAATCGAAAATTTCCCAGCTTTTACGGGCACCGGATCTGAACTCGCCGAGAAACTCGAGGAGCAGGCCACGCGTTTTGGCGCTACTATCGAATACGGAGAATGTTCCGGTATCCTCCGCAAAGACGGTAGCTTCATCCTTTCCATTGACGACGAACCAGTCGAAGCCCGCTCGATTATCGTCGCCACCGGGTCAGAACCGCGCAAACTCGGCATCCCCGGCGAAGACTCCGGTGGTATCCATTTCTGCGCCACCTGCGACGGTGCTTTCTACAAAGATAAATCTCTTGTCGTCATCGGAGGAGCTAACTCTGCTGTCCAAGAGTCATTCTTCCTCCTCCAATACGCCAAACAAGTCACTATCGTTTCACGCTCGCCCCTCCGCGCATCCAAGACTCTGCTTGATCGACTCGCGACAGAACCCCGCATCAAGACCATCATCGGTGAAACTCCCGTAGAATATGTCATCGAAGATGGACGCGCTGTAGGTCTGCGTGTCGCGAAAGATTCCAGGAAACGTGTCGTCAAAGCCGACGGCTTCTTTATCTTTATCGGTTATACTCCCTCGACCAGCTGTCTCGACCAGTCCGGCGTCGACCTGTCAGACAAGGGCTATATTATCACCGACCAAACAGGACAAACATCTATCAAAGGTATCTTTGCCGCTGGAGACATCGTCGAAGGCGTGTATAAACAAGCTGTCATCGCTGCTGGTGGTGGCGCCACTGCCGCCATGTCTGCTGAAGCATATCTTCTCTCACAAAAATAACCACAGTCTGTTGTAAAAATAACAACAATATATGGTTGTCATCAGTATTCTGTTGTAAAAAACACAACAGCAGCTATTGTTTTTTTCTCTCATAAGGTTTATGCTAATAATATGCAAAATAACGGGACGGTACTATTTGATTCCAAGAACACTTGGGCAAGTCCCGAAGAAAAACTAAAGGAGCTGCACTAATATGAAAGACGACAACACTACGATTACAGCGCCGGTCGCACCTGGAACGTCATCGAAAGAACCGAAAGCTGTCAAAAAAAGAAAGAACCCGATACCAATAATACTCGGCATCATTGTTGGAGTGGCGCTTATCGCTATTGTAGTGCTAGTGATTATTGCCGTCATCCTCAAGGGTGGTAAAGAACCCGAATCCCGCCATCTCACAGGCGATATTGTCATCGGCAATGAAGTTATCACAGACGACGATGTTCAAGAATACATCGCCAGTATGAAAGAATGGATGGCCGACAGGCCTGAAGCTGGCTTCGGTGATGACTTATTCGACACCGCGGTTAACGATCTGACAATAAATCGAGCCCTCAAGTATTATGCATCAGCTGACAAGTGCAATATCGAGGTTGAAACGATTATTGGACGACCCGCCCAGCGCCCAGAACTATGGCAAATGACACGAGATGAGTCAGATCAGTACAAGCAAGCCTTGCATGAGTGTATCATCCAAGACAAAGAAGTATTTACAATGTACGTGGATTACTCATCGCTATACTTCGGCAATATCTACAACACAAAAGGTAAAGAAGACACAGTTAATGAAGTAAAGAAACAGGAAGCTCGACTCAATAAGGAGATATTACCTTTATTCAAAGCAGGCATGCCGACCGATGAAATACGCAAACATGCGGAAATAGACTTTATCGCACAAGCTGCCTTACCATTTGACGATAGGATTGAACTGACCCGTAACCGCAATCCTGAGCTTTTAGGATCCAAGCCAGCTATTCTTGCAAACAGTTACATTGTCGCCGGAAAAGACTATTTCTTGGATAGGACAGACGAACACCTATCGGATGTATTTGATTTTGTGCCTATGAATGAAGTAGTAGCTGGCCTTACGGAAATCGGACAATATACTGATGTCGTCCTTTCCCAAAACGGCTGGATAGCTATAGTACGGCTGGAAAGCTTAAGTAATGGAGAATTCTTGTCTTGGAGTGACTTTGACAAGAATGTTTATGAAACATATGCCGCACCACACGTCACTTCCTTATTGGAAACAGAAAATCCGATTGTTGCTGTAGTTAATGACATGTTGAACGAAATCCTCAGCTTCGGTTCGACTGACGTCTCTGCCGCGAATTTTGGTAGTACTAACTGTTGGAGGACCAAATATGGTTCTGGTCACAACTCACCAGTAACTGTTTATCTCCTGAATCCAGATGGCAGCAGGTTTACTGGGTATGTATCATACTCTCTCACACAAAAATACCAAACAGGGGCAGCTTGTAGCACAGATACATATTACGGTAGTTCGACCGACGGAGCCCTCTATTTTGAATACGTCAACTGTGCGACAGTTAGAGATCTCGCTATAACCCTACCAGACAATAATTACTTCGGTGCCAGGTCCATAAGCAACTCATGGAGCTGGGGTGGAGATTATAATGGCGCGAATGTATTCTATGCGTATCAAAAAGGCGCTAATTATCTCAATGCATCAACGAACAGTTGGGATAACTTCATGACATACAAGCTCTCATCATACTGGGGATTTGACCTCGACATGGATGCCGGAGTCAATGGAGCTTCGTCACCAGACGTTTACATAAGAGTTGAATCACGTTTTACGCCTACCTCCATCAATCCATTCTCACGCATCGAAGGCCAAGAGTCTGGCGATAACTATAACGAACGCCTACCAAATAACAACGGCATGAGAGACTACGTCGGCAATACTGTTACCAAGCTTACCGGCGAGACAGTCACTTGGACTCACGGTGTCTATCGTGGGAGCGACTCCGATGTAGGCTACACAGAATTTGCTGTTATTCGTACCCTAAATGGCAATCAAATCAATTCAGGCTTCACATGGAGTGGTGCGAACAACTATGTCTGGCACGGCAACGGCTTCCCGAATAGTTTCTCCAACGGCAACGCCTCTCAAGTTACTAAGAACAACAGGGAATTCACAGTCAACAACAGGTTCACAATTCCGAACACAGCTGTTACAGGAGATGTATATTGTGAAGAAGCATGGGTACACGCATCGCTTTCGACGAACTCATACAATACCGATCCTTGGTGGCGCCGAGCTAACCGCGGTAAGGTTTGTGTAAGCGTCATCAGACGCCCAACCCTTTCAGCTACCTCCAGGATCAATGGCGGCACTGACTCCATTGTCGCTCAGGCTGGCAAGAAGATTAACTTCTCCCACGCCATCGCTCGAGACAATACCAAGAACAATCTCAACCCAGATGGGAACGGCAGCGACACCTACTACTACATCCTCGAAGAAGGCAACGGTGTGAGCAGAGTCAGTTCCTTGACGGGCCACACTCGCACTGCCTCCGGCTCTGCCTTCAAAACTCCCAACAATCCCTTCTACAATTCCCAATGGAACAGCCTCAGCCTGAACGTAGCCGCTAAGTATGCCAGCATAGACTTCGACATCCCCGCTGATGCTGCCGATGGCACCGAATGGTGTCAGACCATCAAGGTCAAAGCCGTCGGTTCCTTCAACGCTCGTGATGCCGAGATTTCTTCTAACCGCGTCTGCGCCAAAGTCGAGAACAAGAAAGTCGATGACACCTGCGACGACATCTTCGACGCTGACCGCTTCTACCGCAACCAAGGCAAACGCCACCCAGCCTGCGACTCCAACATCATCGAAGGCACCACAACTGGTACCACTCGGGCTCGCAACAAC
>Ga0123356_10003714_pt1 | contig 15904 bp, 15 predicted proteins | sample TergutEmb28metaG_2_FD_92546 | JGI IMG/M metagenome (GOLD analysis project Ga0123356, IMG submission 92546) | Embiratermes neotenicus P3 segment gut microbial communities from Petit-Saut dam, French Guiana - Emb289 P3 | ecosystem: Host-associated > Arthropoda: Insects > Digestive system > Gut ... | reverse complement strand
TGGCCTCAGCTTGTTTTTTGGATACCATATGCCGACAATAACAAAGCTTGTGAGAACGCAAGGACCGCACCCGGGGGTGCGGGTCTACCTTGATGGGCGCTATGCTTTTTGTTTGGCTCCGGAGATAGCTTCTTGTTTAAAGAAGGATCAGCAGCTAAGTGAGACTGAGCTCGAGGGTTTGGTACGCGCCGGAGAGGGCGAAAATGCCTTGACAACGGCCCTATACTTATTATCACGCCGTCCGCATTCATGTCGGGAGATGGAACAGAAGCTTATTCGCAAGCAGTACGACGATGAGACTGTAGCCAAAACTTTAGAACATCTTACGGCACGGGGACTCCTGGACGACAGTGAGTTTGCTCGAGTATGGTGTGAGAATCGTGATGCTTTCCGACCTCGCAGTCGGGCCTTTGTGGGTCAAGAGCTCAGGAGTAAGGGGGTAGCAGCCGAGGATATCGAGGCTGCCACGGCGGGTTTGGATGATGAGGCCAGTGCCTTGCAGGCAGGGGAGAAGAGGGCCAGAACCCTCAGACAGGCAGACCACGATACTTTTTGCCGACGCTTGGGTGACTATTTAAGACGGCGCGGCTATAATTACGAGGTTATCAAAATAACTGTCAATAAGTTATGGCAGACAAGGATGTAAGCAAGTTCTTGGTTTTCGGCCTTGGGTTATGCGCAATGAATAAGAGCGGGTAACCGGCAGTCGGAAACCAATTACTAATATTTTCGCTAACCGTCCCTTTCGCATCCCCGGGGGGACGGTAAAGAAGGGGATTTATATATTATGAATGCAGTGACAACGATAGCCATGGCCATGGCGTTCATTATTGGCGCCGTTCTGGGCGGCATGATTGTCTTCATGTCGCGTGGTTTCGCCGCCAGCCGCCAGATCAGGGCTGCCCAGAAGCGCGCTGTGCGCATAGTGGCCGAGGCTCGCAACCAGAGCAAGGAAGCTGTCAATGAGGCTAAGGTAGAGATTGACCGGGCACGGGCCTCTGCCGAAAACGAAGCTCGTGAGCGCCGGATGGAGTTCCAGCGCATGGAAAATCGCATAGCGCAAAAGGAAAGCCATCTTGACCATCGGATTGAAGAGGCCGAAGCCCACGAACGCCAGATGGCTGCCAAAGAAAAAGAGGTCGAGGTTATCAAAGACCAACTCACCGAACTCAAGGAAAAAGAATTTAAGGAACTGGAGGCAATCGCACGCCTAAGCGCTGACGATGCTAAAGAGATCCTTCTGGCTCAGATGGAGAACGAACTCAAGCACGAAGAGACCCGGCGCTTGCGTGAGTGGGAGGCAAAGATCCGGGATGAATCCGAAGAGCGGGCGCGGGGTATTTTGGCGCACGTCATCCAGCGTAATGCCTCAGAGGTTGTGGCGGAAACCACCTCCTCCACAGTGCCCTTGCCGACAGATGAAATGAAGGGCCGCTTAATTGGGCGCGAAGGGCGCAATATCAGGGCTTTGGAGCAGGCCACGGGGGTTGATCTTATTATTGACGATACCCCGGAGGCCGTCACTATTTCAAGTTTTGACCCTGTTCGGCGCGAGATAGCCAAACAGGCCTTAAATAAGCTTATCCTAGATGGGCGTATCCATCCCTCTCGTATTGAAGAGTTGGTTGCCAAGGCGCGGGAAGAAGTTGAGGCCACCATCTTTTCCACCGGTGAGCAGGCAGCATACCAGGTGGGGGTGCACGGATTGCACCATGAACTGATTAAGCTTTTGGGAAGACTTAAATATCGTACAAGTTATGGACAGAATGTCTTAGCTCACTCGCTTGAAGTGGCCAGTCTTTCGGGAATGATTGCCTCAGAGCTTGGGGCCAATGTCAATATCGCCAAGAAGGCCGGATTGCTACATGACATCGGGAAGGCCGTAGACCGCGAGGTGGAAGGCACCCATGCGACTATCGGAGCCGATCTGGTTAAGCAGTGGGATAAGAGCAAAGATGTGGTAAAGGGCGTTGCCGAACACCATTTGGATACCACAGATGTAAGCTTCTGGGGCTTCATTGTCTCGGCAGCGGATGCAATTTCCTCTGCCCGCCCCGGCGCACGGCGTGAATCTCTGGAGAGTTATCTTAAGAGACTTAAGAGCTTAGAGGAGATTGCCGACAGCTTTACCGGGGTTGACAAGAGTTATGCCATTCAAGCCGGGCGCGAGATTCGTATCCTTGTTAAACCGGAGCAGATAGACGACCTGGCGTCAATGAGGCTGGCACGCGATATCGTGAAGAAAATCGAAGATAACCTTGAATACCCCGGGCAGATCAAGGTAACCGTCATTCGCGAGACACGAGCGACGGACTACGCAAAATAAGCCGTTTGCCCGAACGGGCATAATGGCGCGGGGTAAACTGATAACGATAAGGCTGTCCTTTCTAGCAGAAGGGGCAGCCTTTGGTGTTTGCTCAGATAACGGGCATGCCGTAGACGCCTCACTTCGCATGTAGGGGATACCCAGTCCCCCGCCGGGATTGTAAGGCGGTAAAGCCGCGTTTAGATCTGGCTAAACAAAAGTGTACCGGGTTATCCCCGGTACACTTTTGATCTTTCTCCCAGTTTACAGTTTTTATAGACCCAGCTGGGCTTTCATGGCGGCCAACTCGTTGTTGACCGAGTCGTCGATATCAATGTTCTTGTACTTGGCCTCCAACACCTGTACGGGATCGGCGGGCGTACTATCAAGCTCAGCGGCCGCATTGGCCTGATCTAACATCTGGTCGGCCTTAGCTTCCATGCGGGCGAAAGCTCCCGATGCCGTCTCGGCCATTTTGGTTGAAGCACCCAGCTTATTGACACGGTCTTGGGTTTTGGCAACGGCAACCTTAGCCTTAATAGCCTGCCGTCGCGTGTTGAGAGCGCTGATGTCGCGAACAAGCTTGTCGTGCATCTGGCGCATCTTAACGGCGTTCTCGTGAGCCGCGGCATATGCTGTCTCCAGGCTTGCTCCCAATGTTTCCAGCTCCATCTTCTTGGTGAGGAACACACGCGCGTCATCATCGCTCCCGGAGACGAGGGCCTTTTTAGCCAGCTCGGTGTACTTAGCTATTTCTTTGGTATTCTCGTCCACCAAGCGCTTAGTGCGGCTTTCCTCGGCCATAACCCCAGCTGTCTCCTTCTTAACAACAGCTAGGTCTTCGGACATACGACGCATGTACTGGTCGACCATCTTGGCCGGATCCTCGGCTTTATCCAACAGGGCATTGACGTTAGATGAAATAATGTCGGTGAAACGGGATAGAATACTCATGTTTTTCCTCCTTCTTGTATTATTGATATTATCGCACTAGATGGTGCCGAAAATCTATTTCTACCAGTCGCCCGATTCATACTTTTTAGCTCGCTCCGCAGCTTCGTCGCTCCCGAATGTTTCCAGCGGGGTGCTGAGTATGCGCTGCATCTGTTCGGCTTCTTTGTTTTTCTGCGATTTCCGGATCATCCACCACGCGAAAGCGATAACAATGATGGTAACAACCCCCAGAATAACCCCTAAGACGATCAATGCCGTAACCCACGGTGAGGTCGTGACCGACATAATGCGCTTACCTGCTTCATCGAAGGACCAGTTAAATAAAGTCTCTGCGCTAACGTCATAATAATAGTAACGATCGATGTAGTCTAACAGGATATCCATAGCCTCTGTGTCTAAGACCGTTTTTGCCTGCACTCCGCAGAGATACCAGGTGTGGTAACTGTCATTCTCATAACGATAGTCGAAGAAAATCAGTAACAGGTGCGCCTCATCACGGAAGAGGGTGTCGTAAAGCTCGTTGGCAAAGGCCTCGACTTCTGCGTTGGTCGGATTGAGTGAGCCGTTAATCTCATCGGTAAGATAGAGATAAGGCTGGACACCGGTACGCTTGTAGAAGCTCTTCATGCCATTGGTGAGCACGGTCCGATTACCAATCCAGTCGATGTTATCGGTATAGTACCCGGTCTCCACCACGGCGCCGCGAGGCAGGGGTTCGCGCTTAAGAGTTGACTTGGTTATATCGCTGTCATCGCATGCAATGAAGAAAACAATTACCAAAATAAAAAAAACAACTAATGAGAAAATGAAAGTGGATGGGTTGCACCCGCAACCCCCGCAACCTGGTCTGGTTACAGAACCGGATGAGCCTGACCGCTTTGTCCCCCAACCAAAGAAAGATCCCGTGGAAGTCGGTCGGCTGTAACTATATGAGGGGCGCGAGGGCTGGTAAGACGTAGATCGTCCGAAGAGTATGACGAGGTAGAGCGCGTAGACCGACTATAGCCTCCGCTACTGCTGGACCGGCCGCCATAACTGCGACTGCCGCCTCCACCGGAACTGCGGCCTCCGCCTCCGCCTCCGCCGCTACGTGGCATAATGCCACCTCCTTTATTTTATTATAACAAATCGTAGACCCGAGTGACCATGGGTCCGGGAATTACCAGGGCGCACATTATGGCTTTTCTAACAAAGTTGTTACCGGACGAACCCAGGGTTTTTCATAAGGCGTAAGAAAAGACTGGGATAATTGGCTTTTTCCAAGCGCATGGAAGTATAGGGTGTTTGCCTCAATGCCATGGGCGCCTTCTGCCGTAGCAAAATTTTACATAAAATTTACTATAACATGATGTTCATTCGTAACGCGGCGGCTTCATAATATCTGCAGACTCTACAATCGAGTCGTAAAAGAAAATTTAGAAGGAGTACTACATCATGAAGAGTAGGTTAGCACAAAAAATCTTCTCACTAGCGATGCCGGTAATCATGCTTTTGGCGCTGTTACCAGCCACGGCATTTGCGGCACCGGCGGCACAAATCGTGGACTCGGAAGCAGCATTGAAAAATGCCATTATTGAAGCCTCGTCCGGCGACACTCTTGAAATCAAGATAGCAAGCGACATAACACTAACTGGCGTAATTACAATTCCGTCTAATGTTAATGTCACCCTCTTCTCATCTTCGGGCGCAGTTGTCAGCGCGGCGGCAAGGAACCGTCACTTTAGCGTCTTAGCAGGGGCATCCCTTACCCTTGCTGATATCACCCTTGACGGCAATTATAATAATTTCGGCAATGCTCTTTACAATCCAAACAATTTCCCTTATGGGGGCATTGATAATTCTGGTATTTTGACACTCAACAAAGGTGCGATCATCACGAACTGTTATGGCGCAACCTATGGCGGCGGTGTTTACAACGTCGAACGCAGCAGTGGCATTGTCAACATTAATGGCGGCAAAATCACAGGCAATACTGCTTTCTATGGTGGGGGCATATGCGCTGATAGCAACGGCTCCGTCAATATGACGACGGGCAGTATCAGTGGCAACTACGGCACCGTTGAGGGTGGCGGTATTCACTCTCGTTACGGCGAAGTAAATATCAGCGGCGGAGAGATCAACAACAACGGTTCGTGGTACGGCGGCGGTATCTGGCTTTCTTACTACAGCACTCTTACAATAACCGGTGGCGAGATATGTGGGAACAATGCCTCCCAGCTCGGTGGCGGCATTTACCACAGGTCTTTTCAGGGTAACAGCTCGATCAACATTATCGAAAATGCACTCATAAGTGGCAATACCGCTGGATATTTCGGCGGAGGCATATATGATGAGCCACATGCTGGGTATCCGGCCAACTATATCATCAAGGTAGTGAAAACTATCATTACCAACAACAGCGGAAATATATACTCGCAGTCAAATTGCATAGAATTTGATTCGATGCCCTTGACGGTTTCGGCATCTGTCGAGCAACTCAAGGGAAACAAAAACAATTTGACCGTTTCAGTATTTGTCATCGAGTATTCCGACGATTGCAATGATATAGTTATAAGCGAATACTGCGAAACTTTCTTAATTGACAACAATGCGGCGCATACATACAAGGTGGGGGGATATCAGGTTTACGTCAATACAAAAGGCAACGATCAAATCCGCGCCTGTTATATTGTCTAATAACCAACAACTGTTAATTCTGCGCATATCAACTAATAATGATGGCTCTGTCGTATCAGATACGACAGAGCCATCATTAAGATCAAGAATCATAAGAAGTTATTCTGGGGTGCGTTGCCCCCTTCCTTGTGACGTGGCATAATAAGCCCACATGAAAATACTTGCCATTGGCGATATCATAGGCCGACCGGGCCGGGATACTGTAAGGGCTTTGCTGCCTGAGCTTAGGCGATCTCTCGCCGTAGACTTTGTGGTTGCTAACGGCGAGAACACCGCCGGCGGCATTGGCATCACCCCGGGTGCCGCCGAGGAGCTTTTTGGGTGTGGGGTAGACGTTATTACCTCAGGGAACCACATCTGGGCACAGAAAGATATTCACGAGTACCTAAACGGTCCCCACCCCCTCATCCGTCCCCTGAACTATCCGTCGGGTGTCCCGGGTCGGGGTTTTGTGGTGTGGGATGGGGTGGCCGTGGTTAATATCATCGGGCGCACCTACATGAATGCTTATGATTGTCCTTTTCAGGCGATGGACCGGCTCTTGGAAGGGATCCCGCAGGACATAAAGGTTATTGTTGTTGATTTCCATGCTGAGGCTACCTCAGAGAAGGTGGCCATGGGACGCTATCTGGACGGGAGGGTCTCTGCGGTTTGGGGGACGCATACCCATGTCGCCACGGCAGACACCCAGGTTTTTCCCGGCGGGACGGCCTATGTGACAGATGTCGGTATGGTTGGTCCCAAGGAATCGGTAATTGGAGACGATGTGTCGGGGGTCATTGAGCGCTTTCTTACCCAAATCCCGCGTCGCCTTGCCGTTGCCACGGGGGAGCGCATTGTCTTTAACTCGGTATTGATCGATGTTGATCAGGAGATGGGCAGGGCGCAGGGGATCGAGCGGGTGTATCGGGAGTTCGATATTTAAAGAAATAGTGCAGGGAAGGCGGGCGAGCCCTAAGACTGGCCCCTGCCGGGAAGTTAGGCAATGATGAAGATAGACCTCCACGTTCATACCAATGTATCGGACGGCAAACTTGCCCCGGCTGAGCTTATGGCTCTTGCCGCTTCCCGTAACGTAGAATTGCTGGCTATTGCTGATCACGATGCCGTGGCCGGCATTGACCCGGCCCTTGAGGCCGGTGCTCAATACCCCAAGCTGCGTCTCATCCCGGCCATTGAGCTTTCCAGTCATGCCCCCGGTAATGAGGTGCATGTTCTGGGTTATTTCATCCAGCACAACGACCCTGAACTAATTAAGGAACTACAAGTGCTCCAGGACTCACGCGGGGAGCGGGCCCGGGCCATTGTGGCTAAACTTCGGGGGATGGGTATGAATGTGAGCTTAGAGCGGGTTCAGGAGATTGCTGGGGCGGGTAGTATTGGACGGCCGCACATTGCCCAGGCCCTTATGGAGAAGGGTTATGTGAGTAGCTTCCGCGAAGTATTCGACAAATATCTTGGTCAGGGCGGTCCGGCCTACGTGGATCGCCATAAGCTTACCCCGGCGCAGGCCATTGGGCTTATTCTGCGCTTTGGAGGGATACCGGTGCTGGCCCATCCCACAACCCTTAACCTCGAGGCGCTTTTGCCAAACATGCTTGCCGCCGGGCTTGCTGGACTGGAGGTCCATTACAAGGATTTTTCCCGCGACACACGGCAGGAAATGGCAGAACTGGCGCGACGCCATAACCTGATAACAACAGGGGGAACCGATTATCACGGTATTGAAGAATCAGAGGTAATGCTGGGTGAGGCGGGGGTGCCTGAGGCAGTGGCCGAAAGCCTCTTTGCCTTGGCGCGGAAAATGGGGATTGCCGTCTAGGGGGTAAATATGAACGTTTGGCTGTTGTTTAGCCTTGTCTTGGTGGGGGCCTATCTGTTGGGCTCAATACCGGCGGCATACCTTGCCGCGCGCTGGTGGGGCGGGGTCGATCTCCGCAAGGTTGGCACCCGTAACGTGGGTTCTTCCAATGTGTTGCACACCGTTTCCAAATGGGTTGCCATTCCCGTCCTGCTTTTTGATATCGGCAAGGGGGCTTTGGCCGTAATAATAGCCAGGCTCTTGGGGCTGGAGGTAGCTATACAGGTGGCGGCGGGTATTGCCGCCATCATTGGTCATAATTGGCCGGTCTTCTTAGGTTTCCAAGGGGGGCGGGGTATTGCCACCAGTCTTGGGGTTGTACTGGCCCTGTCGTTACCCATAGGGATTATTATCTTGGTGGGTTCCTACCTTTTTGCGCCTTTTAAGCAACATGGCTTAGGGGTGTTCGTTGTGGTCTTTCTCCTGCCATTCCTGGGCTGGTTTTTCGCCGGGCCGTTTGGTATTGAAGAAAGGGTCCCGACAACGATAGGCTTTGTGGCCATTACCGTTATTGGCTTTGCCCGTCGCATTATTCATCGCCGCTGTGAGCTTAGCCGCGCGACGCCTGCCGTTGAGCTAATCTTGAACCGACTTCTTTTTGATCGCGATATCCGCGACCGCAAGGCGTGGTTGCGGCGGGATCAAGCGGACGCGCCGCAGGCTTAAATTATCTTTGGACAAAGCCCTTCAAGGCCGCATAGGCCGCAGCGCGGTGTTGGGCGGCAAAACTCCTTGCCCAGACGTACCAGTAGGGCATGGTATTCGTTGTAGAGCGTCTCATCGGCAGGCAGGTTGCCCATGAAGAGTTGCTGGATGATGGCGTAGCTCTCGGCTCCCGAGATAACCCCTAAGCGGCAAAAAGTGCGGCGCGTGTAGGCGTCGATGACGAAGATGGGTCGGGCGGCGGCGTAAAGCAGGATGGAATCGGCGGTCTCGGGACCTATACCGTAAATGGCCAGAAGCTCTTGCCTAAGAGTGGCCGTATCCTTATCAAATGCCCTCTCTAAGTTGTCCCCGGCATTGCTTAACCATGCAACCAGGGCCTTGAGTTTGTTGGCCTTGGCGTTGTAATAGCCCGATGGACGGATTAGTCCGGCGAGGGTGCTTTGCGGTAGGTTGCGGATGGATTGGGGCGAGAGTGCCCCCGCTTGCTTGAGGTTGGTTATGGCTTTCTCTACATTACTCCAAGATGTGGACTGGGTGAGAATAGCCCCCACCATAACCTCAAAAGGGGTTTGACCCGGCCACCAGTGCTGGGGTCCGTAGGCTTCCAAGAGGAGGTTGTAGATTTGGCGCAGGAGGGGTGTCAGTTTTCCCATCGCGGCATGGTTGCTCCCTCTGGAGCGTCGTAATGAGGGATGAAGGGTTTGATGTCCAGCACCGGGGTGCCGTCTAGGGCATCCAGCCCCTCAACCTTGAGGATGTTCTCGCGTATTTCCAGCAGCCGGGCGACCTTTTGTCCTATAGGGTTGGGGCGATATGGCGAGCGCGAAGCAAAGACGCCTACCATAGGGAGTGTGGGGTTGCCTTTGTAGCGCACGGATAGCGCCATATCAGAGGGGCTGGTGGCCAAGTGGGCCCAGTAAATGACGATTATGTGAGAGTAACTCTCCAGTCCTGAGAGGCCGGGGGCGAGGTGAGGGGCAACAACGATCTCGGAGACGATGCCTTGCCAGTCGTACTCAGGTTTTGGGGTGCTTGTTATTGGGCATTGAACGTACCCAATGGGCTTGAGTTCCAAAAAATCAGAATTCATGGCTTTGGTTTGCATATGTTTTTATTAGGTAATGAGGGACGGATTGTTAGTTCTATATTTCATTTCATTCGGCTCGGATTGTAGTCCGCGCGAGTTTCATTTACCACATTATATACCAGCAATTAGGGATGGGGGCAAAAAGTGGCGAGATGAGTGACTGTCTCTTGTTGACTGTGCTTCTAGCATTGAAGATCGAAACTGTGAAAAACAGGATGTTTCTGACATACTATAGCTTACAAGGCGAGCATCCATTGTTTGAATGTATGGGCTTGATGTAATGAAAGCCATTGTGGCCATATGTTGGGCGGGAAATCAACTACGACAGATTTTCTCACGGGGTGACTGCTTGATAGTCGTGAGTCAGAATAACGCATCCACATGATTGCGTAATCTTGATATTATTTGATACTTGTCTGCGGTATGGGAGGTTTGCCGTGAGTTTAGATGCAACCAACCCGGGATGAAATAGGAGAAACGAAAATGAAAGAAATGAAATACGAGCTGATCAAACAAGACGAAGATAGCGAGATCTATGCGTGTCGTGATGGTAGCGGTCGGGCTATCAAGGTCTCGTGGGGGGATGTGTCGTGGGGTTTGTACTACGCACATCTTGATAGTTTGCACATTGTTGATGCTGATGCCATTGCACGGTACGGCTCCCTCAACGAGGCCGGGGAGTTTGTTGCGGCTGAGTATGACGATGATACAAAGTGGTGGTCTGCTCCTGAGGGCAGTTTGTGTTGGGACGAGGTTTGGTTGGCTAGCTATGCTGTGTGGGTCACCTCTTTAGGTTGCAGCAAACAAAAGGATTCGCATGCTTGGGCATGGAATTGAGGTTATGGGCAATATGGTGTTGCTTGCGCGAGGCCATACCCAGACAGTTAACAGGCAGTATGCTATATTATTATAGATGCCTTACAGGCGTGCAACTGAGCCTGGAAAATGATAGTTTAGATAAAGTTGAGTCTTGCCCCTGTAGCTCAGATGGATAGAGCAGCGGTTTCCTAAACCGCGTGTCGGGCGTTCGAATCGCCCCAGGGGTACCATTTTTTGAAGCTAAATCGCAAGATTTTGAAGTTTATTTAACTTCACATAAAACGAAATTGTCAACGGATTGTATAATCTACTCCTTGGTGTGTTAAACATTGACCTAGGGGGAGAATACTCGGCATGGTGCGGTTATTGCCCAGTTTTTCGCATTATTCAACGTGCCCATAATAATCGTGTTTGTCAACAACTTTAGGGATGGGTGATATGAAAACTATTTTGAAAGCTTGGTTGGTTCTGGCTATAAGCGCCACATTGCTTTGCGGCTGCTCTTCGTTTGTGCCAACAAGGGCAACCACCTCTCCGTCTACCATTGCGACATCTCGGACAACCATACCTGCCATAACACGAATGTCAGCGACCGCTCCATCTGCTACAACATCGTCTATTGTCATCATATCGGCCCCATCATCAGTTAGTCGCGGGCGGACAGCTGCCATTACCATCCTGGGCAAACCAAACACAATTTATAGCATTACCGTGACTTATGCCAGCGGAAGGGTTAGCACGGCTGCTGGTTTGTATGCAAAAACGTCTGGTTCTGATGGTCGCGTGTCGTGGTCATGGCTCGTTGGCGGTAATACTGGGCCTGGTGTTGCATCAGTAAGTATATCTAGCACGGGAGGCTCAAGGGTCACGCATTATTTTACGGTTACCACGGCTAACTAGGAATTTGGTATGTTCGTAGGGGCATCAGGGAACATCAAGGACGGACTTAGGCTCGGCGACGGTTTTCGTCTCACCAAGACAACTTGGTGGTTGATGATTATTGCTGTTCTGATATTCGGCGTGATCTGCCTGGATTTCAAGTTATTACTACATCATTAAGCCTGTTGTTTTGGAGTTCATGGCATTGTTCGGACTTTTCAAAACTAGGGATTAGTATATGCGAGGAAGCGTAAAAACTCTATAGGTCAAACTGGACTATCATCGTTACATTGGGGAGAGACCAAGTAATGGGTAAGCATAACCATTGCCAGACGTATCTAGGCTGTCACCGAAAGCTTGCCCTTATCCGCAATGGTGTTATATCGATAAACGGAAGTTCCCATAAGATACCTCTTTATCAATCAAGTGGTTTATCCAACTCGTATCCCTGAGGAGATAACAGTAATACTCAAGCAGCTTGGCTCACGAAGCGGTGGTTATTATAGTGGTCAAGCCGGGTTTTAGGCATAGATGAGAGTTTTGCTCGGTTGTTGTCCTTTTGTTTTCGTGCCTATTCTGCGTGGAATTATGCTAGGGATGGCATTCGAAGTAACACTAAATAATTTTTTGATCCGCCGCAATAAGAATGGCGTTTGCCAGATTGTTTGCATTTAACTTTTCGTAGATGATGTTGATGGCCATTTTGACCGTATTGGCCGAAATGTTTAGATTGGCGGCTGTTTCGGTGCGCGATAGCCCCTGGGAGAGGTCTTTGAGGATTTCTGTCTCTCGTTTTGTTAGGGAAATTTTCTTTTCAAGATTGTTTGCAGTTCTATACTCAGATATCGTATGGGCCTGTCGTTTTGCAAATGCCGACGCTTTGCGGTTGATATTCTCAAGCCAAGCCTTTGGAATAGAACAGCTATCGTCTCTGAGGGCGGCGGCGGTGAGTGTGCGCATATCTTTCGCATACTGGGTAAACGGCACGACGATATTATTCGTTTCTGCGAGGCAGTAGGCCTCTGTAAGCACAGTAATTGCCTCAGCTCGTCGTTTAAGCTGATAAAGAGATATTGCCGCCAGCACCTTCAATTCTAATTTGCCGAATAGGATTGTCTGTTGATCCATCGCGTTTTCAATAAATGCCAGTAACGTACTGTACCGACGCGTATGGTAATGGTATCGCGCTCTTACCCGATTAGCGTAATTTTCTAAAAATGATGGATGGGTATAAGGAGAAAAATCGCTTTTCAGCCATTCTGGTACTTGTTCTGGCTGTCCCAGCGCCAGATAGTAGAAGCCACAGGCAATATCGTACATGGTAAAGCGAACACCATAATCCTTTTCGCTGAGCGACGTTGCCATTATCTGCAACTTCGTGGTTGCTGATGCAATATCCCCACGCAAAAAAGCGATCTGCATTAGATAAACTAAAGCTCGGTTCTGGGTGATATATTGATCGCGCGTTTGCGCTTTGTCAACCGACTGTTTTAGGTACTGCTCAGCGTCATTGAACTCCCCGCGGTAGTAGCACAATTCGCCTCGCACGAGGTCGTCAAGGCCAATAAAACATCCGTTTCCAACATTGGATACATCTGGGACAGAGCGGGATATTGCATCGACATATTCCTCCTGTGCACCGGCGCGGCTTGTTCCGACAAGCGAAGCCCAGGCGCTTATCGGTACTATCGTATACTTGCCTATTGTCTTGAATGGGCTTTTGTTAAAACACTCACCCATCTTTTTGTAATAAACATCAAAATCATAGATGTCGGTGTATGTACACATGAGCATACGCAAAATTGCCCAAGTCGCGTAAATAGTGGCCAGGGCACGGTTTTGCTCGGGAGATTCGGGGCGCGTTTCGTAATCACGAGCATACTGCTCTGCTAAAGCCGAAGCTTCGTCGAACTGTCCCAAGTTTATTTTTAATTTCACATGCATGGAAGGAAAAATTGGATTTTGAGACTTCACGTCATCTGGCGTGCGATCAAATATTTCCATGGCGTATTGCGCCATATCCAAAGGCATCTGAATACTAAAAGACGCGATCTTTCGCGTAATCGCGTCATAATCTCCGGATTTTTCGTAATATGAAAGGGCATCCATGTGATAGCTGTTTGCATCACACCACGCACCTGCTATCTGGTAAGTTTCCTTCCTATCTTCATCTGTCAAAAACTCGCTCTGTTTCTGCCGCAGATAGTCCAAAAACAGATGATGGATCATATATGTATCTAGGTGAAAATCATAACGGATATAGGCGTTTACCAGTTCCATTTCCTTAATAAGCGCATCGTCATTTGCTAATGTTTTGATAAGACTGGCGGCAAGGTGATCGATCAGAGAAATGCGCAACAGGAAACGCCATAGTGACTCGGAAACCATTTGAGAGGTTTCCGTTTCGATTAGTCGGAATATATTTTTTTTTATGGGTTCAATCGTATATCGCTCATACTTTTGCTCTTTGGCCAGCGAACGCCCTATCAGGTTGACAGCAAATGCCCAACCCTGCGTGTCGTCATGAATATTCCGGATGTCCTCTCTCGTGACCGGAAGTTCAAGCTGGTTGAAATACTCAGCAATCTCATCGTCCGTAAAACACAGGGTATTTTCCTGAATTGTAAACACACGTTCTCGCATCATCATGCCGATTAGATTGAAATCCGGGGCGGTTCGCGATATCAATAACAAAGTCACGTTTGGCGGAAGCATATTGACCGCTCGCTCGAAAAAGCAGAGTACGGCGGGATTGTGCAGTAGGTGGAAGTCATCAAATACACGAATATGCTTTCCGGGCTGAGCGGCCACTTTGTGCATTATTGTAGTGTATTTTGTAAACGCCTTATCAGTTTCGGGAAATCCGATCTCCATCAAGCGAGCTCCCGCTTCTGGCCATGATAGCGAAACTACGCTTGTGAAACTTTCCCAAAAGCGCGTTGCATTATTATCCCGCTCGGAAATTTGCATCCAAGTCGTATGCGCTTCATTTTCCCGCAAAAATGAATGCACGGCGCGTGTTTTGCCATAGCCTGCTCCAGCGCATACGACAACCAGTGGATAGCTTACGGCGTCCTCCAAAAGCTTATGTAGCCGGGGGCGTTTCAAACAAGCGCTACATTGATTAAAACCACCCATGTTGCCACAAGTATTTATGCTGTTAGTATTATTGCCAAAGCATTGTTCCATAGTTAGATTCACCGCCTTTCGGCCGCCTTACATTCAATTCTGCATGGGTGTAATTACGGAAAAAAGGAAAGACATGCCCGCTTGGTACTCGGCAACATTTTGCTTAAAGACCGAATTATTGAGGGCCGCAGAGCTGTAGCAATAGTTAGATAGAACCCGGAGAAATGTGTCTATATCAAACGGCTTGATTTTGCGAAGCTCAACTAAGCGCAACAGGAGGGGTTTTAGTATATTGGTAATATTATCAAAGATGTTTTCTCGGATAAACCGTTCGCTTTTTGGGTCGGCACAGATTTCTCGTGATGCCGTAACAAGGATCTGATCAAGCAGTTTCCGCGTTTTTTCATTAAAGTGAAACTCTGATTTCATAAGAACTGCATGGGGTGGGTCGGTTTCTGCCAACTGTAACAGTTCGTTTAAGTCGGGGCACCCCTTAAGTCGCTCCTCGGTGTAAAACCTATAAAGGCTCTTTAATACATCCTCTTTAGAAGAAAAATAATAATAAATCATCGCCGAATTGATGCCGGTGGCATCCGCGATCTCCCTTATTGTTACTTTGTGGTAGCCCCTCTCCGAAAACATTTTTGCTGCAGCCTTCATAATTCTTTCTTTCGCGGGTTTTTGCTGCTTAGTCATTTTCTAACCTGCCTCAAGCAAGACATTATTAAACAACCGTTTAATTGAAAACAATTGTATCAATCAAGCGATTGATTGTCAATGAAAATATCTAATATGCATATAAGATATTGAAACAAATATTAAAATCAGGGGGTATTTTGCGACTATGAAAATAGGAGGTATTCTGCGAAAAAAGTAATAAAATTCTGGTGATAATACGGGCTCATATATGGTAGTACCCTAGGTACCGAGGCGATTCAAAATGAAATCATTTGCGGGCGGTTCAAAACTATGGTGCTCCGGGGTGGCATTCGCCATGGAGCAAAATCCGTTATCGGTGTGCGCAGTGAGCAAGAGTTCCAGCAGGGGATTTTATTAAAGAAACACGGCAGGAATAGGGTGTGAAAATGAACAAGGATTTTGATATGGCTGAGTTACCAGCAGAATACACATTATTACCAGAGGAAGATACGGCCACTCTTCCCAGTATAAGCGCCCCCGTTTTGCCGGCACAGATAGTGTTGAATAATGAGCTTCTTGTTCAGGAATGGCAGGGTCGGGATTACCAATGTAAAGCGGCACCGACCTTGTGGAAAAAAGCCATGAGGGTATTATTCAGTGCTTTCTTCTACGTGATTATCATTTCCATGATTGTCGGCTCAACCCTCTTTGCGTTCAGCAACGATGAAAACAAATCTATTTTCGGCCATCGTTTCTATTCGGTTCTATCTAGTTCTATGAGACCGGAGTTTGCGAAGGGAGACATGATTATCGTAAAGCTGATTGACCCAAGCCAGATAGAAATAGGCGATATCGTTACTTTTAATCCCGGTAGTACCAAAAACGCCTA
>Ga0123356_10003713_pt1 | contig 15904 bp, 14 predicted proteins | sample TergutEmb28metaG_2_FD_92546 | JGI IMG/M metagenome (GOLD analysis project Ga0123356, IMG submission 92546) | Embiratermes neotenicus P3 segment gut microbial communities from Petit-Saut dam, French Guiana - Emb289 P3 | ecosystem: Host-associated > Arthropoda: Insects > Digestive system > Gut ... | reverse complement strand
GCGCAGGATGATTCTGATTTAACGCCGCAATCTATTCAAGCGCAGCTGCTGGAGGTTGAACAGTTTATTTCCAAACGCGCGTATCACGATGCGATTGCCAGCCTTGATAAAATTTCCATGCAGACTGAATTACCGGGAAATGCGCAGATAAGAGCAGATGTGCAAATGCTGCGCTTAAGGACCTTGCGCGGAATGGCAACGGGGTATGCCCCCGGTTATGATACTGCTTCGGCTCTTGCGCAGTTTCGCAGTCAGGTTTTAATCGCAATGGACAGGTTTCCGCGAGATACCAGACCCTTACGCATTTTCTTTGAATATGCGCGTAACAAAAAACCTGAGCCCTCTGAATTACCTGAGAGTGATTCTAACCTGATGGAACTTATTTTAAGACGGCTTCCGTTTCTGCTTGAATCGGACCCTGAGCTCGCATGGATGGCAGCTCCGTTTATAAGCGATATCGAAGCGGCGCGGCGGCTTGTTGCAGCATACATTGCCGGATTGGATATTAATCAGACCTCGATTCCTGTTGCTCTTAATCTTGGAGTTATTGATGACAGAGAGGCAGTGGAATTATTATTTACCGCAAAAGGAAACGGGGAATTCTATCTTTGCAAAGATGTTATTATCGATACCTACAATTTGCTTCGCAGCGAAGAAGGACGGGAATTATTTACGCAGAATCTGCATTCATTTTCCGGAATTATAACCCGCGATGAAGATCGTGACGGATACATTGACAGTCAGGTTGTTTATATTGAAGGATCGATACAATTTTTTAATTATTCAAATTATTATGATTTTCTTATTACCTTTGAGCATGGCGGTATTCCGCAAAGAATATCAACATACATAACAGGCGATTCTTCGCAGCGCGCAGATTTAAAATGGGAACGTTATCCTTATGTTGAATATGCAGACACCGGCAAAGAGTATTTTACTTTTAGTCCTGCGGATTTTCAGTATGCGCCTGTTACATTTATTGAACTTGGCGGAAGCAGAAATATTACAGGGCTTCTGTATCCAATGCCGGCATATCAATATTTAAATCTAACGCGTTATATTTTAATTTCGTTTTGTACAAGTATTACCCGTCCAAGTCTGGAAATTGACAACGTAAAAGAAAAAATTTATATGAGCCGGGGAGTAATTCTGCAGGCTATAGAAACAATAGACGAACAACAGGTTTCTGTGACAGAATTTGAAAGAGGGCTTCCTGTAATCCAGCACATCGATTTGGATTTAGACGGCAGAATGGAAACCATCAGGCGTTTTCGGCGTCCGCCGCAGGATTATACCTGGGAAGATTTATTGGATTACAGACGGCTAATTGCTTCTTCAGAGAGCGATTGGGCAGGGGACGGACTTTTTAAGACAATGGAAGTGTATCTGCCGGACGGTTCAGTTGTTTATTCTTTTGATATGGAAGGCAGCGGCGAGATGAATTACTCAGAGACAGGTAACCGGTAATGAAAAAATATTTAATAACCGCATTAATATTATTTATATTTATTATAACCTCGTGTGAAAGTATAAAAAACAAAAAAGACGATTCACCTTCGCGAACCACAAGCTCAATCAGGCTGGAAGATATAAATAAGCAAATTCAGGATAACCCAATCACTGCCTTAAACCTTATTTTTATTTACAAGGAAGTTTATTCTGTAACTGAAAATGATGAAGAGGAAAATGAAGACTGGGCGCTTTTGGCTCAATACGAAAAAGAAGCGATAGAAAGTCTTTTTTCAGCGCAGGCAAAAGCAATAGAAGAAGAGCGGTGGGATGAAGCTGTATCAATGATCAGATCTATCGCCAGCATGGGGATTACAAACGATAATTCCAACAAAGAAGCGGCTTTTATTCTTGCAGGCGCAAAGAAAAAACTGGAAGACGGTGATAATCTTGGCGCTTTTCTTGCGGCGGTAAGATCGCACGAAATGCAGCCAATGGATTTTGCAAGCGCTCTTTTATTTCTTGAAAAAGCTGTAGAGGGCAGGCAGCGCCGCTCGTCAGCTTATTTTCTTGCCGCTGCCCAGGCTGTCGCTGCACCGCAAAACAGAAACAGTATTCCTGCAAATTTACGCGAGTATGCAACAGGCCGCGATACAGTTTCTGACATGATTAAGGGAGTTGCCACTGTCATTGTCGACAGGGGATACAGAATAGAAAGAGGATTCGGCATACCCGACAGGGTTTTAGGATCGGCATTTTTTGTTGACGCTTCCGGACTTTTAATTACAAACTACCATGTTATTGCAAGCGAGGTTGATCCAAAACACAAAGGGTACTCACGAATGTTTATCCGAATGGGAGACGCATCAAGTCCGCGTGTTCCTGCGCGTGTTATTGGCTGGGATAAAGCTTTAGACCTTGCATTAATTAAAACAGAATTGGAAACGGAGTATGTTTTTTCGCTTGTAGACAGCGTAATTCCGCGTGTCGGCGATACAGTGCTCGCGATTGGATCTCCTGTGGGGCTTCAAAAAACCGTAACAAGCGGAATTGTTTCGGCACTTGGAAGACGGTTCCTGCAGATTGGAGATGTTTATCAGATTGATGCCGCAGTCAATTCCGGTAACTCAGGCGGCCCTCTGGTTGATAGTGAAGGCAGATTGGTCGGCGTAATATTTGCCGGTATAGCCCAGCATCAGGGGCTTAATTTTGCAGTTCCGGCAGAAAGATTAACTGCGGCGCTTCCTGCAATGATTAAAGGCGGAAGAGCGCAGCGGCCGTGGCTGGGTTTTACATTATGTGAAACATTCAGCGGTGCAGAAATAATTTATAATGCGCCGAATACTCCGGTTGCTCTGCATAAGGTTAATGAAGGCGATTTTATAAAATCGATTAACGGAAAAACACTTACCGCTCCTCAGGGCGGACTTATTCCCGCTTTGCAGGATGTTATGTTTTTATGCGGTCCCGGTGAACTTGTTGCGCTGGAAACAATTGATAAAGATGATGTAGTCAAAAAATTTATAATAATGACTGTAACGCGTCCGGATCTTCCTCTTTTGGATGCTGCAAGAATTGACAAACGGGAAAGAATTGCGGCTCCGTTGTTTGGCATGATGTTAACCCCCCTGCAAAGCAGTATTTTTACTTCTAATTTCAGGGTAAACAGGGTAGTTCGCGGTTCAATTGCCGACGAAGCCGGTATTTCCGAGGATGATCCTGTATCAATTTCCCGGCTGCGAATAATGGAAAATGAAGGATATGCGCTATTGGAAATTTCTGTAAAAAAACGACGGATGGGTTATCTGGAAACAAACATGATACTTCCTGTATGGCTTGATTCGCCGGATACATTGTAGTATAAATTCTAATATGGGTATTTATTCAAGAACCGGTGATACTGGCGAGACATCGGAATTAAACGGAAACAGAGTATCAAAAAACAGCGTTTCGATTCATTTTATTGGAGCTGTAGATGAGCTTAATTCCTACCTTGGGCTTATTAAAGCAATGATCTCCAATGAAGATGCCTGGCAATTTTCATGGCAGTCTGCATGTATATTTATCGAAAGAACTCAGAAAAACCTGATGAAATTAATGGCGCATGTTTCTGATGTAAAAAACAGCAATTTCTTTTTTACCGTTGATGATGTTAAAGAAATGGAAAAGGAAATAGACAGGCTTTCTGATAATATTCCAAAGCAGAAAAAACCCGCTATTCCCGGAAAAAATATTATTGAAGCGCAGATTCAAATTGCACGTACAGTTGCAAGAAGAGCAGAGCGATCGTTTGTTGCGGTTAATGAAAAGGAACCTCTTTGCTCACATGCATGCGCGTATTTAAACAGGTTATCTGATTATTTATATGTTTTGTCTCAGCAGGAATCACTGATAAACGTCAATTTCATAAATCAGGTCGCCGGAATTTAAATCGTAAACTCTTCTTTTAAAACAGGAAGGAATACTGATGTTCCCTACTTTGCCGCTTGAGAATTCATCCACAATAATTATAACTCTAACCTGTAAGTGTCTTGATGCCAGCCTTCTTGTTTCATTTTCTGTCTTGAGCCATTCAACCCTGTTTACATTTGGTGTTTGCGGCCAGATATTTGCAATATAAAAAGTCATTAATGCATTTTCGTAGGTGTCGTTAAAATCAGCATTTGGCGCCATATGGCCTCTGTCGTAACCGGAGTTGGTATAATCGCGGTGATTGGGAAGAGAGTAGCCGTGTTCTGCCAATAACTTTCTGAGTGCGCCGCCGTCTCTGTCTTGTGTAAATGTAGCAGACGGACGTCTTGTTCCAGTTGCTTCGGCTCTTTCTTTTGTCAGGATATATTCGATTATATGCGGTCCTGAATTTACAGCATCGTAACAACCCCAGTATAAAACTTCCTCGTGATTGGAAACGTCAAATTTAAAATGTTCTGGTAAATCACATGGAAATACTACAGTTATGTGAAGCGTAATTAAAAATAGAAAAAATATTTTACGCAGACAATACCTCTATAAGAGCTGCGGCATCTGCGGGAATTGTACGGGCATTAACCGTTCTTTCCATTGCGCGCGTTAGTGCAGCGGGAACAGGCGGCTTACCAACAAGAGGTTCTACTATTTCTGAAAACTTTGCCGGGTGCGCAGTGCAGAGTATTCCGGCTGCTCCTTCCTGAATCTTGTTACTGGAAAGAAGTTTATCTACGCCTTTCCAGCCGACTGCACTGTGCGGATCAAGAAAATAACCGGATTGTTCATGAATACGAATAATCGTTTCGCGTGTTTCATCGTCGCTGACAGAGACGCCTAAAATAATATTGCGCATCTGCTCCCATGAAAAATGAGCCGCCATCCGTTCAAAGTTACTTGGCGCGCCGACATCCATCGCGTTGGATACTGTCGCCTGCGAAATACGCGTAAGATACTCGCCGGAATCAAGGTAATCCGGAACAGTTTTATTAATGTTTGTTGCAGCAATAAATTGATTAACCGGCGCGCCCATCTTCATTGCGTAAAGACCTGCCGTAAGATTTCCAAAATTACCGGAAGGAACACAAAGAGTTACAGGTTTACCGGGTCGCAGTGCAGCAGTATTTTTCTTGCCTTTTAAACGCGGAGTTGCTTCTCCGTCAGGGTCAGTAAGTCCTGCAGACATCTTTCCTGCGGCGGCAGAATAATATACTGCCTGCGGAATCAGGCGGCTGATGTTTATGGAATTTGCCGAGGATAATGCCATGCGTTTTTTTAAACCTTCGTCGGCAAGAGCGGCTTTTACCAGTCGCTGGCAGTCGTCAAAACTGCCTTCTACTGCAAGAGCGGAAATATTTCCGCCGAGACCTGCAATCTGGCGCTCTTGCAGCGGCGATACTCTGCCTTTGGGGTAAAGTACTGTCACAAATATACCTGATACATTAAAAAAACCGTCTGCTACCGCGCCTCCAGTATCGCCGGATGTGGCAACAAGAATCCTTAAAGGGCGGTCTTCGCCGCGGCGTAAATACGAAAATGCGCGCGCCATAAAACGTGCGCCAAAATCCTTAAATGCCGCCGTAGGTCCGTGAAATAATTCCGATGTAAAACGGTCTGCAACAGCAACCAGAGGTGCGGTAAATGTAAATGCAGATTGTACAATATCTGACAGCGAGCTATCCTGTATTTCGCCTTGAACATATGGTTTAATCGTTTCGATAGCTATGTCGCAAAAATCCATTTTTCCAAGCGATGTACGAACTTGCGCAGAATATTGAGGAATTTCTTCCGGCACAAAAAGCCCTCCGTCCGGGGCAAGTCCCGTTAAGGCGGCGTCCGCGAAATTTACGACTTCGTTTTTATTTCTTGTACTGTAATAATGCATTTCTTATCTTAACACATAGACATAATTGACATAAAGGGGTATAGGATATAAAATTAGGGTATAAAGGAGCAAAAGTGGCAAAAGAAGAAGCAATAGAGGTAGAAGGTATAGTCAGGGAAGCCCTTCCCAATACCATGTTCAGGGTAGAACTGGATAATCAAAACGGGCATCTTATATTGGCTCATCTTTCCGGTAAAATGCGCAAGCATTATATCCGGATTGTTCCGGGTGACCGGGTAAGAGTCGCTCTTTCTCCATATGACCTAAGCAGAGGCCGAATAATTTACCGTGAACGATAACTAAATTGCGAACAAAAATAAGGAAGGTTTTACATGGCAGATGATATTGTATATGTTAATATTGAAGATGGCACAAAAAGGGTAATGAACAATATCAAGCTTTATATAAAGCTGCTTATTAAATTTAAGGATGATCCGAATATGTGCGGAATAGAAGCTGCACTGGCGGAAGGAGACATGGAAAAAGCGCAAATAGCTGCGCATACAGTCAAGGGGCTTACGGCAAATCTTTCGCTTACAGAGCTGTACAAACAGTGCCTGGAGCTTGAGTCGCAGATAAAAGCCAGATCTCTTAACCCTGATCAATTGGGTATAGTAAAAGGCGTTTATAGTAAAACAATAGAAGAAATAGAGAAGGTAGTAGCAAGTCATGCATGAAATTAATCCTACGGTTTTAGTTGTTGATGATGTTGAAACCAATGTCATGATTCTCGAGGAAATACTAAAAGATGATTATAATATTATAACTGCATCAAACGGCAAGGAAGCGCTGGATAAACTCCGCGCCGCCGATCCTATTCCAAAAATTATTCTTCTGGATATTATTATGCCGGAAATGGATGGACGCGAATTATTTGAAATCTTAAAAGCAGATAAACAGTATCAGCGTATTCCTGTTATATTTATTACAGCCGAGAACGATTCAGAAAGCGAGCTGCTGGAAGCCGGCGCTGTGGACTTTATTAATAAACCGTTTTTACCGGAAATCGTAAAATTGAGGGTAAGAAACCAGATAGCGTTAAAAAACTACAGCGACAATCTGGAGCAGATGGTTGCAAAGAAAACTGCAGAAGCTACCAATACGCTGGAAAACGCCCTTCAGGGACTTGCAAACGTTATTGAACACCGTGATTTGGAATCAGGCGAACATGTTAAGAGAACTCAGTTGTTTGTTAGAGCAATAATTGATTATCTGATAGAGACAAACTCTGTTTACGCAGAAGAGCTAATAAGCCTTCAGCCCAATATAATCATGAAGTCCATGGCGCTTCATGATGTCGGCAAGATTGCAATTCCGGATAAAATTCTTCTTAAGCCGGGGAAACTTGATCCTGATGAATTCGAAATTATGAAAACTCACACCACGCGCGGCATGGAAATTATACATGAACTTGGCGATGTTAACTCTTCATTGTACCTAAAACACTGCGAAGATATTTGTTATGGTCATCACGAACGCTGGGACGGCAAAGGCTACCCGCGGAAGTTAAAAGAAATAGAGATTCCGCTTTCTGCGCGGCTTGCTTCGCTGGCTGATGTTTATGATGCTCTTGTCTGCGCCCGCGTGTATAAAGCAGCTATGCCTTACGCAGAAGCTATCGAAATAATTACTCAGGGAAGAGGCACACAGTTTGATCCTGTTATAGCAGACGCTGTTATTGCAATACAGGATAAATTCATGGAAATCTCCAAAATGTATCGGTAAGGGTAGTTTTAAGTTTCCATCTTCCGGATAATACTTATTATCTCGTCAAACTCGCTGTGTAATAGATGTTCTGTAATTTCGCTAAGTTGATCTTTTACTGAGCGCTGCCACTTCATTTGCTTAAGGCAGTTTAGCGCTTCTTTGGCGGCTTTTTTATCAAAAGAGGAGCAGGCTTCTGATATAACCAGCATTTTTTCCCGTAAATATGCAAGGTCAGCTTCTTCCCGGTTTGCTCCTGTATCAATATCTTCAGGCAGATTGTATTTTAAAATAACTTGCTGCAGAGATTCTATAAAGTATGGAAGAGAAGATAAAATTAAATTGATATTTTGATCGCGTCCTGCCTGTTCCAGTTCAGATGCTTTGCCTGACAGTTCCCTTTCGCCGACATTTGCAAGCGCGCTTTTCATTGCATGTATATTAATAATAAAAATAGAAACGTCGTCATTTCTGCGGAATTTATTTTTATATAAGCTATTTAGTATAGCAAGAATTTTTCTTGAATCACGTATAAAAAATTCTATTAATTGCGGATTAAGAGCGATTTTACTTTCTATGTCTCCGGTTTGCATGCTGGTTTTTAGCTTTTTAGCTTCTGTAAGCACCTCGGGTGTCTGCTTGTCGCGTATTAGTTTGTTCAATACATTATTTAACTGACGGATGTCTATAGGTTTGGATATAAAATCATTAAACCCGTTTTTCATAAACATTTCTGCCTGTCCTGCAAGCGCATTTGCGGTTAATGCAACAATAGGTTCCTTATAGCCGGAATTACGTATATGTTTTGCCGCTTCCATGCCGTCCATTTTTGGCATCATGTGATCCATAAAGATAATGTCATATTTTGCGCCTGTTGTAACTTTTTCTATTGCTTCAACTCCGCTTAAAGCAGTTTCTATAGATAATCCGTATGGCGACATCAATCCCCGCGCTACATAAAGGTTTGTTTCTACATCATCAACAATTAATACACGGCCGTACGGCATATAATCCTGTGTTATCTGCGCGCTTCTGATTTTTGCAGTATTTTTTATATTTAACTGCATCAGGTTTTCTGCAAGTTCCCTGCCAATTGGATCGTGATTAGCGCACTGCTGCGGCAGGTGAACAGTAAAATCTGTTCCCTTGCCAGGCGCGCTTTTTATTTTAATATCACCGTTCATCATTTGAATTAAGTTCCGTGTAATGTTCATGCCAAGCCCTGCGCCTTCGGTTTTTCTATTGGCTTCCATGTTAAAACGGCTGAACTTATCACCAAGTTTTTTAACCTGGTCCTCTGTCATTCCCTGCCCGGTATCGCTCACATGAATAATAAGGTCAACGAAAGAAGAGTTTTTATAAGTCTCCGAAGAAAGTTTTAATTCAATCTGGCCTTCCTGGGTATATTTAAATGCATTCGAGAGCAGGTTATTCATTACTTGTTTTATCCGCAGTTCATCGCCGATTAATAATAATGGGATGTCTTCACTTACGGTCAGTTTAAATTCTATAGGTTTGTTTTCGTAACGTAACATGTTCAATTTAACTGAATCGTGAATCAGGCTTGCAATATCGTATTGAAATGATAAAATTTCCAGTTTGCCGGAATCAATTTTAGAAAGATCAAGGATATTATTAATAATTCCAAGCAATAAATCGCCGGAATTATAAATTCTTTCAAATGCTTCTTTTGTTATAAACGGAAGCATTTTATCCTGAAGTTGAATTTCTGTAATACCCATAATTGCGTTCATCGGCGTGCGGATTTCGTGGCTCATAATTGCAAGGAACTGACTTTTTGCATCGGAAGCTGCCTGAGCCGCTTCTTTCTGAAGAGTAAGTATACGGCTTTGCTCAATGCTTTCAAGCTCTCTTTGCTGCGCTTTAATTACTTCTTCAAACTGAAGAATGCTTTTTAAGGTATAACTTATTGTGCTTCGAATATCTTCATAAATAACTCCGTCGTAACTTGATACATTATTAATAAAGTATCCAAGCGACTGATTTTCTATAAAGAGAGGCTGTACAACAAAGATATTATTGGAAAACAGATTATTTAATGATTTTGGAACAAGTAACTTTCTGGAAAAGGTTTCTTCTTGTACCGAGCAGTTTCCGCCCTGAGAAAAATGGCCAATCCAAAGCGATGTTTTTTCATCGATGTACAGAGCCATACCTGCAGTATTTATTCCAATTTTCGGCAGATACTGCGCAAGGCTGTTAATAAGGGATTTTCTGTCTCTGATTTCCAAAAGAACGCATTTAAGAGAGTTTAATATTGTGTTTAGATTTTCTCTTTCGTAGTGCGCATAAACGGTAGACCATTCCCATATTTTAAAGACTGTCCGTAATATTGCAGGTTCTACTTTTTTAAATATACCAGGAGAGATAAAACCGGAATTTGATATTATTTTTAGCATCTTTAAAAAAAGTTCTACATCTTTATGAGCTCTAAAGAACTGTTTCATGCTTTTTTCCAGATGAATAAAAAAATCATCCAGATAAGGCTGTAAAATATTCTGAGGACAGTCTTCTTCCGGAATTTTTAACCAGGAATTTACAAGCGGTGTTACAATACTTCTTGTTTCCCTTGGTCTGAGTTTTAGAAAGTCGGATATTATCTCTATTAATATATCCATCTTGTCTTGTGCAGGCGGAACTTTGTCAGATTTATTTATACCAGCTTCCAAAATTAGCGGTTTGGTCAGTGTATTGTAAAAATCAGTACAGCCGCAGGATTCCCGGAAAAGCGGCTGCGCGGGAAGAAGTACATCATCAATAATGTTTTCCTGAGTATTATTTTTTTTACCGGATATAATTTTTTCTAAAATCCGGAAAGCTTCAACGCTCATTTCCAGATACGGAGACTTAACTGTAGAAAGAGGACACTCGGTAAGGCGGCTTTCCATGGAATCGTCGAATCCTGCAGCATGATAATCATGCGGTACATGATAACCTTTTGATTTAAAATAATTTATTGCCTTAAAAATTAAATGGTCATTGGATCCGATTAATGTATCAAAATCTTTACCGGGTATTAGTTTGCGTTCTTCAAAAAGCTGCGCTGCTGCTTTGTCTCCTTCTTCATCAACAAATGGCTTTGTTACCAGGGGGCCGTTTTTGTCATGCGGAATACCGGCTTCATCCAGCGCATCTTCGTAGGCTTTAAGACGTGCCTCATGGGTTGGATGCAGGGGCTGCCCCCTAAGAAAAGCTATTTTCCTTGCGCCATGAACTGTAATACAATGAGTTATTAATTGCCTCATTCCGGTATAGGAATCAAAGTTGACGCTGGAATGACCGGGAACTTTTATTTCTAATGTAACAAAAGGGATAGCGAAAGTATAATGGAATTTTTCAAAATCCTCTTTATCTTCCTTGTATCTAAGGGTTGAACTCCAGCTTATTAATCCATCAAGATTTTCATTGTTTACCAGTGAATATATTGGATTACGAAGCGCTTCCATTTCCATTGGGCCATTTAAACGTCCGCCAGGAAAGATAAAAAGACTTTTATTTTCACTGCGTGCAGTTCTGACAAATATTGGCAGAGCATTCCGCGCCCATCCCGTGGAGTATATTGTGGGGATAATAAAACCTATCCTGTCTTTCCTCACACCCATGATATAAATAGTATCATATTTCTATGGTAAATTTGAGAAAATGTACGATTTTCTTAAGTTTTTTGATGGAAGTGGCGGGAATCGAACCCGCGTCCCAATACGCGAAACATAGACATCTACAGATTTAGCCGTTTATTTTATTGTCGGGACAGGCTTGGCTAAACGGCGCGCGTCCTGTCCGTATTCCGGAAAATCTTATCACAATGCCTCCGAAAGAAACATCATGACCAGCTCTGATTGCGACGCGGAAGTTGTTCCTCAGAGCAGCGGAACAGTCCCACGCGGTTACGCAGCTAAGGCGTAATCGTAACTGACGTTATTGGCAGTTAAATTTTTGCCCAATCAGGAGATGAGCGCTCCATCTGCAATCTATACCCCGAAAACGTACCAGTCGAAACCGGTGCACTCCCTTATGTATAAGATAGTGTTAAATTATATAATTTTCAAGAGAGTTACAGTTTTATTTGGTTTGTATTTTCTTGCCTTCTTTAGATTATTTATTATATTAGGTTTAGGAGTAATTATGAAAAAACTGCGAAAACTAACAAATTTTAGGGAGAATACCGGAAAAATACTTATTGATTTAGGTAAATTAGTTTTTGGTAGTATGTTCCTTGGAGGTGTCTTGCGAGGTGAAGTACCACCTGTTATAATGGTTACAGGTGGTTTTATTGTAACAGCGTTATTTTGCTTTATTGGTCTTTGGTGGACATCGCAGGAAAAGAAAACTGAAGAAAATATTACTTTATTAGTTTAAGGAGGTAAGCAAATGGGAATGGAAATTTTATTAATTGGCGCATTAATTGTTGGGCTTCCTCTTATAATTGCTGGTCTTATTTCGTACTGGCGTGATAAAAAATACGAAAAATCGTCATAGTAGAGATTCTCCTTTAATTGTTATTGGGGGCATTTTTTATTTGTGTTTTTTCACTTTCTATAGTATAATTCTACTATTATGGTTCAGGTGCACGCGCCTTCCGCGCACGAGCAGGATCTAAAGGTTCTGTCAGACGAAGAAGAACTTCTTATTGGAAAAATAGAAGAGTGGCTTCAGGAAAAGAGGCCTCAGGATTATTTTCTGGTGCATGAGAGGTTTCGGCGGCTGCGTAATTTGGGCAGGGCAGTTTTCGATTATCCATCCATTAAAGAAACTCAATTTGTAAGAGATATTCTTGTTAATGAACATCAGCTTACAGAGTCGCTTCTTGCCTTTTCTGCTCCGTCGCATGTATTACGCGCTCCTGCCAAGGTAGCGGCTCTTCGCAGTTTTTTGGTTGCCAAATTTCATGCATTTTCTCTTGCTTCCCGGATGACTGAAAAAAATGACATTTTAAACATTCCTGCAAAAAGCATCTCTTTTTCCGTTATTTATACGCTTATGGCAGAAGATGTTTATTTTTCCTGCCTTGATGATCCAGGTTTTTCTAACATTACCAAATCCAGGCTTGCAAATGATTTAATCGCACTCTGGGACAGCGGTACAGATCAACGCAGCATTAAACATCTTATGGCTCTCTCATCACTTTGGAAAGCAAGAGATTCCACCCCGCCGGGCTTCGGAACAATGGATGGCAACTCGGAACTATTTAGAATTTCTATCGATATGGGAGCTGACACCGAATGGGAAGAATTCTTAAAAGAAGAATCAACCAATGATTATACCAGATGGGCGCTGGAAGAGTTTCTATTCGGTTTATCTTACGAAGAGATTTTACAGGTGCGAAACAGATTAAAAAAATATGGAGTTACATGCGTAAGTCACGAGGAAGTGCGTTCTTATTTAGATTCAAAGCCGGTATATTCTATTGTAGAAGATCATGATCCGCGTGCAATTTATGACTTTTTTATAGAAAGACGGGACGCCTGTACACTGCGAAAAAGAGTTAATGCGCCCGGACCGCTGCATACGCTAGAGGAAATATACCTAAAATACCGTATAATTCTGGAAGCACGATAAGAGGTAAAAATGAGCGATTATAAAAGACCCAGTTGGGATGAATATTTTATGGAAGTTTGCGAAGCAATTTCCAAAAGAGCAACCTGCGATAGAGGTCGTTCTGGCTGTGTTATCGCCAAGGATAAACAGATTCTTGTAACAGGTTACGTTGGCGCTCCGGCAGGACTTCCTCATTGTGACGATGAGGGACATCAATTAAAAAAAATGCTCCATGAAGACGGCAAAGAAACAACCCATTGTGTAAGAACAGTTCATGCAGAACAAAACGCCATATGCCAGGCGGCAAAGAGGGGAATATCGATAGATGGAGCCACGCTGTATTGCCGTATGACTCCCTGCAGAACATGCGCAATGTTGATTATTAACTGCGGGATTAAACGCGTTGTTTGCCAGCGCCGGTATCATGACGGCGGTGATTCCGAATCCATGTTTAAAATTGCTGGAATTTTACTTGAATATGTATTAAACGAAGTTCAACAGTACGAAAAGCAATAAATTACTGTAACTTTTCCTGTTTTAATTATATTTACTCACTGTAGTTTTACGGCAAAGTTGCCGATAATGAAGAGCCGTGAAGTATCTACAGAGATTTACCTTATTTTTAGCTTTGGCGGGCATTCTATCCTCCGGAATGCTTGCTGCGGATGACTTAATCCATGTAGTCGGAAGGGGAGATACAATCTATTCGCTCTCCCGCTTTTATCAAGTAACAGCGGACGAACTTATGAGAGCCAATGGTATCACCGATCCTTCCAAACTAAGTGTTGGAAAAAGGCTTATCATCCCGGCGTCCGCCGACGGGTCATCTGGAGATGTTGCGGTAATATCTGCATCAACATCGGCTGCACAGGCGTCTGCTTCCTCCGGAGCTGCATCCTCCGGAGCAGCAGCTCAAACTCTGGTTAATTACCGGGCTGTCAGGGGAGACACGCTTTTTAGCATTGCGCGAACCAATGGAATTACCCTGCAGCGGCTGCTTGAGATTAACGGGTTTTCTTCCAATCATGTATTAAAAATCGGCGATGTGATTAAAGTACCCGCAAGGGCAACCGGGAACACAATGCCAGGCACAGCCAGTAATCCGCCTCCCGGCAATAATAGTGCAAGCGGTCTTTTTGCTTTACGCTGGCCGGTTACACCCAAGAGTATTGATTATATGACAGGGCAGATGGGTGTTGTTGTTGAAGGCGAGCAGTTTGAAACAGTACGCAGCTTAACCCAGGGGAAAGTAGTATCTGCCGGTCCCTGGAGAAAATTTGGCAGAGTGGTAATTGTAGAAACAGCCGGAGGGTATTATTACATGTACGGCGGATGCGAGACAATAACAGTTAATGTTGGAGACAGGATAACACCGGGGATGGAAGTTGGGCGATTGGGTGTTAATGCAGTTTCGGCCAAGCCTCAGCTTTTTTTCATGGTTTTCCGTAATGATACACCCATGGATCCGGCTTTGGCGCCCAGGGCTGGCGGTAATTCTAGAACTTAAGGGGTAGACAATGGAAGTTGGATTAGAAAAAGTTGGAAAACGTTCCAGAAAACATATCGATAAAACTCATAAAAGAGTCAAAACACAAAAGGAAAGTGATCCGCTAGCGCTGTATTTCAGGCAGATTTCCAGATTTCCTCTATTAACATTGCAGGAAGAACAGATTATTGGCGAGAAAATAATCAGTCTGCGCTCAAAAATAAAAGCGCTTGAATCTGATAAAAATAAAAACAAGGAAATTGATTATAGCTCAGAAAAAGCAGCTCTTGACAGCGCTCTTCTTCATTACAAAAACACAATGATAAACTCCAACTTACGCCTTGTTGTATCAATTGCAAAGAATTATCAGCACCGCGGACTTTCGCTTTTGGATTTAATCGACGAAGGGAATATCGGCCTAATTGAAGCCGTTGAACGGTTTGACTACACAAGAGGCTGCCGTTTTTCCACCTACGGTACATGGTGGATTAGGCAGGCTATCATCAAAAGCATTGCAGACAAGGGTCGCGTAATCCGTATTCCTATTCACATGCTTAACACAATTAAAAAGTGTTATTATGTTGCCAAACAGTTAACGCAGGATTTAGGACGCGACCCTAACGAAGAAGAGTTGTCTCAGTATTTGGATGTTCCTGTTTCCAAAGTTAAAGAAATAGTAAAACTTTCGCAGGAAACTACAAGCCTGGATACTATCGTTGACGACGGAAACATGACCCGTTTAGCGGATTTAATTAAAGATGACACAAGAGCAGAACCATTTGAAATGGTTTTTTCAATGACATTACAAGAAACCATGGGAGGAATTCTTTCACAGTTATCCGAAAGGGAGATGAAGATAATTCAGCTTCGTTTTGGATTAACCGGAGAAAACCCTCTTACGCTGGAAGAAACCGGAAAGTATCTTGGCATTACGCGCGAACGAGTCAGGCAGATACAGGAAAAAGCTATTTGGAAACTTCGCACACTGCACGAACTGCGCGAGTTACGCGAAAATACTTAACCTGACTACTTAAAAGTGTTTGGGTATGAGCAAAAAAAACCGACCACTCGTGGCCGGTTTTTTATTTTTGACTAACTACTTTTAAGTGGTCAGGCTATCTTTGCAATTGGCTGCTTGGAAGCTACCTGTGTTCCTGTTTGTACAAGGAAGTGTACTTTGCCGGCGGCGCTTGCTTTAATTTCAAGTTCCATTTTCATGGATTCCAAAATCATTATTGTTTCGCCCGGTTTTACATCCTGTCCTTCTGTCGCTATGTAACGAAGCACTGTTCCTGCCAACGGAGCGATGATGTTTCCGTCTCCTGACGCTGCAGGCGCTGCTGCCGGTGCTGCTGCTG
>Ga0123356_10003712_pt1 | contig 15905 bp, 14 predicted proteins | sample TergutEmb28metaG_2_FD_92546 | JGI IMG/M metagenome (GOLD analysis project Ga0123356, IMG submission 92546) | Embiratermes neotenicus P3 segment gut microbial communities from Petit-Saut dam, French Guiana - Emb289 P3 | ecosystem: Host-associated > Arthropoda: Insects > Digestive system > Gut ... | reverse complement strand
CGCGTTCGGCGCCCATGCGGATGCCTGCCATTCCATCCACTTCCACGGCGCATAGAAATGGCCGACCCAGGGCACGCCGAGCGCCGGATGATAGCTGACTCTCCACGCAATAAACTGTGTAGATAGGCTGCTTGCGATCACCACGCCCGCTACGACGGCAGCGGAGCCGAGCAGCAGCCGGCGACGATTTGGGGTGGTCATAGCAGAGCAGTCCACGATGGGCGGGGTTGGTGAATACATTAGATACTATGTAAACCAGAATTCACCCCTGGCAGGTGATCAATTCCTGTCGAGCAGCGGATGACCGGCTGAGGGGATCGCCTGCGCGCTTGGCGGTTTCGCCATCAGACCTACCGCCACGTCGCGTCCGTCATGCAATTGCTGTAATGGTGCCAGCAGCTTACATAGGTGACCACATGTTGCCACCTATGGGGTCGCTATGAAGATCGTTCAGATCCGCGAAGCAAATGCCTCTCTCTTCGCGCTCGTCGATGCCGCGGAAAGCGCGGAACCGGCGGTCATTACCAGGCATGGCCATCCGGCTCGCGATGCTCGTTTCAATGGATCTGGGCACGCGACTGAGCGCGACTGAGCGGCCAAGTCTCGCTGATTTCCTGCTGTCCATTCCGACGGCCATCGACGTGGAACGTGACACGGCGCCGCTTCGGCCGGCTATTTCGGCCAAAGCCCTATCATGCGGAGAAGCCCGGCCAATTCGGGCAGGCGGGCAGCGACCCTATAAGCGCCATCAAGATCAAGGCGCCGTTCGATCACCTGGGCACTCGTCGGCTTGCGATAGTCAGCCCATTCTCTGCCCAAGGCTTGATCTGCCGCGCGCTTGTCCGGCGGGCGGCGCGTATCACAACCCGGAAGGTGCCGAAGCAGGAAGGCTTCATGCGTCGGCTCCTGCCAGATCACGGTGAAATCGCGGGCCGCTGCCCGGCGCCGCGCCCGTTCGGTCCGGCCCGCATCCCTCTCAAGCTGGTCGGTGTCGAGAAAGATGTATCGAGCGGCGAAAGGCTCGCGGTTGCGCTCCAGGTGTGTCAGGCGCGCGATCGCCATGTCGATCCGCGCAAAGGGATCGCCGGCACCGCGACCGAGATCGGACAGTTCGAGATGGAACGGCAAGCCACGGTCGAGGACCAGATTGCGCAGCCATCCGGCATAGCCCATCTCGCTCTGCCCTTCGCAGCCGATGAAGACTGGTGCGCGCTGTGGTCGTATAACGCGGGATCGCCTCATCCGATTTGCGGCACCGCGCCATAGACCCCGGACAGATATTTCCGGCGCAGGTTGTCATCACGGCGCGCAACATCCCGCGCGAGGAACAGACTCGTGCGCCCCTGGCGATCCTTCTCGCACAACATAACTTCCTCAGGCGCCAAATCGTCGAGCAGGGTGGCGGACTGGCCGGTGAACCAGAGCTGCGCCCCCAGCGGATTCCGGCCCGGATCATGGAACCAGCGCAGCATTTCCGGCAGCACCAACGGATGAATCGCCAGATCGAGTTCGTCGATGATCGCCGTGCCGCCTTTCGCCAGCGTCTCCGCGATCAGGGGATAGATGCGGATGAAAGCCCGTGTGCCGTGACTTTCCAGCATCCACGGCATATCCGCGTCGAGCTGGCGATGCCGGAACTTAGCGAGCCAGCCGTTCGGCGTGGAATCCACGCGCATTTCCTCGATGCCAAGGTCGATCCGGTTCAGATCGGCATTGAGCGTCGAGAGCAGATCGGGCCGCAGGCCGATGAATTTAATCAGGGCGTCGTCAGCCGCGTTCGGCTGATAATCGAGGAACAGAAATGCCTGCTCCGCGATGCTCTTTAGGAACATCGCGCCGGGATGCTGGAATTGCGCAAAGCTGGCGATGATCGAGCCGTTCGGATCGAGCGTGTTGAGCAGGTGGCGGTATCCCTGGATGGGAAACGGCTTCGATCCCAGCGCGTGTTGCGGTCCATCCCTCTCAAACACGCGCTGCCACTTGCCCCGGTCATTGGGGCGCTGTCGCAGGCTCTCGCGGGCGATGTGCTGAATCAGTCCGTCCTTCACGGCCAGCGACAGCTCGTAGCGATAGGTGCCGTAGGTGACTGGCTCTTTTTTCCCGGCGCTCTCGATAATATCGGGCGTCGCATCCATCGGCCCCGCGATTTCCAGCGCGAAGTGAACCGGGCGGTTCTTGGATTCCTCGTCGTTGAAGCGTTCGACCAACCCGGATGAGACGGCGCGAACCGCCGGGTTGCGCACGAACTGGATCACAAAATTGAGCGCCTTGAGCACATTGGTTTTGCCCGAGGCATTGGCGCCGAACAGGGCGACCACCTTGGGCGCGCGCGTCGTCGATTCAGGAAAAATCGGCCCGAAGCGGCCAAAGCTATCCGGCACCTTGCCCGAGATACGCAGGTCGATCACCTGGCGCTCCCGGATCGACAGGAAATTCTCAATTTCGATCAGATGGATCATGGCTATGGCCTTTCCATCGCTAAAATATGATTTCAACGAAAATTCGTCAATAAAGCCATTTCAGGAATAGGGCCTTGGCATCAGGAGCGGCGCATGGCCTCCTGGACAGACCCGCGGAGGCGTTGCGATTTTCAGCGGCCGAGCCCGTTGTCACGGCCATGGCCGCGCTCGTCCGATCTCACGCGCTCGAACGCTGCCATAACCCGGCGTGCCTCGAGCTTCGGGTCGGAAAAGGTGACGGCAAGCGCCTTCTGCCCGGCGAGCACGGCGATCTGTCTGCAGAACTCTTCCGTTCCCTTCACAATAAGCGGGCGTGGCCCAAATCGCTCGGACGCCAGGGACAGCGCGAAGAACGCCGCGCCGTCAGTCACCTGACTGACGCGCACCAGGCACGCCTCATCCGACACGGCGCCTCCATCGCTCAGCCTGTAGATCACCCACCCGTCCCGCCGTATCGCCGGCCGGAGATGACGGCGTATGACGTGGCGGGCTTCGTCGGCGCTTTCGGCTGCCAGAAGCTGAGCCGCGACCAGCTCGCGCCGCCTCGCACGGCTGCGCAGCGCCGCCAGCGCCTCTTCGTTGCCATGCGCTGCCTCGGCCTCCAGCCAGGTCTGCCATCTCGGGATCCGGTATCGGACGCGAGCATCGTGGCGGTCCTTCGCCTCCCGCCTGATGCGCGTGGTGCGATCTTCCCGTTGCTTGACCCGTAGATGCTGCAAGGCGTCGCGTCGCAACGCGCTGGCCAACCCGCTCGCGCGTTCCTTCCGGAACCGCTCGCGGTACCAGGCCCGGAGTTGTTCGGCGTAGGTCCGGTGCTCCACCCTCAGGGCGGCCAGGGCGGCGACCCGTTCCTGAAGTGCGCGATCCCGCTCTTTTCGGAACGCCTCGTACAGCGCGCCGGAGCGCTTCGGTGTGCCGGGGTCATAGGCAAGTTCGGCGCCCTGCCGGCGCGCCCGCTCTCCCGGTGTTTGATAGGGGCCAAGTGCCGCGGTGAGGGACCGCGCCGACAACCGCCGATCCACATCGCTCGCCTTCACATGCAATTGCGACTCACCACGGCGGCCGATCACCAGACCGGCGCCACGCGGCTTGATCTCCAGCCCGCACCGGGCCAGGGCAATGTGCAATTCCTGCCAGTCGCCGCGCTCGCGCGCCTCCAGAAGATCAGGGCGGACCGCCTCGCGGATCCAGCTCAGGAGTGACACGCCCCCCTGGTGCGCCTCGAAGTCCCCTGCCCTGCCACGCTGCCGGCGTTTCGCCTCAGCACCATGATTCGTCCGGGTCAGTCCGTGTCTGATCTCCAGCTCGACGCAGATTTCCTGCAGCCGGTAGTGGTCGTACCAGGGCTCGACGTTTCGCAACGTGTGTGGATGCACCTTGTTGATGGCGACGTGCAGATGCCAGTTGTCGGTGTTCTGGTGCACCGCCGAGATTCGCTGATGCCCGGCAAAGCCGATCGCGGCGCAGATCGAATCTTCAATGTCCTCGAGCTGCACCCGCGTCGGCTTCTCGCCCTCCGGGAAGCTGACGACGAGGTGGTAGTTCTTGTCTGACCGCGACCGTGTGTTCCGTGCCTGAGTGGCGACGATCTCCTTTACCGCCCAGCCGGGATCGTCGGACTGACAGTTGGTCACGCGCGACCAGGCGACCTTCTCGCCGACGCGGTCGGCGTCCAGGATGTAGGCGGCAAGCCGCGTCCAGCTTGCCGGATCGTCGGTCGTGTTGGCGTTCAACACGTACGCGCCAAGCTGCGCGAAGCCGGCACCGCCTTTCGGACTCGGGATGCGCCTCGCGATCACACCCGCCCCGCGATCTCAGCCAGACGCGCCTGTATTTCACAGATCTGGTGCAGCAGGCGGCGCATCTCGGTGGCGGGTGCGCCCTGGCCGGTCCGCTCCGTCAGCCACAGTTTGAGCAACTCACCAAGTCTCCCCTGGTCGCCGTTGACCCGCGCCAGATCGCAAACCGCCCGATGGTCGAGGACCGACCGGATCGGGTGGTTCAATCCGGCGGCGCGCAGATAGGCGGAGACCGAAAGGCCGGCCAAAGTTGCACGCTCTTCGATTTGCGTGCGCTCGCGGGCTGAGACCACCACTCGCAGCGTTCGCTGGCGGTCACGCCGTTCGCCCTTCATTCGCTTGGAGTTTCGAACACAGCGTCGAGCCAGAGGCGAGTAAGCCCTGCGTTGTTGGCCAACAACGCACATCTTGCCCTGATTTCCGAAGCGAAAGTCGTAGCAGGTCGTAGAATCTCGTCGAAGACCTGGCGCGTACTACAAGTTTCTACGAGATTCGACGAGTTCTCATGACATTGACCAAGTTTCGATGACATTTTCCTTCCCGGCACTGCACAATCTATAGTATGTATCTGCCATGCCGGATCGTTGCTTGCCAAGTGCCGAAAAGAGTCCCGCGAACCGGGCCGCGACCCGCTCTCCAAAGGCGTGGGGCGTGGGACGGGTCGCGTTCCTCGCACGCATCGACACGATCAGGGCCGAGCTTGCACAAGGGTGGTCGCTGAAGACCGTCCACGCGCGCCACAAGGATGCGCTTGGAATCGGTTACCAGACCTTCTGGCGGCTCGTGGTCCGGCACGCGGCAGATGCCCGCCCCGTGCCCAGTCGAGCCGTCAATGAGCGGGCGAAACCGGACCAACCGACATCAGCCCTTGCGGCGAGTTCTGGCGCCCGCACCTCCGCCGCGAAGCCGCCGCCGCCAACAGTGGAAGGATCAGACGCGCATGCCGGACACCACCCTCGCCGGACCTTCAACCATGACCCGGTCGAAAGGCCAGGCGACTACGAGCGCCTCTTCGGCGTCCGCAAACGCTGAGATGGTCGCCGCGCGGAAGGTGCATTTCGTGCTGCAGGGCAAAGGCGGCGTCGGCAAGACGTTCGCTGCGTCGCTCCTGGCGCAGTGCTACCTGGAGCAGGGCGCGCCGCTCGTCTGCCTGGATACCGATCCGGTGAACGGGTCTTTCGGCGCCATCCGCGCGCTGGGGGCCCAGCATGTGGGTCTGCTTACCGGCGACCGCATCGACGTGGAGGTCCTCGATGAACTGGTCCAGCGTGTGCTCACGGAAGACGCGCATTTCGTCATCGACAACGGCGCCGCGTCCTTCGTTCCGCTGAGCCGCTACCTGGTGGAGCATGACATCGCCGGCCTGATCGCGGGCTCCGGCAAACTGGTCGTGGTGCACACGATCCTGACTGGCGGACCAGCCATGCTGGACACGGCAAAGGCGCTGGAAGCGGTTGTCGAGCAGTTTCCGCCCTCGGTCGAGCTGATCGTCTGGCTGAATGAGTTCTTCGGACCGATTGTGACGGACATCGGCGAGGTTTTTGAACAGACCCCGCTTTACGAGCGACATCGTGCCCGCATCACCGGCCTGGTGCGCCTGGAACGGCTGAACCCCGACACCTTTGGCCGCAACCTGCGCGACATGCTCGCGCGACAGATGACCTTCAGCGAGGCCGACCAGTCGCCGGAGTTCCGCATCGTCGCCCGGCAGCGCCTGCGCCAAGTTTGGCGGCCGATCCGGGATCAGATTGCCCTCATTGCATGATCGATCGCGAGCAGCTTGCGGCAGACCTCGCCAAGCTCCACGGCATCAGGATCGATGCGGACGATCCTGTTCTGACGGCGGCTCTTCTGAATCAGCGACTGATAGATCAGGCAATCGACCAGCTCGAGTCAGTCGTCCGGGTTTCGGCAGACCGCATCACGGTTGCGGCTGCGCAGCAGATGGACGGGGCGAAGGAAATCGCCGCCTCATTCGTGACGCGCGCCGGAGAGTGGTCCGCGGAGCGGCTGCGGACGGCGGTCGAGGACGCCACCAGCGCGCTGCTGGTTCAGGTCCACCAGAACGCTGTGAGGGCCGAGCGGGCAAGCCGGGTCGCCGTTTGCATCGCCTGGGTCATGGGCGGTCTTGGAACCATCGCGGTGGCCGGAATCGCCGGATTTCTTTTGGCCGGGTTAGGGCTCCGTTGACAGGCTGCGTTGGTTCCGCGCTTCGAAGGGCGGATTAGTGGCAGCCCGGGCAACGACTGGACGACCAGAAGCAGCCAGGTCAGTGGGGCCCCAAGGCCGAACGGGCGCGTTGACTTGCCCGCGCTGGCAGTGACAGGCTGGTCGATGCGTGGCGGGGGCCACCAGCGAGCAAGCTCTGCGCCCGACACATCGTCTCCAGACGAGGCCATCTGATGACCGGGGAGACCCCTCGCCAAGCAACGGGAAGCGGTCTTCAAAAGTTCGCATAGAAGGCAGACGCCTTCTGGGGTAAATTACATTCCCAATCCCTCCATACTTGATCGCGTCGCACAGCGCGAACCGTACGATCGGCGTAGCCGAGCGACTGCGCCTCGAGCGCGGCGCAGAGCATCTGCACGTCCTCGGCCCAAGATGCGTCGCCGAGTTCCTAGCCGACACGCTGCGGACGAATGATCGCATGCTTCCAATGCTGGATGATTGGCTCTCTCTCCCGACGGTAGAGATGGTCAGCGCGGCCGCGCTGACCGGTTTCTGCCGCATCTCTCGCCCTCTGACTGACGAGGCAGCCAGCATCGATCTCAGCTGAATGACGCGCTGCGCCCAAACGGACATGGCCCGCTACGGCGGCCAGGCCCGGTCGCCCACCAAAGCTGTAGCGGCCCGAGCCAAGGGCAGGCGTCTGCACAAGTCGGCCTGATACACTATTCCTTGATCTGATACACTATTACTTGAAGTACATCATCGAGAGGAGTCGTCCGCGGCGACGGCGTAGTATAGTCCGAGCGAAAAAAGGTCAGTGATGCGTGTTCCACTCAGCGCGGTTGTTTTGTGACATGCAGGTCGGATGGGTGATACATGAGCGACGAGCCGGAAGGGACTAGCAGCAAAGAAGGCCCGCTCTCTGTTGTGGGCGATGCCATTGGTGATCTCGTCACGGGCATTCCGGCACCAGTTCGGAAAAATGCCATAAAGGCGTTCAACCGCCTTTTTACGTTAGGAGTCGAGTACCCTGTAGCGCTGATCGAAGGAAAGATTGAGGAGAAGCGCGCGGAAACACGAGCGCGAGTGAAGCTAATCGAGACTTCTTCCAACCAAATCGCCGCGCAAATACAGGCTACCCCTGAGTACGCTCGGGCTGCCTTTACCAAGTTCGGCCAGAAGATCCTGCGCGAGCGCGTGAATATTGATCAGATCGTCCAAATTGCCGCCGAAGAACTGAAATCTGAAGCTGGAAGCAATGAACCAGAACAAGCAGACGCACCTTCAATCAGCGACAACTGGTTGAACGTGTTCGAGAGCGAAGTTTCGCCTATTAGTACCGAACAAATGAAGCGGTGGTTCGGAAAGATCCTAGCCGGCGAAATCCGGTGCCCTCAGTCATACTCAATCAAAACAATCAAAGCTGTAGCGCAGTTGGACAACCAGGCAGCAGCCTTGTTTGGCACGCTTTGTGCCCTGTCTGTTTCGATTCAGGGTTCTAGCCAATATAAGCTTTTGGACGCCCGCGTGGTGTCGCTGGGCCACGCCGGATCGAACTCGTTGGCAGCTTACGGTTTGGGATTCGGCGCGCTCAATATTCTACATGAGTACGAGTTGATCATCGCCGATTACCACTCTTACGTTGACTATCGAATGGCAATAGTGAACGAAGCCATCAATCCTGCCCCGCTGAGATATCAAAACGCCAAATGGGTACTCGTTCCGAAGAGTCCTCGTCAGACGTCCGAAGAGTTCCGCATTCACGGGGTTGCCTTGTCTCACACTGGTAAGGAATTGCTGCCTATCGTGGACATTGCGCCCAATAAGCCCTACACTGCCGCATTACAGAGTTTCTTCGATCAGCAGGGAATGACGCTGACACGTGTGGAACCCGTTGAAGCAATGAACGAACTGTAGCGGTAGCTGCAGCAAACCAAGATCGAACGATTGGACCGGCGATTGGGGCCTTTTGGTCTGTGTTCGAGTAATTGAAGGTGCCACGAGCGAGGCAGTCGGCCTCGCCAGAAAAGGCGACTTCGTTGTCACAAACGACTGCAAGCCCCCTTGTTGACTGTCCACTACCTCAATCCGAACACCCGGGCCATGCCCCGTAAGCGTGACGAAACGAAGCTTAGCGGGCATGCGCCTAGGTCATATTTGTCCGCCAGACAGCGGCGGGGCCCAGATAGCGGTGCCGTAAGACTCCAACGTGAGACCAGACACGGCTGGGATCCCGTGCGACGTCGTAAGTTCCGCCCTGGATCAGCACGGCAGCCTTGCGTGGCGTCGCATCGCAGCGCTTCCAGCGGTCGAGGCCCTCGGCGCGTTGGCTGACTGGCGGTGTGGTCGGACGGTCGGCGCACCGCTTAGTCTCCGCTACCATATCGAGCCCCACCGGCAGTGATCTTCCTGCGTGCCTTGCATCCCACCCGTACGGTGCAGCTGCATTACGTACGGGCTGGTGCCGGGTACTGCGGCCGGGTGTCACCAAACATGCTGCCGGAGCAGCTCCTGCACACGCCGACGGCGCGGCGCCTCATAGCGCGTCTGCTGGTCGCCGTAGTGGACGGTGGTGCGCGGGCTGCTGAGCTCCGACAGCGCGCCAGCCGAGCCGACATGGCGCGTGCGATCGCCGGTGCCGAGCAGGCCGAGTTCGACAGGACGCTGCGTGCGGTCACCAGCAAGGTGCAGCGCGAGGGCCTGGACCCGCGCAGACGGCCATAAGCCTCTGTCGTCCGTAATGTCGCTGCAGCTTCGCCCAAGCGGCATCGGCAGCCGTGTCATGGAGGTCGAGTAAATCCCACAGATCGACCGGCGCAGTCGGCTGCAGCGGCCCATGCCGCGGAGCGGCGCGCGAGCGCACATACGTGCCGCGAAATTTTTCTCCGAAGCTGAAGGGCGCGAACAGCATTGGCTATCGACCTCGTCGCATGGGCGCCGCAAACATTTCTTGCGGGGCACGGTCAACGATCGATCGCATGTTACGTTTTGCACCCCCATACCCCCAGATCGATCGTCCAGTTTGCAATCTTGGATCGGCGGTCCCAGTCTGCTCCGGCCTGTCGACCGTGCCGCGCCGGCGGGCCCCGCAGCTCGGCGATCCGGGCCGCAATCTCGGTCGCAGCCTCCCCGCAGACCGGGGCGGGGCGGTCGCCACGTTGCATGCAGCACCGCGGCATGGTCATCGGCGCCGGGTCAGGGTGTGACGCTCCGACGCAACAGCCAGGCTGCGTGCTGCTCACGCGTATAGGCGCGCCATACGTGCCCGGCGGCGATACGACTGTGGAGGTGCCGCCAATGTTCCGGCGCCACATCGGCGGCGTCAATGCCGAGGCCTTCGATGGCGTCGATCACCCGGCGCACGCGCTCAACCTTCCGCCAGCCATTAACTCGCAACAAAAGTTCGCCACCCGGACGCAGGAATGGCAGCCTCTGATAGGGCTCGCCCGGTGCGACCGTCCGTATAATGTCCATGCGTGAGATCACTGTGCCGTAACTGTCTGCCACCCATCGCACGACGCCAAAGACATGGCCAGGCGCGAAGCTGCAGATGCTGCGACCATGCTCTAGGATCCTCTCCTCGGCGGGGTGGCCGAAGCGCAGCGCGAGTTCGATCTGGCCCGCAATCCAGGTCAGCTGAACATGGGTCAGTGGCGGGCTCTGTGACGGCTGTGTGTCGTTCATGATGACTCTCCAGATGCGTTGGGAAACGCGCGCGCCCTCGGGGCTCGCGCTGCGTGTCAAGGACCGCGCTCCCATGCCGAAATCCGGCGACCTCGATGCGGCCGTGCAGTAGCGGCGCGGCATTGTTCGTCAGTCGGACGGCAAAGCTGTCGGATTGTCCGTGCACCAGACATAGGCTTCAGCAGCCTCATTGGAGCGCTCCGTGTCGCTCGGCCGCGAGGCTAAAGCCGCGTCGGGCGGAGTGCCCGCTCATGGCGCAATTCTCACCACCTTGGCGGCAAACACCGCCATTTCACGGGCCCCGGTGCCCTGCTCGATGACGTCAAAAACCAGGCGGTCGGACCGCGCGACGTCGGCGCGGACAACACATCCATTGATCACGCTGGCGCGCATCGGCGGACCGTGGTCGGTCCGGGGCCCGGTTATATCGCCGGGGACGGCTCTGAGCGCGCGCCAACGATGGAGGACGAGGCGCGCGGCCAGCTGCCGACGACCGATGCGCACGTCAGGGTGGGCGTCGAGCATTTCGGCCGATGCCCAGCAGTCCACGGGTGGTGGATACACAGGCATCAACACGACATCGGCGGCGAGTAGCGCCAGGCCCATCAGCGGATCCACACACGGAGGCTCGTCGATGACGACGTCATCAAGGACGCGCGCCAGTGCTGGCGCTTCGCGTCGCATTGCGGCGCGTGCGAGGCCAACCAGGCCGAACAGCCGCGGCCGACACTCCCGCACCGGTTGATCCGAACGGTCGACCGCCGTTGCTACCGGATCTGCGTCGATCAACACGACGCAACTGCCGTGCAGCAGCCATTCACCAGCATGCCGCAACACGAACCTAACTTTGTCCACGCCCCTCTCCTGGCTGAGCAGAAAAACGTTCATCGCTCCCCTCCCGGCCCGCAGCCGTTGGGGCGTGGTGCTTGTCGTCCTCGCGATGCAGAAGCCTGCGCGGCGACGTAGTGGGGGTCGGACGTGGAACGGCAGGCCGCCTGATTGGCCCAGGCCTCGAGATCGCACATGGCGTACACCACGCGGCCGCCCAATTTACGAAATACCGGGCCACCACCGCGGCGGCGGTATTGCTCCAGCGTACGTGCGGAAATCCCGAACAACCGCGCCGCCTCGGCAGTGCTGACGTATTGCGCCGCGAACAACGTGAGCCTGTCGGACATGCGTATCCTCCGTGGCAACGCCAGTATTGATTTGGCGCAGCGTTTCCTCAGATTGTTGATGCGTAGACAGGCAGGCCTTCTGTGACTACGCAGCCGATGCGAAGCGCAAAGACAGCGTCATCTGCGCTGTCGCTTTGCGCGACGGTATGTGCCCCAAGCCCGTTTTTGAGGATGTTCAGGCGGAAGAGTGCTTGATAGGGTGCGCCAACGTGATGCAAGCGCTGCATCGCGCATCACGATGCGAATGCCTTTGGCCCGATGACACGCTTCCTTCGCTATCTCGGTGATGATGTCGTCCTGATGATGCAGAGTCGCCATTGACGCCGATAGTCCAGCGGTAGGACTGAATTGTGAAACTGCATCCTGCGGGGATGCACACATCGCCGATGAGTACGGCAATGCCGATACCGCGGCGAGAGCAGCGCATGTTCCGATAAGCGTCCCGCAGCGAGATGCTGCGGGTGTGGCACGCAGAGCGCCACCATCGCGAGCCGTTGGCATCGCGTTCTCCTACTGCTCGTGTGGCCGGGTCGCGCGGTTTCCAATCCGCGCGACCCAGGGGCTGGAAACCTGGCAGTAGATCAGGCACGCGTAGCTTTAGGCCCTAGGGCCCTGGACATCCCTACGCGCCCCCTGGGCGTTGAATTGGACGGACGACCGCATCACGGCGCAGTTCCCGCTACTGACTTGGAGTTTCCAGCTCCGACGACACTCTGCGCTTGATTGCCGCCAGGTGTCAATTGTCGGGGTCGAGAGTTTTCCCTCTCCCGCACTTCACATACGGTTTACCAGATTGCCCATATGATGTCTTGTATGGCCGCAAGAGTCCCCAGGGATCTCTTCGCGGGCTTGTTCATCGTTCGATGCACAAAACGGCGCCAGAGGCGTGCGCAGTGGGCATTGCGAGAACAGACCCGACCGACCTTAGCAGCCCGGAAGCGACCGTCATCGGATCTCGAATGCTCTGGGCGTTCACGCGACCGATTGGGCGCGGGCACTGAACGCTGGTCCGGGTCAGTACCTGCGGACAATCCGGTAGCTGCCGCAGGGTCTGCGCCTCAGAGTTCCGCCGGCTGGGAGAGCTGACCCACACCAGGTGAAAGAGACGGTAACTTTGTCACCGAGTGCCGTGCCGGGTTTGGGTCTGTGTCGGCTCCGCTGTTTCGGTTGGTGTTGCGACGGCGCGAACCCAGCCGGACGCTCGCTTTATCTGCCCTCATGATCTTGTCTGCCCCCATGATCCGTCAGGGGCCCTGTCACTGGTTTGACTGATGGCAGTCCGAAACCATGGCCGATCCCTGAGCATTGCAGGGCTGAATTCGGTTGGCCTTGCCGACGGGATGCGCCCAATCGCGGACCATTGACAGTTGACAGTGGTGACACTGGTGACACCGGCAGCGACCACCCCTGGCCCACTGTCACCAGTGTCACCAGTGTCACTTGTCAAGGAGACGCCAAAGCGCCGGGTTGACTGGCCATGCGACACGGTTCCGTGCCATGCCGCCGTGGGTTGTCCCCTCGAGCAGCCACCCGGCCTCGACCAGCGCCGCACAGGCAGTGCGGATGGGTGCGGCCTCTCGCAGCCCGGCCAACCGCACCTCCCGCTGCATCGTGCGGACGTGCACGTCGCTGGGGCGTTCCTGCGCGATCCACCGGGCGAGCGTGGTCACGTTTCGATCTTCCTGACTGCTCGCCGCGTCGCCGAATGTGCGGTCGGCCATCGGCATGACGTAATCCCGCACCCATAGCGTTGCTGCTTCCATCGCGCCGTCCGAAATCACGTCGGGCCGCTCGTCGTCATTATCCCGCCCGCACCACCACAAAAGCTCAAGCACCAGCGCGGCGCGAAGCGCCAGGCCTCGGGCCTTGCCAATGGCGCTTTTGAACAAGCCGGCGGCCAGATCGCCGCGACGCTGCATGTCCTTGCCGAATTCCACTAGCCGGCGCCTCGCATCGGTCACCAGCGGCACGATGACGGGCACCGGCGGTCCGTCACTGTCGCGCTGCATCCCGAGCCCTCTCAGCCGATCCAGGGCGCGCAAGGCGAATGCCGTGTCGGGGACGGTGCTTGGTTCGGCGAATTCGCCCCTGTCCGGCCAACACCACACGAAGCGGGCGAGTAAGCCGTCGTCCGGCTGCGCCATCACTTCCGCAAGGCGCTCGGGCTGGATGCCGCCAAACCACGCCACAGCGTTGTGCCTGACACGCAGCGGCCTGGCGCTCTTCACGCGGTCAACGCGATAGGGCCGGCCATTCCACGCCTCAAGCCAGAACGCGCGGGCGGCGTCGTTGTAGGCGTTCATGCCGAGCAGGAAGCCGGCCAGTTCGTCCCGCAGCATGAGGACACCCTTGGGCGCGGCGGTGGCGAGCACGGCAGCGACCCTTTCATGGGTGGCGTCGATCATCGTCAGGCGCGGCTCTTGCGGTTCGTCTCCCGTCTCAAGGTCGCTCGGGCGGGACGGCTGTACCTGTTTGCTCTGCGCGGCCTTCTTGACGGTCTCTTTCCACGCCGCCTCGCGTGCAGCAGCAATGTCGGTCGCGGCCTTCCAGGCGGCATGACGCTCCGGGAAATCGCCGATCATGCGGCGGTCCAGCTCGGGCACGATCTTGTCGAACATCGTGTTGGCGCCCGGCGATTTGCCATTGCCGCTCTCGCCCACGGATGCCAGCCAGAGGTGCGGCGGTTCCTCCCAGCCGGGCCATGCCTGGGCCCACCGCGCGTTACCGATCAGCGCCGAGGCAGTCGCAAGCAGCGGCGCGGCGACATAATCAACCGGGCAGCATGCGGCGCTTGCCGCGTTGCATATCCAGCCCCACCACGCGGCGCCGAAGATCGCCAGCGGAAACGGCGGCGGTGGTCGGCCGTTGAGGCGCAGGATTGAAAGGTCAATCTCAGGCGCTGGCGCTGCAGTGGCGTGGCGCGCCGGTCGCCCGTCCGGTGCGTCAACCGGTGGGTGTGCGGCTTCCCAATCGTCCGCCGGCTCCGGCGCCGGGCGCGTCCATCCGTTCTCCATCGCAAGGTGAAAGAGCGTACCGGCGCCGATGCGTTGCGGTGGTGAGGTGGCGAATTGGCGCCAGCGGGCCGTACAAGACGCCGCATCGTGCTTGGTTGATTGTGCGGACCAGCTAGCGAACAACGCAAAGCCGTCGTCCGATCCGCCGGTAGCGGCCCAGATCGCCATTCCGACCCGCGACCAATCGTCAAAGTGCAGATCGGGATTGGGAATTTCCGCGACCGCGGATCGCAGCAAGCCGATCGGCGCGCGGGCGTCCGAAGGACCGTCGGGCATCTTGCCGTTGCCGCTGCGCGGCTCGGGCCGCGGCGCATGGATGACGGCCGCAACGTCGCCAAGAAACGCAGTGAGCTGTTCCTCGGAGACTGCCGGCAGATCGCCCGCTGGAATGTCGAGGGGCTCGGGGCCCGTCCAGTGGATCACCCCGCCCGAAGCGTGCTGCCCGTAGGCAACGAATTGCTGCCCACGGCCCAAGATCTCCACGGCGTCGGGGTGCGCCGGATCATCGCCCGTTGTGCCAACCAATCTTCGCTTCGGCGGCTCGCCATTGGCGGCACGGTAGAGCATCGCAAAGCGGTTGGCGTTGTCACGTCGGCGCGTCGGCGCTGGGCCGAGATGCTTGATCGCCAGTTGCTCGATCGCTCCGGCGCGGCCAAGGTCGTCAACGTCAACATCCACCAGGCGCAGCGCATCGGTCAGTATTCCGGTGTTGGCAAGGTGGGCGAGCGCACCCGTCCGGGCGGCCTCGGGCGGGTTCTGTCGCGCCCTCTCGCCCCAATTCTTATGCAAAGGCGCCTTGCCCGCCCGGGCTTTGTCCGCGTGCCACGCGGACAACACCGGCACCGGTCGATACCCGTTCGCCCACAAGGCCGCGCGCAGCGTCGCGATCGCCGCGAGGTCGGGCGGCGGTGCAGCCGCGCCAGCTACGCCGGGGACCGGCATTTCCCGCGCCGCGCTCATGTGGGTGGCCCCCACAGGCCAGCGCTGGCAAGCTCAAGCAGGACGCGGCGATGCCGCGGGCCCGGCTTGGCCCACTTTGCAATGGCATTAGCTTGTCCGCGACTGTCGCAGCGGAAAGGCAATCGGCAGCGACGCTTGTCGGCGACCTTCAGCGTATGCGCGATCTGGGCGTTGGACGCCTCGGGGATTCTGACTATCACCGCGCTGCATGCGCCACCGCGGCCGTTGTGTGGTTTGCATGCCACTGCGAACCATTCGGGTAGGCCAATATCAACGGTGGCCCTCGGATCGAGGCGGGTGCGCCAAATCGGCGCGGCGGCACTTGGCGCCAGCTCTCGATCGCCCGGTGATGGACTGTGCAAACCTGCGGGCATGGGTGCGTCGCTCCCCGACGCCAGCCTTGCGAGCGCGCCGCGACAGCTTTGTGCGTGACGTGCCGCTGCCCACGACACGAAACGAATTTGCCGTCGGTTCTGGCGCCCCGCCGGGCCGGCAATCACTTTGCGGCTTCGGGATACTCGGGTGTTGGCGAGGCGTTGCGCTTGAGGAAATCGCGCAGCTCCGCCATCGGGATCATCGTGATGTTGGGGCCGACACGCACCGGACGAATGTCGCCGCGCTTTACCCATTTCCAGAAGGTGG
>Ga0123356_10003711_pt1 | contig 15907 bp, 12 predicted proteins | sample TergutEmb28metaG_2_FD_92546 | JGI IMG/M metagenome (GOLD analysis project Ga0123356, IMG submission 92546) | Embiratermes neotenicus P3 segment gut microbial communities from Petit-Saut dam, French Guiana - Emb289 P3 | ecosystem: Host-associated > Arthropoda: Insects > Digestive system > Gut ... | reverse complement strand
CTCACACATCCCTTTTTAATACCCCCTATTCATCAAAAATTCACCGGTGAATAGCGACTTTACAGGCACAAGCCGTGTCATTTTACCTTTTAGCATAAACAGACCCGTTACAGGGCTTTTTTAATTCCGCACAGCTGCTGTAAACGTCTCATAAAAATCCCGTCAATTAACATTTACCTAATAAAGAGGTAAACCATGCCGCAGAAAAAAATAAGGACTCTTGAACTTGCCAGAGTTGGTAAATGGGGTTTGGATGGAAGTGAAATCACAAGACAGGACATTGCCGAGTTAGCCGAAACTTTTTCCGGAAAACGCCCTGTAACGGTCGGGCACGATGTAACTGATCGCGTTCCCAAGTTCGGCGATGTACTCGACTGCTGGTCTTCTGCAGACGGCAATTCGATTATAGGTCCTGTTATGTTTACAGAAGCGGGCAATATGCTCTACGAGGGCGGATATTACGACGGCTGGTCTATATCGATGCCGAGGCGATCTGCTGACGGCAAACGTACGCTTCATCATTTGGCAATTCTTGGAGCGGTACCGCCTAAGATTCCAGGGCTCGCGGAGCTTGAGCAAATAGCGGTTAACTATTCGGCGTTTGCCGGTGAAGCCGCATCAAAAAACAGGTATCAATTTTCCGGAAAAATACCGGAGAAGGAGGATAACGATACAATGACGGAAGCTGAAAAAAAGGCTATGGCCGAAAAAGACGCCAAGATCGCAGAGCTCGAAGCGCAAAACAAAGCTTTAACTGATCAAGCGGCGCAAACATCACAACAAGTTACGGCGCAACAAGTTACGGCGCAGAAAACAGACGCAACTGCTGCGGCTGAACAGAAACAGGAAAGCGTTCCTATTGCGCCTAACGGACAGGATTTCGCGGATGTTAAAGCAGAGCTTGCCGGGATCAAGGCCGAAAGGCGGCGCGAGAGGCTTGAAGGGTTCGGGAGAAATATCGCAATGGCAGTTCCCGCAGGGATAGCGTCAAAGGCGAAAGTTTTAGCTGAACAAATCGAGGTTGTCGGAAATTTTGATTTTTCCGATAACGGAAAAACAGAAAAGCGTGACGCGCTATGGCTTCTTGGAGAAATACTCCGTGAATGGCCGCAGCCTGTAAAAACAGGAGCGTCAGGTTTTAATTACAGCGAAAGCTGCGGCGGTGAAAAACCTGTCGACTGGGCTGCCGCTGCCAAAAAAATGTAGGGAGGAAAACATAATGTTTTTAAAAACTCTATTGGGTTTAATGGTTAGCTACGAAAATGTGCCTGTGAAAAACAAGAGCGAAGTGGTACACCCGGGACACCAGCCGCTTATTGATACAGGTCTTCTTGCGGATAAAACCGCAGAGCTCAAAGCCGGAACAATTTTAAAGCTAAACGCCGCAGGAGATGCGCTGCAGCCTGCAGCCGCAGCCGACACCCCTGTCGGAGTGTTAGCTGAAGATTCTGACGGTAAAAACGCGGAAGTTCTTGTTTTATGGCATGGCGCTGTCGTATTCGGCCGTCTCCTGGACGCAAGCGGAGCGGCTGCGACTGCGGCTACTCGGGCTATGGCAAACAAATTGCGGGCGGCAGGGATTTACCCGCTTCAGCTCTTTACGAGCGCGAAAAAGGGGTAAAAAATGCCTGTAATAATAAAACCAAATGACATTGAAAGAATCATCGCGGCTAACGCGCCGGAAGAATCCAACGCGATGAATTATTTTGTAAACAGACCGCTTAAAAACTCCACACATATTGCGGTTGCGGAACTTGAAGCGGAATATGGAAACGTGCCTGTAATCAAGAGGGGCGCGTTAGGCGTAAGACCCGAAAGCGGAATTTCTGTAAGGGTAATCGAGCCTATGCCGATTGAAATTGATGATACTTTCACCGCCGTGGAAGTTGACGATTATGAGAGGGCAACCGATCAGGGCAAGCAGCAGATGATTGACGATAAAATCAGCGGCCATCTGCGTATAGTGCGTTCGACCACAAGAGCTCTTTGCGCCCAGGCGCATCGCGGCAGCATCAACTATATGATGCAGGCAGGAACACTAATGAGCCGTTATGAAGTTAATTACGGCGGAGTCAAGGGTATTCCTCTTGCAGATAACCTTGCAACCCTTACGATTGCAAGGCTCATCGTTATCTTGCAGCAGATGGCGACTGCAATACGTGAACAGGGTATCGGCGGGCCGATAGAATATATCGCGTCATCTGAAGTATTCCAGGCAATCATTGCAGCCGGAGCCAACCAGAAGGTTTATACAATCGTACCGGGTCCCGGGAAAATAAGCGTTGCCGGATTTGAAATACTCGTTGATAACGATTCCTGGATTGATATCAACAATGACGGAGTAAAATCCACAAAGCACATGGTGGAGCCTTTGGAAATTATGGCGCGTGCTGTAAACGCCGGGCAGAAACTTCCGTATTTGAAGCTCGATGATGTTGTGATGAATCAGGCTGTGCCATTCTACGCGTTTACCAAAGTGCGCACCGATCAAAGAGGAGAGGATCTCTTTGTTAAGAGTAAGCCTTTCCCGCTGATCAACCGCAAGGGAATCGTGTTCTCGAAATTCGCAGCTTAAGTTGATACTTTTTAATTTTAGAGGGCAGGCAACGGCGCTGTCCTCGCATAAAGTTTCCTGAGCGCTGACAGGAGTTATACAGCGTAGACAGCCCGGTAAGACGGGCTGTTTTTAACGGATTATATTATGCGTGAAACAATTATAACAATTGATGACCTTAAAAATGAACTTAACCCTGACGATTTCCGTACATCATCATATTCAGATGACGAGGTTGCAAAGCGAGCCATACGCAAAGCGGTTATCTGGGTTTACGGAAAAATTGCGTCTACCGGAAATGTTTATGATGAAACGGATGATGTTGTAAAAACAATCGTATTAAAAAGGGCTGTATACGAATTATTTTCTTATACAGGAAACGAAAGCCGCGCCAAGGCCAATGAACAGGACGCAGCGGATTTAATTGAAACTTATTTCGGCAGTATCGCGACAAAACATAACGATGATCCCGGTCCTTCAAGCGGATTTATATCAGCACAGGAGCCGCCGCGGTATGGGAGTTAAAGTTATAACACGTCCTCCTGATTACGCGAAAATGCTTGACGCGGGACTCGCTCCTGTAATGAAAAAAGCATCGATGTATCTTCAAAGCAGCGCGAATAAAAAAATCAATTCAGGAATAAGCCCCGCGAACGCGCCGTTAACCCAAGAGGTAAAAGAAGGAAGTCAAACACTGCGTGATCGCGGGGAGCTTGCGGTAAGCATATCGCCTCATTCCGGCGATCTCTGGGCAGATGCAAGCACAAATTTAAAATACGCCCGCATTCAACAGGAAGGCGGGACTATTACACCAAAAAACGCTAAAGCTCTTTTTATTCCAGCGGGTGCGAAAACAAGAACATTAATGCGTTCTTATAATGCCTGGACTCCGCGATCTCTTTTAAGCGCGATGGAAGGCGAATACAATTTTTTTAAAGCGGGGAGAGTTTTCTTTGCGTATAAAAAAGGCAAAGGCAAAAAACGCGGCAAGGAGTTCGCGCTTTTTATTATTTCAAAGTCAGTGAAAATACCGCCTCGGCCGTTTTTATATATCGACGAAAAAGATCAGGAGTATCTTATGAAACTTATTAAAGAAGGTGTTATGAGTTCTCTTGGAAGAAAGGGGTAAAAATGGAAAAAATAATTAACGCTTTACTTGAAAACATCCGTAATCTTGGAATTGACGCAATCCTCATGCCGCAGACTATATCGGCTAACAGACCGCGAGTTGATCTTTTTTTTAATAAAATCGAATTGGCAGGTATTGACAAAAACAATCCGGAGTCAGGAAAATCCGGCTGGGAGAGAATAACTTTTCTTGCAGAGTTTAAAAGCGAAGGCACACATAGCCGCTGGCTTACTGATACGATAATCGCTTCCCGCAAATTGCTTCCGCTTAACGAAAACAACATGAAGCTTAATATAACCGAAGAAAAAGTATATCACTTAAGCGCTCACTGGAGACGGCTTTCTGCAGGGCGTTTTGAGTATCCTGAAGAAGAAAAGTCATCTATGCCGGTAAGATACGTTGAGTTATGGGATATAACGATTGCCTATCCGGCGAATATTATTGCGAACCAGTGTACAGAACACTAGAGTTCGAAGGAGTAAAAAATGAAAGTAACAGGTAAAGACGGATTTCTTTACAGTATTGTTTTCGGACAGGCGCTGGTCGGCGGAGTCGATATAACGGTTCCAAAAGACGGATGGTATAAAATACAATCCCGCGCTTTAAACGGAAGCGGCATTCCCGCAAGCGATCCAGAAAAAAAGAGAGGACGCAGCCTTAAAGCGGGAGATTTTTATTTTGCAAGAAAAGATCAAGTTCTTGCTGCAGGAGACAGTTTAATTCCCTGGACATTAAAAAAAGTTTCTTTTACAACTGATGTAAGCGCGAACGCCCAGGGACAAGTGTTTGACGTAACAACGCAGGCTGATGTTGAAAGCGGAGTGAGGGCTTACGTTTCATCCGTGTTTAAAGACAGATCGGGTACCATTAACGGTCAGGTTGATGTCGACAGTGCGCAGCAGCGTTATCTGATAAACGAGTTCAGCGCCGTCATTACAGACGACGGTACATATGTCACTTATGAAGCCGCGAAAGCAGGTACTCACCACTTTATGCTCTCCCGCAGGGAAACAATTCAAGAGGGAGAAGTTGAAGCGTGGGAATATTTTCCTGTTGTTATCGAATCCTTCCAGACAGACAAGCCGATTGAAGGCGTATGTCCTTTTAATTTTAACTACCGCATTGACGGCACTCATAATCCGGGCATTTATTACAGAACTGTAACCGAAGGAGCTGATGCATGAAGTTTAACGCATTAAAAAATTACACTTTTTATCCTGTAATTGACGGAAACCTTGAGGTGCCAGAGTCAGAAAGATTGTCAATTGAGATAATCCGCCCGACTGCTGAAGACCACGAGTCTTTGGTATTTGTAGAGCTAACACAGCAGGTTCAAAAAGATTCCAAAGGAAAGGATGTTATTAATTCCTCATCAAGGACGAAGTTTAATACTCCTAAAATCCTTCGCAGGCATGTAGGCGAAATCAAAAACCTTATAATCGAAGATTCGGACAGAAAGGAAAAGTCTATAACAAGCGGAGAAGAACTTGCGGGAGCAAGTTTTACCGGAATGTTTAAACTGGTAAATGAAATCTGTATGGAAGTGTGCTCCGACAAACTTTCCGATACGCAAAAAAAAATCTAAAAATAGGCTTTAACCTTCTTTGGGAAGGATGGCACAAGCGGGAGATAAAATCCTGTTATGCTAATGAAAAATTATTATTACGTGAACATGTAATCAAAAGGGGTGAGGTAAATGATTATCTTACCCCTGAATTTTATTCGGCGTACAGTTTGTGGAGCAGGGTCAATCGTTACGGCTGGCCGAATGGGTTCGGCTGGATACATGAGCCTGCCTCCCTTGTTGAACTTGTAGAATTATTTGATACAGAACTTGAATATTTAAAGGAAAAAAAACCAGAATGCAGATAACGGATGAACTTCGGGTACTGGTAGAAGCGGAAGTTACCCGCGCAATCGAAAACTTTAAAAAACTCTCCGGCGGCATTGATGACGCAGAAAAAAAGTCAATGTCTTTGGGCGAAGCCCTCGATTCAATATCTAAAAAATCATTAATTGTATCAGGTATATTTGGTGGCGCAGCAGTAGCCGCAATCAAGTTTGCGGGCGAAAACGAAAAATTAAAACTTTCCTTAAAAAACATGCTTGGATCCGCAGAAGAAGCCACTGCCGTTTTTGAACAATGGCGGCAATTGGGATCCTCTCCCGGATTGTCAGCTGATGAAGTGTTTTCCCTCGGCAGAGCGATGGTAAACATGGGGCATGACACAGAGTACGCAACACAAACAATGCGGATGCTTGGAAACGTAGCCGCCGGAACGGGCGTTTCGTTTGGTGAAATATCAGGCTCTTTTGAACGCGCAAGGGCAATGGGAAATTTAACTACACGCGATTTAGTACGTTTACAACAGCAGGGAATCCCGATTGTAAAACAATTATCTTTAGAGCTTGGAACATCAGAAGAAAATATACGCCAGTTGGCTGCTGCGGGAAAAATTGGTTTTAACGATCTTGAAAACGCTTTAAAATCCATGACAGCGCCGGGAGGTCAGTTCGCGGGAATGATGGATGAGTTATCTGGAACCGTACTGGAAAAGTTTTCAACAGCTGCAAGCGACGCGAAACATGCGCTTGCTTCCTTTGGCGAAATGCTGCTTCCTTTAGCGACAAAACTTTTAGACAGCGCAAGTTCAGTCCTTCGCGGCATTACAGATATGGATGAAGGTACAAAGCGTTTTATTCTTGGCATGGGAGGCGTTATCGCTGTATCCGGTCCTGCAATAGCTGCAATTAAAGGCATACATGCCGCGGCGACATTATTAATGGCAAATCCTTTTATGCTTGCAATAGGAGGAATAATAACCGCTACAGGAGTTGTCGCAGGGTTAATAAATAAACAGGCGAATGCCTACGATGATTTGCAAAAAGAAATAAAGAAAACTGATGCGTCTGCCAAAGAACTGTTAAATACCTATTCAGGCGGAAACGATCAAAAATTGTTAGATGAAAAAATAACACGCGATTTGATTAAATTATACCCGCAATTGAGCGGCGTAATAAGCGCCAATACTACAACGGTAAGAGAAGCTGCAGAAGCTCAAGAGGCATTATATAAACAAAATGTCGTAGCTTCCCAGCAAAAAAGAATCGATGATCTTAGAAGATATCAGGAAAACCTGTCATCAATATTGATCGACATAAGAGAAATTGAAAGGCAGATTGCAAATCCGGAAGAAACTATATGGGATTCTGCCTTGTTAAACCAAATGCGAAATAAAAGTATTTTAGAAGCAGATGAAACTAGACAAGCGATAAACAGAGTGCAAGATGAAATTAATGTAGTTCTGTCGAGTATTGGAAAAAATGCTTTATATAACGGAGTAATTATCGACATTCCTGTGACCGTATCCGCAGACACATCCGGTATGGATAATATTCCGCCTGCACTTATAAATCTTAAAAAAACATGGCAGGAATGGTTTGGTGAAATCGCAAAAATTGATCCTGATTTGTTTGGTAACAGCGGAGCGCAGGCTGCAAGATTATATATAGGCGAATTTCAAAGAGGGTTTACCGCTCAAAACACCATTGCTGCAGCGTTAGGTGAACAATTAGACGTATCGGGTGTACTTAAAAGCCGACAAGCGGAAGTTCAAAAGGCTCTTGTTGAATTATTATCAATAAATCCTGATGAAATTAATCAGCCCTTTTCCTTAACGCATGAAGCCGTAAGCAGCCTTATTCGGGAATATCAGAGGCTGGGTAATGAAATAACAACGCTTAATAACGCGGCAAAAATAAATGAATATAATAAAACAATCGAAGAACTTCAAAAAAGGATTACAGACTTCGGAAAGTCAGAAAGCCAGCTTGCTTATGAAGCCGCAATCGCAAACGGCGCTCTGGAAAATCAAGCTTATCAGATAGCGCAACTTGTGGAACAGTATCAATCACTTGAAGAGCAGGCAAGAAAAACTGATGAAACAAACAGAATCTATGATGATTTGAATAAAAGAATCGCTGACTTCGGAAAATCAGAAAGCCAGATCGCCTATGAAGCCGCTATTGCAAACGGCGCGTTACATGAACAAGCAGATGAAATACGGCAGCTTACAGAACGTTATCAGGAACTTAATGATGAAGCAAATAAACTTGATGAATTAAACAGAATATATGATGATTTGAATAAAAGAATCGCTGACTTCGGAAAATCAGAAAGCCAGATCGCCTATGAAGCCGCTATTGCAAACGGCGCGTTACATGAACAAGCAGATGAAATATGGCAGCTTACAGAACGTTATCAGGAACTTAATGATGAAGCAAGAAAACTTAATGAATTAAACAGAACTTTTGACAGTTTAAATAAAAGAATCGCTGACTTCGGAAAATCAGAAAGCCAGATCGCCTATGAGGCTGCTATCGCAAACGGCGCGTTACATGAACAGGCTGATGAGATAAGACAGCTTGCAGAACATTATCAGGAACTTAATGATGAAGCAAGAAAACTTAATGAATTAAACAGAACTTTTGACAGTTTAAATAAAAGAATCGCTGACTTCGGAAAATCAGAAAGCCAGCTTGCTTATGAAGCTGCTATCGCAAATGGAGCGTTACATGAACAGGCTGATGAGATAAGACAGCTTACAGAACAATATAATCGATTAGTCGAGGAAACAAAAAAAATTGAAGACTTTGAAAGAACGATAACAAACCTTACAAAAAAAATTGATGATCTGGGAAAATCTGAACGCCAGCTCGCTTATGAAGCGGAACTTGCAAGACTTGGCCTTGATTCACAATCTGCCGCTGCTGTGGAACTGGCTCAAGTTATGGACAAATTATCCGTTTCAAATACACTTTCTTCTTTGAGCCGTGAAATACAAAACCTTGGTAAAGATCAGTATGAACTCGCACTTGCGACAATGACGGCAGCTGGCGCTACAGAAGAAGAAATCAAACAAGCCGAAGAAATGATTAATGTACTGCGCCGTTATGGGCAAAGCTTTGACGATTTTTTATCACATAAAATATCAAGCGGTCTTATGGATATATTCCCCAATCTTGAAAAACAAGCCGCTCAAGCTATCGGCAGCATATCGGCGAAGCTTTCAATGATGAGTTTTGACGGTCTTCTTGGCGGACTTAACGCAATTGGCGAAGCATTCGCTAAAGGAGAAAACGCCGCAGAGAACCTAAGACATGCGATGGCCGATATGGCAGGGCAGATATTGAATCAACTGCCTTCAATGTTCCTGCAAGCAGGGCTCCAGCTTATTACACAGGGGCAATGGCCAATGGGGCTCGCTTTTATCGCCGCTGCAGGATCATCCGCTTTAATAGGAGGTTATGTAAACGGTCGAATCGAGAAAGCATCAGAGAATATAACCGCGAACGCTTCTGCGAACGCTTCTGCGAACGCTCATGGAAATGCTTTTGATACTGGCAACATCGTCCCGTTCGCGCACGGCGGATCGTTTACAAACCAGATTGTAAATAAACCGACCTATTTCAGATATGGCGGAAGGTTTGGCGTAATGGGAGAAGCGGGGCCAGAGTCAATTATGCCGCTTCGCCGTATGGCTAACGGAGATTTGGGAGTCGCCTCGTCCGGAAGCGGCGCGGTTGTAACTGTTAATATTATAAATAATGCCGGGGTTGAAATACACAAGGAAGAACGTACTGACAGTAATGGAAACAAACAGCATGACATTGTCCTTGGAAAAGCTTTTAATAATCACATAACATCAGGCAGAGCGGATAACGCCATGAAGCGTTTTGGAATCCACCCTACAGGAGTATAATATGACAGAAATTTATTGGCCTGATACTCTTCCTGATACCCTGCTGATGGAAGGGCTTGCCGCAAAAAGATCATCTAATGTTATAAGAACACAAATGGACGCAGGTCCTAAAAAAGCCCGCCGCCGATATACTGCTTCAATAAAAACTTTCACAGGTAAAATGCTTTTAGACGCAGGGCAGCGTTTTGAACTTGAACGATTTTATCGTACAGCCCTTGCCGATGGCGTATTAAGATTTTATTTTACAGACCCTCAAACTCTTGAAAGGAGCGAATTCAGGTTTACAGACGATTATACGGAAAATTCTTCTTGCGGATTATTTGAAGTAACAATGACCCTGGAGCGTTTATGAAATTATCACAAAACGCGATAGTAGCAGCTCTCGCCCCAGAAACAGAAAAAGTATTTTTACATTTATTGACTATTGAAACATCAAATGGCGTATTACTGCGGTTTGTAGATAATAACCAACACGTCAGTTCCCGGGGGAATCAATATACAGCCGCGGCTTTTACGGTAATCCTGCCGGAACAGACAGACAGCGCTCCGCGCCCATGCCGTCTTGCGATAGACAATTCAGACCTTTTGATATTCCAGGAAATAAAAAACGCAGCAGGTCAGGATATAACCGTAACGGTATGCGTAATCATGTCAGATACCCCCGACATATACGAACGAGGCCCTTTAAAATACCGCTTACGGAATGTGCGCGCGTCAAAAGAAAGTATCGAAGGTGAACTATATGATTTTTATTTAAACGATCGAAAGTTTCCCAAAGACACATATTCGCCGGAAGATTTCGAGGGGATGTTTTACTGATGTACAAATGGGTAAAAAAATATATCGGAATTCCTTTTATCTCTAACGGCAGAACAGTGGAAGGCTGCGACTGTTATGGTTTAATACGCCTGGTGCTGCAAAACGAATATGGAATTTCTTTACCGGAGTTATCAAATAACTATAAAGACGCATTGAATATCAAAGAAACAATGCTGCTTTTTGCCAAAAACCTTCCGGTATTAACAACAAAAAAATTAACACAGCCGCAGGAAAAATCAATTGTTGTTATAACAGAAAATGGTAAACCCTGCCATGTAGGTATTACCGCAGGTGCAGGTTACATCCTGCATACAAACGCCAAAACAGGTAGCGTCTGTCAGAGAAGTTCTCATCCTGGTCTTAGGGGCCGCATAGAGGGGTATTACAGTGTCTGTTAAAATTATAGCCGAACTCAATCCATATAAAAGAGATCGGACAAGATTTACATCGAGTCCCAAACCTATATCGGAAATTATTAAAGAAATTAATTCAGGATTTCCCGTCTCTCAAGCGCGTGTTTGCCGTGACGGAGAGATTGTTACAGATTTATCATTATGTGCAAATGACGGCGATATCCTTTGGATCAAGTTTGTACCTTACGGTGAAAGCCCCAGGGAAACCGGAGGCTGGATGAAAGGCGGCGGTTGGGCGTTAATGGGGCTTGGAGCGCTTCTGATTTTTTCAGGTATCGGTAGTTTTATCGGAGCGGCTTTAATCGGGACAGGGCTTTCCATGGCGCTTGGCGGTACAATTTTAATGAACACAAATATACCGTCATTGGAAGACAAAGAAAAACCAGAACAGAATCCTTCTATCCGGGGAGGAAGAAATCAGGCAAGAGCTCATGGAAGAATTCCTGTGTTATTCGGAAGGCATAGAATATATCCAGATTTGGCGGCAAATCCGCATACACAGATAATCGGGAACAGCCAATATTACACACAGCTTTTCTGCGGAGGATACAAGGATTATGAAATTGACCTTGATAGTTTCAAATTAGGCGATACTCCAGTTATAGATTTGTCTCAAACAAAAGATATATCTCAAATACTTGCGGGTGATGATACTTTAATCAAAATCGAGATAATGCAAAACGGTGAGGCTTCAAATCTCTATCCCCACTGCGTACACGAGGAAGCTCTTAATGTTCCGCTTTTAAACCAAATTGACGATGGCGACGGAAACATGATATCAGGCGAGGTTATAAGAACAACGCCTGAGAACACGGATAAAATAAATATTGATATTTTCTTTTTAAACGGCATTGGTAAATACAACGATTCAGGCGATCTTGTCTCTGCGTCTGTAGAGATCAAAACGTCATACAAACCTGCCGGCTCGCCCGATTTGGAGTATCAATCCCTCGGGTTTTTTAACGGTTCAACAAATGTTATAACAGCGGCGGAACTTAAAACCAGGCGTTTTCAAGTTACTAAATCAGGGCTTGTTCCAGGGCAATACACCGTCAAAATAGAACGTATAACGGAAGATTCCCAAGACAGTAAAATAATCGACGCTGTTCACGTTGGTTCCATAAGATCTGTCAAATCAAAAGATATTAATGGCAATATAATCCGTCCAATCCGGCAAGAAAAACAAAAAGAACTGACAATTATCGCCTTGCGTGTTATGGCGACCGCCAAGCTTAACGGCGTAATCGACAGTTTTAACTATGTGGCACAGTCAAAACTTCCTGTATTTTCAGGTAACGGCACAGGCGTTTTGTCCTGGCAAAATATAGAAAAAACGCGAAATCCCGCTGCGATGCTTCTTTACGCTTTGCGCGGCAGGGCTTCCCAGCAGATTGTAGACCCCGATGATATCGACTGGACTTCGCTTGAAGCGTTTTATACTTGGTGCGAAGAACACGAATATACATGTAACGCTTACCTTTCAGAATCTGTTACAATTTCCGAACTATTGCGGATGATTGGCAATACAGCCCGCGCTGATGTCGTCAAAATTGATTCCAAAATAAACGTTATACAGGACATAGAACGTCCTTCCCATATACAATTATTCACTCCCAAAAACTCAATCAGTTACAGCATCACAATGTTCAGCGCCGATGTACCCGATGCCATCGCTTTGAGGTTTATCGATGAAGACGCGGGATTTATTCAAAATGAACTGTCTGTCTATAACACCCCTGATGGAAACAGAGTCAGTGAACCGGAGACAATACAGAAATGCGATCTTTTTGGTGTTACAGATTCCGTTCAAGCCCGCAGGATTGGAATGTACAATTACGGCTGCATTAAAAACAGACCGTTTGTACACACAATAGAAGTTGATATCGAATATTTACTATGCAACAAAGGCGACTGGATACAATACGCAGGAGATATCGCTTTAACAGGATCAGTGCAAGGCAGGATTAAAAGGGTTTTTTTTGATTATGATACAGGGTATTGTACAGGCGTCCGGCTTGATGAACTGGTTGAAACAATACCAGGCGTTCAATACGCGGTACGCATACGTCTATCAAACGGAACAATACTGTTTAAAAACATTGAGTTTATTATAGATTCAAACGAAGTTTATTTTACAAATCCTTTAAAAGGAACAATAGAAGAAGGCGATGTATACGCTTTTGGAATACGCGGATACGAAGTTATAGACCTTATTATTACAGACATCCAGCCAGGGCAGGATTTATCTGCAGTGCTCACATGCGTTGAATACAGCCCTGAAATTTTTAACGTTGATAAGCCTGATTTTATTCTGCCGCAATTTCAAAACAAAATAACGCCTGTTTCCGGCGCGATTGACTCAGGCGTTATCAATCCCGATCGCTGGATAAATTTTTATACATATCACGAAGGCGAAGAGCAGCCTCCAAGACCAACAGCTGACGGCCAAAGTAACGGATGGCATCACGTGCAAACCGTACAAAGCCGCTGGGTATCAACAAAAAGAGCGTTATCTGTAGACGACGGTTTTTGGGGACCGGCGCTTGCAATCAGAGGAGAGGACGGTCAGTTCACCGATTACCGTTTCGCGAAAAATACATCATTAAATATGGCTCCGCCTTTTACAGGTCAGGATACAGATAACCCTGGTGATAACTGGGAAGATATTCCTCCGGTAATAAGCGAAGGCGAATACCTGTGGATGATAACTTCAGACTGGAGAAAAGAACACAGGCTCACTCCCTGGTCGCTTCCGACAAGGATATCAGGCCCCGCGGGACCTGTAGGACAGAATGCTATCTATTTACATCTTGATAACGAAAACCATTCAATCGCCTGTGATGCAAACGGAAATCCAATTGCCGGATCTCTTGGGTTTACAGTACAAGCTGCTGTATATGACGGCACAATGGCAGTAACCGGTACCGATGTTGTTTGGTCTTTAGTTTCTGATTGCGTAAACATTTCTATTAATAATTCCGGAACCATTACAGTACCGGAAAATGCAGTTTTGGATGATACTACTTTAGTAACTGTAATCGCGATATATAAGGAAGTGTCTTTTTTAAGTACGTTAACCCTGGTAAAGGTACGCGCCGGATCTTACGGATTGGACGGTGATGATGCCGTAGTGTTTTCCATTCAGCCGTCTGTAAGCGTTGTAAGAAAAAATCAAAACGGAACCCTTGATCCTTCAAACGTTACATGTAACCAATTTATTCATGTAGGAAATCAAATCACTGTATCAAACGAAAGGTTAATGTACAGGCTTTCTACAATGTCATCTGAAGCTGTTTATCCCGCTGGCGGGGTGAATATCGGCAGCGCAGTCTGGCTGGATTTTATCCTCTATCACGGATCTGGAATGATACTCGATCGTCAAAGGATACCTGTATTGTCTGACGGACAGGACGGTATGGGAATTGACGCTCTGCCAAGGGATGCATGGGCTTATTACCCTTGTGATGACGCAACAGATATATTCCTGCCTGACAACTCCGGTAATAACAGGCACATGGCAATAACCGAAGGCATTACATTAGCCGCAGGACCTGATGGCAGGGGCGCAATAGAATTTGACGGCTCAGGCGCGGCATACATACAAAACACGCAGGAGTTGTTTTACCCAGAAGGTGATTTTACTTTTGCTTTATGGATATATAAAACTACAACAGGAGAATCCCAATATGTTATAGCAAATGTTGAATCAGGCGGCGCCGGAATACAAATTAATGCTAATGGAGCTATACAATTCCGCGCGATGTCAGGAGGCGTCACTTATTATCTGACATTGCCCATAACAAGAGTTCCTGATAACACTTGGCTGCATATAATAGCAAAATATAATGCTGTAACAAGAGTTGCTACAGCAAAAATTAACAACGTACCTGATCCTGTTACTCTCACCCTTCCCGCTCCAATCCATTGGCCTACGGTTGCAAGAGGTGTACCTGTTGCTCTTGGAACTAATCCGGGTCAATTTACTGCTACCGGAGCGTTTGTCGACCAGGGCAGTCGTTTCACTGGTTTTCTTTCGGATATAGCGATTTTTACACGCCTTACAACAGATGAAGAAGACGAAGCTATGTATAAAACAAGGCTTATAAGAAGCGGCGTAAGCAGGGGTATTACTTCAATACAATATAAGTTCCGTCTGACTAACACTGCCGTTATGCCTAATCAAAACTGGTCTGACAGCGGTTGGCTGACAACTGCGCCCTCTCCGGATGCGGTTAACCGCTGGTTATGGTACATCGAACGCACGACCTTTACAAACAATACTACTCAGGATTTAACAGGCCTTGAAACAATTCACGGGCTTACAGGTCTACAGGGTACTTTGGGAAATTATCATGACTTAATTTACAGAAGAGCTCCGAGAGATTCGCTTCCGGGCAATTCACCTCCAGCCGCTCCACCGTCTGTTAATATGCCTGACGGCTGGACAAACAATCCTTCAAGCGCAAGCGGTAATGATCCGTTATGGATGAGCCGGGGAATAAAAAATTCACAGGGAGTATTGCAGGGCGCGTGGAGTAACCCTGTAATTATAAGCGGAGAAAACGGAAAAGACGGTTTGGGAATAGATTCAATCCCTGATGACCCCTGGGCTTATTATCCTTGCGATGATTTACCGGATATTCCTGATAATCACGCAGGACAAAAATACAGAGGCGACCCTCAATGGATAGGATGGAGCCTTGGCAGCGCGGATACTTTAGGAAACATAACTAATGGTATTCTGACAATAAAAACAAGATCGACTTTAGCATCAGCATTAAGACCTGTTATTACAGGCGGGGATATATTAATTGCCAGAGCCAGGCAAACAGATGGTGTTTTAAATAACTTGAATTTCGGTATTGTTTCAGCAGATGGTTCTGCTGTCAGAACAGCTATAGGGCGTCTTACAAGAGACTGGCAAATATTTTCTTATGTTGTCCCTGTCGGATATAACAGTATTCAATACATGGATATTACAAATTACACTGTCGCGCCAACAACGCTGGAAATTTCACATCTTTACATAGGAAATGCTTCTTATCTTGTTCCTTTGACAGACAGCTCCGGTAATAACAGGCATATGAGAATCTCGCAAGGAATGCTCCCGGCTTTAGGTCCTTCGGGAAGAAGCGCTCTTAACTTTTTAGGTAATGGCGCGGCATATGTTCAAAACACACAGGAGTTATTTTATCCCGAGGGTGATTTTACTTTTGCTTTATGGATTAAT
>Ga0123356_10003710_pt1 | contig 15909 bp, 15 predicted proteins | sample TergutEmb28metaG_2_FD_92546 | JGI IMG/M metagenome (GOLD analysis project Ga0123356, IMG submission 92546) | Embiratermes neotenicus P3 segment gut microbial communities from Petit-Saut dam, French Guiana - Emb289 P3 | ecosystem: Host-associated > Arthropoda: Insects > Digestive system > Gut ... | reverse complement strand
CCGGGCGGCTCATGGAATTGGGGAACACACTGAGCGCCCCGTTGGTTTCCAACACGGCGGTGCCTACGTCGGCGGGGTTGAGCACGCCCTTGCTGCGCACCGCCTCCATCAAATCGCTCAAATCGTAGCACAGGCGCTGGAGCTCATCGGCCTGGATTTTGCCGCCCCGGATCAGCATGGCCGGGGTGCCACAAATCCAGCCGCGAAACCGCTCGTACCGCATGCTCAGCATAGCGATAGCCGAGTGCATTGTTAATAGCGCCACGATGGATACCACACCGTATAACAATGGCGTGCCCATGTCGCCCATGGGGGCGGCGGCCAGATCGGCGATCAGCAGGGTGATCACCAGCTCAAAGGGCTGCAACTGCGCCATTTGCCGTTTGCCCATGCAGCGGATCACCACCACGGTGAGCGTAAATAACACCACGGTGCGCAAGAACACAGTGAACAAAGAAAAGCCCCCTCCCGTACCACAATAGGATGGCGGGAGGGAGGGGGATTCATTCTCATCTGGTTTGCTATCGGGTGCGTTTTAGTGCAAAACGATAGACGATTTCATCATTTGATGGGATCAAGATGCTGGCGGTTAATGCTTCCAAGTTGTATACCACCGACCACCTGGTTAAGCTGCCACCCTTTGCGTTAGCGTGGAGGGATACCCGTTTGAGCAACGCCATGGCCTCTTGCTCACTCCAAGCGCCTTCCGTTGTCCTTTGCTTTGCACGAATGGTTCTGTACCGATCCTTCCCGGTCCCGGAACCGTTGGGCAAGAAAAAATTCGTGGCGGCGGCAGCTTCAGTGACGGCCATTTTATTTTGCGGATAGGATACCACCACCGTGCGCCCACTGGCATCGGCGATCATAAACTGATAACTTTTGTCGTTGCCGGAAGAACACATGTCATACCCTTCCAATAGTGTGATCGCTTCGTCCACTGTGGCGGCTTGGTCCAACAACATACGCACGGCCAGCAATGTAACGATTTTCTTTTTACCCGTGTCCTGGCGCGTAGGCCTGCCTGGCAAACGCAATACGCTCACGCACAAGCCTTTTTCGTTGATGCCGTCCATCGTTAAAAAGGGTGCGCAGAGCGCCGTATATCTTTCTTCGATGGTAAATCCCACGAACCCTAGGTCGGCGATGGACAAAGACGCATACCCGCTGGCCGGGGTGATTCGGATGACCATAGGCAAAGCGGGCGAGGCCAAGTCAAAATTCCGCCCCATCAAATAAGCGCCGTCTTCCATCCTCCCGGTGAATGATGAGCACCCGGCATCCACAGCGATGATGGGAAGGGGGCGGCCATCCATCACCGTGCTTGATATCAATGCGGCATAGGCCAGATCGTCACCTACACCACGCTCCAAAATCTCTTCCAGCCGATAGTCTAGGGTGTACTCCATGTAGAACAAACCGCCATCACCAAAGGACTGAATGGAGTGCAAGGAGTCCAATGCGGCTTGTCCCGTGGTGCTCAACGCGGCAAATAAGGACAGCAGCAAAAGCGTGGCCAATTTTTTCATGGCTGGTCATCCGTTCGTTGTTTTATAGCAATCTATCGAGTTCGAACAAAAACGCCTTCTGCTCCTCATCAGCCCACAATACCGTAAACGCAGCCTTTGCCGCCGCCACAAACGCCGGATCCAGCCCGGCCAAACCGTGGGGCATCAGCGCGCACACAGGCCATGCGCGGGGATCGAGTCGCAGGGCGAAACCTTCGCCCTCGGGCCGAGCGCACAAGGGAAACAGGCGGCAAGCCAACGGACGGCGCTCCCGGGGGCATGTGCCTTGACATACCAATAACGGGGCGACCCAATCGGTGGGCAGCACCTGCGCCCAGGTATCATCCGGGCCGTACAGGCGCTCCTCCCCCGGAAACAGATACATGCCGCTGGCTTCGCCATCCTGTGCGGGATAGGGTTGGCAGCAAGCCGCGCCGCATATCCGGCCACAGTCGGCCTTGAGCGGGGTTACCTCGCGCAGGAGCTGGCGGGCGGTGAGGAGGCTAACTCCAGTCAATGTCTTCCATGCGTACCACGTCGCCACGCTCATATTCTACTCGGGACTTTGCGATAGCGGCCAGATCGTCAGGCGTCGCTATATCATCCGGCAATAGACGGCTTATCAGTTGTGCTATTAGCGTTTGTTCCTGGTCGCCCAACAGCTCGTACATTCTTGCGACCTGTTGTGTATTCATAATAGCCTCCCCTTGTAGACATCGCCGCGTGGGCCAATGTCCCTGATAAAAATACCATCGTCCATATGTGAGAATAGTATGCGCCAGTTGCCTACACGAAGCCTGTAAGTCCCTTGCGCGCCTTTGAGGGGTTTAACATCTCCCTTGGGCAACCCAAGTATCCCCTGGCGGATACGTTGCTTTGTGAAGCCATCTAAGCGGCTTAGAGCCTTGGCGGAGTCTTTGGAAAAGGTAATGTTCATTTATCCAGTATAGTCTGCCGCATCGTGCTTGTCAATCCCGCCCCGTGCCTGTATAATGGGTGCAACATCTGGTAAGGGGGCGTGGCTTTGCGCATGCGGGCAGTGGCGTGCCAAGTGGAGCGTTGCCAGGGCGAGGGCCCCGGCGGCTGGCTTTGGCAGGCGCGGTTGCCCGATTGCGCCCAAGAGCTCTTGGATGCGTATGTGGGCCAGGTGCAAACCGTATACATCGATCCGCCTTTTTGTACTGGCCAGCGCTTTGAGATGCGCATGCGCGTGGGGGAAAAGGGCTGGCGCACGGGATCGCCGCGGGTGACGCTGCCGGCCTACGACGACGTGTGGCCGGACGAGGCCAGTTACTTCCGGATGATGGACGGCGTGTTGGAGACCGCCCGTGGGCTGCTCTGCCCCGAGGGCACGCTGTTTTTGCACGTGGATCCCCGCAAACAAGCGCCCCTGCGTTTGGCGCTGGACAGAATCTTTGGGCCCCGGAATTTTCTGAACGAGATCATTTGGGCATATCAAAGCGGCGGGCGCGCAACCCGCCATTTTAGCCGCAAGCACGATGTGATTTTGTTTTACCGCAAGAGCGCCAAGTACTTTTTTGATATCAAAGCGGTGCCCGTGCCACGGGGGGAGCAGCGCTCCAATCACATGCGCCGCGTCGTAGACGAGCAAGGGCGCTCCTATCGCACCATCAACTCCGGCGGCAAGCAGTACGTGTATTACGACGATGAGCCCACTTATCCCGGAGACGTGTGGCAAGATGTATCCCACCTGCAACAAAAGGATCCCCAGCGCACCGGTTACGATACCCAGAAACCCGTGGCATTGCTGGATCGTATCATTCGTAGCGCGTCCCGCCCCGGCGACTTGGTGGCTGACCTGTGTTTTGGTTCGGGCACCACGCTGGTGGCCGCGGCCAGGGCGGGGCGGCGGTTTTTGGGCGTAGACTGTGGCGCGGCCGCCCATGGGGTGGCGCGCAAGCGGTTGCTGGGCTGGGCGGCGGAGCATCGTACCCTGGCGTCCGAGGGGGAAGAGGCGCTGGATGCCGAGCTGTATTCGGCCATCGGTTTTTACCGGGTGTCGTTGCGTGAATTTACCTCCGACGGATTGTTGAAAGTGCTGGACGCGGGCGGGCGGACGCTGACGGGTTTGGAAGCCATCGACCAGTGGTCGGTGGGATTTGTACGTGAAAGAGAGTTTGGAAGAGAGTTTGTTTCGCTGGCCCACGGAGCCCGGTCAGCGGCAAAGCCGGAGCTGCCGACCGAACTGGAGATGCCCATGCTCTCCGGCGAACCGGCGCTGTGCACCGTGGATTTGTTGGGCAGAAAGCGCGTCTACATATGGGAGGGGCACAATGCATAATGGATACATCGTATACCTGATGCGCATGATCGCCGAGCAGGGCGCAATCGCGTCGCTATACTGCGATGCGGAGGATGCGGAGAGCTATCAGGGCGCTTATATCGAGCAGGTGAACATGCGCCATGCGGTGATCGCCGCCATCACACCCTGGGGCAAGCTGGACGGCTGGTGGGTACGGCGCACGGGGGACATCCAACAGGCCCTGTGCGGCGAAGAGCAGGAGCTGCGGCTCAACTTTTTGCTGCGCTTCCACAATCAGCGCCACGCGCCCCTGCTGCCGGAGGGGTTGCCCCCCGACACAGACTGGATGCGCGCCGTGCTGGAGTTGGCCATACAGGAGCGGCGACTGGTGAGCCTGTTTACCGCCACCGAAACTTTTACCGCCAGGCCCTTGCAGGTGGACGACCTGCGCGTGACGGTTCGCGCCCTGGATTTGTTTGGCCAGCCCGAGCCCGAGGATGAAAGTTTTGCCCTGCGCGACATTGAGGCCCTGTCCATCGGCACGGAAGAAGAAGCGATGTATGAGATTCTTGGAGAGCATTTTCCGATCATGGAGAATTGAGGGCCTATGCAAATTACGATTCTCACCCTATTCCCAGACATGTTCCCACCAGCCATGAATGCCAGCATACTGGGCCGTGCCCAGCAGAGTGGGCGGCTCACGGTGCGTGTGGTGGATATCCGCCCCTTTTCGGACCGTAAGCACAAAAATACCGACGATGCGCCCTTTGGCGGCGGTGCGGGCATGGTGATGACTGCCCAGCCCATCGTGGATGCCATGGCCTTTGCTACTGCCCGGCAGGATGGCGAGTTGCCCTTTGAGGGGCGGCGCATCTACCTTTCGCCCCGCGGAAAAACCCTTACCCAATGCAAAGCCCAGGAGCTGGCGGCTTTCCCCGAGCTGGTGCTGCTTTGCGGCCACTACGAGGGCGTGGATCAGCGGGCCATCGACCTGTGTGTGGACGAGGAGCTGTCCATCGGCGACTATGTGCTCACCGGCGGCGAACTGCCTGCCATGGTGCTGGCCGACTGCGTGGCGCGGTTGCTTCCCGGTGTGCTGGGCTGTGAGGAATCGGCCCGTGGCGAGAGTTTTTCGCCGGAGCTAGGCGGATTGCTGGAGTATCCCCATTACACGCGGCCCCGGGTGTTTCGGGGGTTGGAAGTGCCCGAGGTATTGCTGGGCGGCAACCATGCGGAGATTGAGGCCTGGCGTTTGGAGCAAAGCCGCCGGATCACCATGGCCCGGCGCCCCGAGTTATTCACCGGCGGAGACGTCGGTTGGAATATGGACTAATTTTGTAGGAGGGTGATCTTGTGGGAAACGAACTGAAGAAAAAGTATGGCTTGTGGACAGCGATCGCAATGGTTATCGGAATTGTAATCGGTAGCGGTGTATTTTTTAAGGCAGAACTTATACTCAACGCAACCGGCGGCGACCTGCCGCTGGGCATCTTGGCATGGTTGATCGGCGGCCTGATCATGATCATTTGTGCCAATGTATTTGCCAGTATGGCCACCAAGTATGAATTCGTAAACGGCGTGGTGGACTATGCCGAGGTTACGGCAGGCAAGGGATATGCCCGCTTTATCGGCTGGTTTCTTTCAACGATCTACTATCCCGCCATTACGTCGGTGCTGGCGTGGGTATCGGCTCGCTATACCTGCGTGCTGTTTGACCTGTCCATCGTTGGCCCCGAGTGCATGACCCTCGCCGCCCTGTACCTGGTGGCCATCTATGCGATGAACATGATTTCCCCGGTGCTGGCGGGGCGTTTCCAAGTGTCCACAACGGTGATCAAACTGATCCCGCTGGTAGCGATGGGTGTGGTGGGCACCGTTACGGGGCTGATCAACGGTGTGACGGTTGAGAATTTTACTACCGTTGTCCGCAGCGATGTAACTGGAAATCCCCTGTTTGCCGCGATTGTGGCCACAGCGTTTGCTTACGAAGGCTGGATTGTAGCCACAAGTATCAATCAAGAATTAAGAGACGCAAAAAAGAACTTGCCCCGGGCCTTAACATTTGGCAGCATCATCATTGTGGCCGTGTACATCTTGTATTATGTTGGGCTGGCCGGCGCGGCGCCCAATCAAGTGATGATGGATGAAGGCGCCCAGGGCGTGCTCAAGGCTTTTGGCAACGTGTTTAGCAGCTTGGGCAGCTTGTTGTTTGTGTTTGTGGTGATCTCGTGCTTGGGCACCCTCAATGGCCTGATGATGGGCACCACCCGGGGCCTGTATGCCATTGCGGTGCGCGACAAGGGCCCCAATCCCCAAATGTTTGCCCAGGTGGACAAAACCACCAACATGCCCACCAACTCCGGTACCCTGGGCGTTTTGTTGTGTGCGCTGTGGCTGTTCTTTTTCTACGGCGCGAATCTAACCGGTGGCCTGTTTGGCCGGTTTAAGTTTGATTCCTCGGAACTGCCCATCGTTGCGCTGTACGTGTTTTACATCCCGATGTTTATCCAGTATATGCGCAAAGAAAACGACCTTTCGGTTTTTAAGCGCTACATCATGCCCGGCCTGGCCGTGCTTTGTTGTGTGTTTATGCCCATTGCCGCCGTGATTGCCCATGGATGGGAGGCTATCCTGTGGTTCTTGGTGGTGTTTGTGATCGCCATGGGGATCGGCGCTGCTTTTGGCCTGTGGAAAAAGGGCGAGGAGAAGATCACGGAGTAGATGTGACGCGCGAGTGGGGTAGAATCCCTCCACCGCTGCGGCGGTCCCCCTCCCTTTAGCAAGGGAGGTAGGGGATGGGAACGAAGACTTCGCTAAAAGCCCATACCCCCCCTTGCTAAAGGGGGGAGGGCCACCGCAGTGGCGGGGGGATTCCGCGCCTGATGCGTGTTGCTCAAATATAGATGACGAGAGGATGATGCCGGTATGCTGAACAAAATGGTGCGCGAGGGGTTGACCTTTGACGATGTGCTGTTGGTGCCGGGGCCCAGCGAGGTGCTGCCCAAGGATGTGGATCTTTCGATACAATTGACGCCTAAGCTGCATCTGCACATCCCGCTGCTTTCAGCGGCTATGGACACCGTAACGGATTCCCGCATGGCCATCGCCATGGCACGGGAGGGCGGCCTGGGTATCATCCACAAAAACATGAGTATCGAGGAACAGGTGAGTCACGTGGACAAGGTGAAACGCTCCGAGCACGGGGTGATCACCGATCCCTTTTTCCTCTCGCCCGATCATATCGTGGCGGATGCCCTGGCCCTGATGGCCCGCTATCGTATCTCCGGCGTGCCCATCACCACAAAAGGCAAGCTAGTGGGCATCCTCACCAACCGCGACCTGCGCTTTGAAACCAACGAAAACCGCAAAATCGACGAGGTGATGACCAGCCAGGGGCTGATCACCGCGCCCGTGGGCACCAGCTTGGCCGAGGCCAAGGCCATCCTAGCCAAACACAAAATCGAAAAACTGCCCCTGGTGGATGACCGGTGTATGCTGCGTGGGCTGATCACCATCAAGGACATTCAAAAGGCCAGCCAGTACCCCAACAGCGCCAAGGATGAGAATGGCCGCCTATTATGCGCCGCCGCCGTGGGCGTGTCCGCCGATGTGATGGACCGTATCGAGGCGCTGGTGGCCGCTAAGGTAGATGCTCTGGCCATCGACACCGCCCACGGCCATTCCAGCGGCGTGGTGCGCCAGGTGGCGGCCATCAAGGAGCGGTATCCTGATGTGGAGCTGATTGCTGGTAATGTGGCTACCGCCGCCGCCACCCGGGCGCTGATCGAAGCCGGGGCCGACTGCGTAAAGGTAGGCATCGGGCCCGGCTCCATTTGCACCACCCGTGTGGTGGCCGGCATCGGCGTGCCACAAATTACCGCCGTGGCCGACTGCGCCGAGGCAGCCAGCAAGCTAGGCAAAACCATTATCGCCGACGGCGGAGTTAAGTTTTCCGGTGATATCACAAAGGCCATTGCCGCCGGGGCTCATGCCGTGATGCTGGGAAGCCTGCTGGCGGGCACAGAGGAAGCCCCCGGTGAGCTGGAGTTATATCAGGGGCGGCAGTTTAAGGTGTACCGGGGCATGGGTTCGTTAGGGGCGATGGCTGCCGGAAGCATGGACCGTTATTTTCAGCAAGACGCCAAAAAGCTGGTGCCCGAAGGGGTGGAGGGCCGCGTGGCCTACAAAGGCGCCCTTAGCGAAACCGTGTATCAGCTGATGGGTGGGTTAAGGGCCGGCATGGGCTACTGCGGCGCGGCCAATATCGAAGCATTGCGGCAGGATTCTGAATTTATGCGCATCACCTCCGCGGGGCTGGTTGAAAGCCATCCCCACGACATACATATTACGAAGGAGTCGCCTAACTATACGCGGTAACGTTATAAAGCAAAGGATGGTCACAATGAGTTGCAAACGAAAGCCGCGCGTGGTGGTGTTGATCTTGGCGCTTTTGGTTGGTTTTTTGTGCCCGGTGTCTGCGAGTGCGACTGTGGAAGGCCCTGGCTTCGCATCGCCGAGGGATGCGCTTACGGCCTATATCGAAGGCCTACAACAGGGCGATCTGGGCCAGATGATGGGCGCATTTGCGGTTGAAACGTATGTGGAGCGCTATGATTTGGTGGCCCGGATAGAAGGAATGAACTCCTATATGTCACGTTTCCCAATCAGGCTACCCAATGCCAGCCCGCTGGTCAAAAATTTAAATATTGAGTGGCGAAGAAGCTATATTGCCAATGAAATCCTTGAGCAGTTTTTCTCCTTTCATTGGGAAGACGAGACCATAATGTACAGTTCCATCGGCCCCTTTCCCCATGAAATCTATGGAGAGATCCCTGACTTTGTCCATTTGCTGCACGAAAGCATGGAGCCGGCAGCGTTGCAGTCCATGGAGCTTTTTGCATTCATTGAACCTGGGTTGCTTGATGAACGGTACAATGAAGAGCACAGCCAAAGAATGATTGAAAGAGGACGCAGAGCAGCGGGCGCCGACGAGTTGGAAAGCGTCGCTGCGTTCTTTATGGTAGGCTCCGACGTGTATTTACTCACCGCCGACGCCATCCGATATGGGGAGAGATGGTATTTGGAAAGCCTGTGTGGGACTATTGGATTTATGATGGGTATGAGCCCATTCGGGGGCGGTATTTTGTCGCTGACGAAATAGCACATTTGAATGCGAGGAGGAATCAATATGAAAGATAAACAAAAATTGCGTTCAACTGTGCTTGCGCTAGCCGTGGTGCTCCTGCTTGGCTTCTTGTTTCCGACATCTGCAAGCGCCACTGCCGAAGGGCCGGGCTTCCAATCGCCGGAAGATGCGCTGATGGCGTACATCGAGGGCCTGCAGCAGGGCGATCTTGCGCAGATGATCAGCACGTTTGCGATTGAGACCTATGTGGAGCATTTTGATTTGGCGGCGCACATTGAAAGACGAAATCAATACGACGTTACAATGCGGATGATCTTTAGCAACAGAAGGCGCCTTCCGGTCAATTTGCCCAATGCCAACCCGCTGATCAAAGAGTTGAACATAGAATCACGCAGAAGTGATATCGTCATCGGAATCCTTGATCTGCTTATGGGCTTTCAGTTTACAGATCAATTTGATTTGTACGTTTCTATAGCTCCCTTTCCCAATGAAGACTTTGGGGACGTGGTTGATTTTGTTGATATGCTGCGTGAAAACATGGAATCCATGGCATTGCAGTCCACGGTGTTTGAAACATTCATGGAACTCGAAGAGCTTGATGAGTTTTTTGCGACCGAGAACAGTCAGTTATATTATGACAGGATATGCAGGACATCCGGCGCAGACGAGGCAAAAGACACTGCCGTACTTTTGATGATCGGTGCCGAGCCGTATGTACTGTGCGCCACCGCGATACGGTATGGGGAGAGATGGTATCTGGAAAGCCTGGGCGGAGTTTTCGCCTCATTTGAGAATAGCATTGTGCCGCTGTCCGAAATCTTTGATGAAACAAGATAGGAGTGAGACATCATGGCCAAGTACGAAACCAGGCTCTCCGGCGATTTTAACCAGGTGATTGCCGCTATCGATGACGGCATCCTGCGCGGCAGCATTTCCGCCAGCTGCGAGGATGGCAGCGATTTTGTGTGCGGCAACGGCAACGTACGATGTGCCGTGCGGGTGTACGAACGGTACAGCATGATCGGCAGCAACAGGGTGAGCCTAAGCGTTACCTTATTTGGGGAAGGCAACGAGATGTATTTGTCCGCCATCACCTCGGGTGGAAGCCAGGCGGTGTTTTTTAAGTTTAACACCTTTGGGGAGCAGGCGTTCCTAAAGCGAATTGTGGATATTGTGGCTGCTTTTGAGTACAGATAATACAAACCATAAAAGGAGATGATGGTATGTCTTACGAACTTACATTGGGCCTGATTATCGGGGGAGCCCTGCTCTTGCTCATCTTGCTTTGCGGGTATGTAAAAGCGCCGCCGGATCAGGCGTTTATCGTTTCCGGCTTGCGCAAACGGATCATCATAGGCAAAGCGGGCATCCGCATCCCATTTTTAGAGCGCCTGGACATACTGGGCCTGAAGATGATCTCCGTAGACGTAAAGACCAGCTCGTTTGTGCCCACCGCCGAGTACATCAATGTAACGGTGGACGCCGCAGTAAAGATCAAGATCAGCACAAACCGTAAGCTGCTGGCCATTGCCGCCGAAAACTTTTTGAACCGAAACGATGAGTACATCATCAGCCAGGTGCAAGACGTGCTGGAAGGCAACATGCGCGAGATCATCGGCCAGATGCGCCTGGATGAGATGGTGACAAACCGCAAAACCTTTGCCGAAAAGGTGCAAGAAAACGCCGTGCCCGATCTGGGCGGCATGGGCCTGGAGATCATCAGTTTTAACGTACAAAGCTTTACCGATCAAAACGGCATCATCAACGATTTGGGTATCGACAACATCAGCCAGATCAAAAAGAAGGCCGCCATCGCCAAAGCCCTGGCAGAGAAGGAAATCGCTATGGCCCAGGCCAAGGCCACCAAGGAGGCCAACGACGCCCGCGTGGAGGCCGATACACAAATTGCCGTACGAAACAACGACCTGCGCGTGCGGGAGGCCGAGCTGAAGAACCAATCCGACATCAAGCAGGCCGAAGCCGACGCCGCCTACAGCATCCAAGAGCAGGAGCAGCGCAAAACCATAGAGATCAAAAATGCCGACGCCAACATCGCCAAGCAGGAGCGGGAGGCAGTGCTGAAGGCCAAAGAAGTTGAGGTAATGGAAAAGACGCTGGAAGCCACCGTAAAGAAAAAGGCGGAGGCCGAGCTGTTTGAGCGGCAAAAGCGGGCGGAAGCCGAGCTGTTTGAGCGCCAGAAGCAGGCCGATGCCGAGCTGGTGGAAGCCCAGCGCCAAACCGAGGCGCAAAAACTTAAGGCCGAGGCCGATCGGTTTGAGCGGGAGCAGGAGGCCGAGGGTATCCGTTGCGTAGGTTTGGCCGAGGCGGAAGCCATCCGCGCCAGGGCCGTGGCCGAGGCCGAGGGCATCGACAAAAAGGCAGAAGCCATGCGCAAGTACGGCGAGGCTGCCGTGCTGGAGATGTACTTTGCCGCCCTGCCCGAGATCGCCCGCAATGTGGCCGAGCCTCTTTCCAAGGTGGACCGGATCACCATGTACGGCGAAGGCAACAGCGCCAAGCTGGTGCAAGATATCATTCGCGCCACCACCCAGGTATCCGAGGGCCTCACCGAAGGTGTGGGCGTGGATCTTAAGTCGCTGCTGGCCGGATTTGTGGGGGGCCGTATGGGTGGCGCCAAGAATATCGAATCAAGGGCTGAGCCCGAGGTGTAAGGCAGGGCGGAATCCCTCCACCGCTGCGGCGGGGGATTCTGCTTTTTGCATAACCGCCCCAGTTGTGGTATGCTAAAGAACAGCATAACCTATGCCAAGAAAGACATACTATATAGGCTTGCGCATGTTCATAGTACCTAGGATGGGAGGATTCTGCGATGCGGGATATGATACTGGTGCTCAGCTTAGACGCCGGTTTTGCCAACAATGTGGCGCGTTTGCTGCGTAGCGAGCGCGTGTATTGTAAGCTGGTGCCAAGAGACGTTACCCTGGAGCAGGTGCAGCGCGAGAATCCGTCTGGGCTGATACTGGCCGGTGGCGTCACTAGCCGAGGGGAGCGCGGCCGCGAGTGCGATGCGCTGGACAAACGGCTGCTGCGGGGTGACCTGCCCGTGCTGGCCCTGGGCAGCGCCGCCCGCACCCTATGCGATGTGGAGGGCGGCGCTCAGCGGGGCGAGGTGATCGAAAAGCGGGCGGTGGCCGTAACTTACACCGACAATCCGCTTTTTGTTGGCATCGAAACCGGGGAGCGCTGGCTGGAGCACTCTCACGATCTGGCCCTTCCCCAAGGATACGAACCCGTGGCCGAGGCAGAAGGTTTGGCCGTGGGTTTTGTTCATGCCGAAAAACCCGTGTACGGCCTGCAATTCCAAGTAGAAAAAAACGATCCGGACGGGATCGCCATGCTGCTCAATTTTGCCCTGAACATCTGCAAGTGCGCTGCCTGGTGGGAAGAGGGCGCCTTTGTGGAGCGCGCCAAGGAGGAATTGCAGCGCGCCATCGGCGACGGCAAGGCCATCTGCGCGGTGAGCGGGGGCCTGGATTCCACCGTATGCGCGCTGTTGGCGGAAAAGGCCGTGGCCGATAAGGTGCACTGCGTATTGGTGGATACCGGCTTGCTGCGTGAGGGGGAACCCGAATGGGTGGCAGAGCAATTGACCGAACAAGGCCTGCAAGTGAGCCGGGTGGACGCCCGCGCTGCCACGGCGAAGGCCCTGGCCGGTGTGGTGGGCGCGGCCCACAAGTGCGATGTTGCCCAGCGGGTCATTGCCCAGGCGCTGGAAGCGGAGGCCCAACGAATCGCCGGGGTCACGGTGCTGTTGCGCGGCACCAATTACAGCGACGTTGTGCAGGCGGCCTGTGAGGGAAACGAAGGCTATGGCGATCCGCCTCAAACCAAACTCACCGTGGTGGAGCCCCTGCGCGATCTGTTCCGGGGGGAAGTGTACCGGGTAGGCGAGTTGCTGGGGTTGCCCGGGCAATTACTGCATAGGCAGCCCTTCCCGGGCGGCGGGCTGGCCATGCGTGTATTTGGGGAGGCCACACCGGAGCGCCTGCGTACCCTGCGCGCCGCCGAAGCCCTGTTCGAGGCCGAGATTGAAGAAGCAGGCCTTGCCCGCAAATTATGGAAGTATTACGCCACTTTGGCCCAAATGCCCGAAGGGGAGACTGCTGGCCAGGTGGTGCTGCTGCGTGCTGTGCAGCAGAGCGAAATGACCGCCAACCCCGCCCGCCTGCCCTACGATTTGCTGGAGCGGGTGGTGGAGCGCATTCAGAAGGAAGTGACGGGGATTACCCGGGTAATGTACGATGTAACCTCGGCTGTGCATATGCGCAACGAACTATGATGCGGGGAGATGAACGAATGAACGAGTGGCTGTATGTGATGTTTATTGAAAGAGGCAAAACCTATAACAAAGTCACCGGCGAAGTGGTCAAAAGGCATGTGGAGCATATCAAAAATCTAGACGACAATGGAAAGGTAGAACTCTGCGGGGCATTCAAGGGGTATCCCGGTGTTGCGGGCATGGTGGTACTTAAAGCCCAAAGTTACGAGGAGGCCGAAGAGCTTTGTAAGGCCGAGCCTCTTGTTGCCGAGGGATATGCGACGTATAAGCTTAGAAATTTGCAGGTGGCGAATAGGGAGAACGGGTATTTGTTGTAATAGCAGTTTATGTTATTCTAGAACCCTGGTGAACAGGGTTCCTATTATTCCGTATTCCCATTCCAGCCACAGATCGTTGCCGACGAATGTAAAGAAGATTATTCTTGTTGGGTCTTCCGGATCGTCTATATGTTCCTCGGTTAGATTTGTAATCGTAATCTTTTTGCCTGATACGGTGTATTCGCCCGTTGCCACTTCATCGTCGTATATTTGCGTGAAGGCGCCGTCCGCGCCGAACGCCATGGTCCATATGGGATCAAAAGAGATAGAATAGGGGGAAGAATCAAGGATGTCGTTGGTGGCGTCCATATCCGCTTGCCAAAGGCCAATCAGCGCTTGGGCGGATACATGCGGCGCTCCGGCAGGTTCACCTAACCGGAAAAACACCATCGATTCCCTTTCATTCCCTCCGTATAACGTCAGTGTGTCACCCTCGGCCCGGAAGCGGACTTGCGAAGAATCCTGCTCCGAATAAAGGGTGAGTATATCGCCGGATACCGTGTATACGTCCGTCTGGTACGCTTCGCCATTCTCTGATGCCGTCCATTTGCCGTCGGCGCTGAACGCCATACCAAACGCCGGTTTTCCATAAATGAGATCGCCGCCCGCAACGGCGGTTGCGGCCCAATCGGCTTGCCAAGCGCCAATCAATTCCCCTGCGGGGTTGGGCGCCGATTCGCCAACTGCTCCCTGAGCAACCAGCGCCATCGCCAAAACCAAAAAAAGCGCCAGAATTTTTCTCCTTTGCATTTCAAAAAACCTCCTCATTCGACGGATGTTTTGGTTGACATGCTGCCCGGCCCATGATAAAATACTAAATTGCATCAGTATGCGAGAATGCGCATAGTATCCCCATTTTTCCGATGAGCCTACCCGTATTGTACACCGTATGGATTCGGTTGGCAATGGGAAAAATGTTGGGAGTACGTGGCCTTGCTACTGCTACAATAGAAGGGGTGAAGGCGTACATGGTTCATGAAATCGCGATGGGAAAGCGCCGCAATCGCATGAGTTTCTCGCGCATCGAAGAAGTGCTGGACATGCCCGACCTGATCGAAGTGCAAAAAAACTCGTACAAACGCTTTTTGCACGAGGATCTCCGCGAGGTGCTCAATGATGTGTCACCGATCACCGACTACAGCGAGAATCTTGTGCTGGAATTCGTAGATTACTCGTTAGAAGAGACCCCAAAACATTCCGAAGCCAAGTGCAAAGAACGGGACATGACCTATGCCACCGCGCTGAAGGTATTTGTGCGCCTTAAGAACCGCGAAACCGGTGAGATCAAGGAGTCCGACGTGTTTATGGGCGATTTTCCGCTCATGACCAATCACGGCACCTTTATCATCAACGGGGCGGAGCGCGTGATCGTGAGCCAATTGGTGCGCTCGCCGGGCGTGTATTACAATCAAAGCATCGACAAGGCCGGAAAGTATCTGCACTCCGCCACCATCATCCCCAACCGGGGCGCGTGGCTGGAGTATGAAACCGACTCCAACGACGTGCTTTGGGTGCGCGTGGATCGCGCGCGCAAACTGCCCATCACCGCCATCGTCCGCGCGCTGGGTTACGGCACCGACGCCGAGATTATCCACCTGCTGGGTGAAGACGAGCGCCTGAGCGCTACGATTGCCCGTGACGAAAACTCAAAGTCCGTGGAAGACGGCCTGTTAGAAATCTATAAGCGCCTGCGCCCCGGCGAGCCGCCCACCGTGGACTCGGCCCGCAGCCTGTTGCGCAGCCTGTTTTTTGACCCCAAGCGTTATGATCTGATGCGCGTGGGGCGCTATAAGTTTAATCGAAAACTTTCGATCGCGGCCCGCATCGCCGGGTATCCCGCCGCAATCGACATCGTGCATCCGGGCACCGGCGAGGTGTTGGTGGCCGCGGGGCAACTGATTGGCAAAGAAATTGCCAATACGATCCAGAACGTGGGCATCAACTCCGTGGATATCGTGGCCGACAACCACACCCTGCGGGTGCTGGGCAATAACTTTGTGGATGCCGCCGAGTGGTTGCCCTTTGATCCCGTTGAAGCCGGTATTCTAGAGAAAGTTCACCTGCCCACCTTAAAAGAGGTGCTGGCCCAGGTAGCGCCAGAGGACTTAAAGCAGGCGATTCAAGAGAACGCCTCTCTGCTGGTGCCCAAACACATACTGATCGATGATATCGTGGCCTCGGTGAGCCACCTGATTGGCCTGCCCTACGGCGTGGGCCATACCGACGATATCGATCACCTGGGCAACCGCCGCCTGCGTTCGGTGGGCGAGTTGCTGCAGAACCAGATACGCATCGGCCTGTCCCGCCTGGAGCGGGTGGTAAAGGAGCGCATGGCCATCCAAAACGTAAACGACGTGCGCCCCCAGGACTTGATCAAT
>Ga0123356_10003709_pt1 | contig 15911 bp, 13 predicted proteins | sample TergutEmb28metaG_2_FD_92546 | JGI IMG/M metagenome (GOLD analysis project Ga0123356, IMG submission 92546) | Embiratermes neotenicus P3 segment gut microbial communities from Petit-Saut dam, French Guiana - Emb289 P3 | ecosystem: Host-associated > Arthropoda: Insects > Digestive system > Gut ... | reverse complement strand
TATGAAGACGGATCGCCCTTTAAAAACCTCGAAAGGGATCTGCATATATTGGTGACGGACCTGAGCATAGTCCCGAAAGAGCTGAACCACCCGAAGCTGTTTTTTGATGAAGTCAAATATTCGTATGCTGAGTTATTGCGGTTCAAGGAAATCATAAGAGACAGATTTGTGTATAAGGACAGAGTTGTGCATTGGGGTCTTGCGGGAATGGTGTTGGACACCAAAGGGAACAAAATAGATGTATTCCTTGTCGAAGGCTTCGACGCAGAGCAGATTTTCGAATTGGTTCCGAAAGACGCATGTTGTATTGAATTTGTCGAAGATGAGGTTATATTTGAAAATTTGTAATCGTGCCGCTTGACATTGAGTATTATATACAGCGCCCGTTCACCCAATCAATCTCTCGATGTATACGTAATACGCCCCTTGCTTTTGATTGTCTTCCCCGATAAACCACGCTTCCAAAACGGTTTGGCCCGTATGCGCCGCTTCTATCTCAAATGTGACTTCCCGTTCTTGCCCATTTACGGGGAGCTCATAGGCGGCCTCAAACAGCTTGATTTTCGCGGATTTGGGATTGACGGCTTTCGGCGCCGCTTTTTGATATGGGGCGAGCTTGTCAAGTTCTTCTTGGGGGCAGATATCGCTTATCTTCAAGGGAAATTCCTCGGGCCAGCGCCGCAGCGATATGCGGTAGCGGCCCGTTTGGCATACGTCCACATTCCATTTTCCCGTGCTTATTTGCGCGGCGGCGATCTGGTTTTGATTCCAGGCCACATCGCCCATTACGTCCATGGCGTCCAAACGCGTCGGATTTTCCATATCGCTTCCTATCGCGATATGGCAGTAATCGTCAAGGCCGGGCGCGACTTCGCGCCACCACTCTTCGTGCAGCGCCCGCATTTGCTCCACCATTCCGGGGTTTGAGCCGGAGATGTCGCGGCGCTGCCCGGGGTCTTTTTTTATGTTGTACAGCTCGCGCCCGTTTATGAGCCTGTATTCGCGGGTGATGACCGCGTTTTCCCATTTTCTCGGAGGTTCGGTGTACTGCCGGTACTGCACGAAATCGACGCGTTCGCCATCAAGGCGCTGTATATCCCCGCGAAGCAGCCCGCCCAGCGGCGCCCCGTCGAACACGGCGCCCTCCGGGGGCTCAATGCCGCATAAATCCAGCAGCGTGGGCATGAAATCGATATGGAAGCAAATTTCGCCGACTTCGCGGTTTAGGATTTTGCCGCCGGGCCAGCGCATCAGACACGGCACCCTGTGCCCCCCGTCGTAATAGCTGCCTTTCATGCCGCGCATGCCCGCGTTATAGCCCCTTGTTACAAATTGGTTTTCGTCGAGCCGGGCGGAGCCCGAGGAACCGTTGTCGGTCATGAAAACAAGCAGCGTGTCGTCTTCGATTTCGAGCTCTTTTAACAGAGCGCGCAGTTTCCCGAAATTTTCGTCGATATTTTCGATCATGCCGTAAAATTCGGGATGGATTATGCCGTCGGTTCCCCTGTAGTGCGCGGTGTATTTTTCATCGACGAGATACGGCTCGTGCGGCGCGTTTGTCGCTATATACGCGAAAAACGGCGCGTCGCGCTTTTCGCGTATGAATTTCATGGCTTCGTCAAACCATATGTCCGTGCAGTATCCGGTGTGTTTTATGGGCTTGCCGTTGTGAAAATATGTGTCGTCAAAATAATTGTTGCCCCAAAAATCCGGGGTCTGCCCCACTCCGCCGCCTTTGTGGGCGACCACTCTCTCAAATCCGCGGTCCTGCGGGCGGTACGGATAGTTGTCGCCGAGATGCCATTTGCCGAACATGCCCGTGGCATAGCCGTTTGCTTGCAAAACTTCGCTCAATGTGAGCTCCCCGGCCGAGAGCAGCGACCGCCCCCAGCAGGTCGCCCACACCCCGTTTCGCGTGGGCCTGCGCCCGGTGAGAAGCGCGCCCCGCGTGGGAGCGCACAGCGGCGCCACATGGAAATCATTCAAACGCGCCGATTCCTTATGGAACTCGTCGATGTTCGGCGTTTGTATATACGGGTTTCCCGTGCAGCCCAAATCGGGATATCCCTGATCGTCGGTCAGCACAAAAACGATATTCGGTCTCTTGTTCATAAAATCTCCCCTTTCAATAAGGCTTCAAATTCGGCCTCGCCGATCACTTTCACGTCCAGCGCCTCCGCTTTTTCGAGTTTGCTCCCCGCGTTTTCGCCGGCCAGCACATAATCCGTCTTCTTTGACACGGCGGATGTCACCTCGCCGCCGTTTTTTGTTATGAGCTTTTCTATTTCGTCGCGCTTGTATTTGGACAGCGTCCCCGTCACCACGAACTTTTTTTGGCTCAGTATGTCCGAGGCGCCGTCGTCTTCGCCGGCAGAATCCGTGCATGTCTTTAGCCCATAAGCTATAAACTGCTCTATATAGGCGATATTTTGCGGATTTGAAAAATAATTCACGACCATTTTCGCCGATTCCCCGCCTATGTCCTTTATCTGCGTCAGCTGTTCGATTGTCACGGGTTCGGGGGAATACAGGTTTTCTATGTTTTTGTATTTTTGCGCAATCAGCATGCTCGTCTTTTCTCCTATGTGCCGGATCCCCAAGGCGTAGAAGAACGCCGCGAGCCCCCTTGTTTTTGATATTTCGATGGCCTCGATCAGATTTTGCGAGCTTTTTTTGCCCATTCTCTCGATGTTCGCAATCTCGTCGGCTTTGTCTTTGAGCTTATACAGGTCGGCGGAAGAAGAAATGAGCTTGTTTTCTATGAGGCAATTTACCACGGAGGGGCCCAGCCCCTCTATATTCATGGCGTTTTTCGAAGCGAAGTGGATTATATTGCGCTCAAGCTGCGCCGGGCACGCTGGGTTCGCGCAGCGCAGCGCCACGTCTTTTTCATCGCCGCTTATCTCAAAGCCGCACGACGGGCAGCTTGAGGGCGGGAGAAAATCGATTTCGGTGCCGTCCCTTTTGTCAAATTCGACGGATAAAATTTCGGGTATTATCTCGCCCGCTTTTCTGACGTTTATCGTGTCGCCTATTTTGATTTGTTTTTCCGCGATAAAATCCATGTTGTGCAGAGTGGCCCTCGATACGCTCGTGCCCGCCAGTTTTACCGGCTCGAAAATCGCGTTCGGGGTCAAAACCCCCGTCCTGCCCACCTGGATTATGATGTCCAAAAGTTTCGTGCTTTTTACTTCGGGCGGGTATTTATACGCTGTCGCCCATTTTGGGGAGTGAGTGGTTTCGCCGATCATGTCGCGTTTCGCTATGTCGTTGAATTTCAATACCGCTCCGTCGATTTCAAAGCTCAGCTCAAACCGGCCCGCCTCCATGTTTTCGATTTCCTCGATCATCTCTTTTGGCTCTGTGAAAGTTTTGTACAGCGGAGAAACGCAAAAGCCCAGCGAGGCGAGATAATCCAAGGTTTGGGCGTGCGTTTTGAATTTTTTTTCGAGCCTGTCGGTTATATCGCCGCCTGTTTCGAGCTGCTGTATGTTGAAGATGAATATGTCGAGTCTGCGCTTCGCGGTTTCACCGAGGTCGAGCTGCCGCAGCGAACCGGCGGCTGCGTTTCTCGGATTTGCCAAAAGCGCGAGCCCCTGCGACTGTTTCTGTTCGTTTAACTGTCTGAATACGTTTATGGGCATGAAGGCTTCGCCGCGCACTTCGAGATACTTCGGAAAATCCCCCGACAATTTTTTAGGGATCGATTTAATGGTTTTTAAATTTTCCGTGATGTTCTCGCCCACAAGCCCGTTTCCCCGAGTGGAACCCCTGACAAACAGCCCGTTTTCGTACTCGAGCGAAACCGACAGCCCGTCGATTTTGTACTCGAGCAGATATTCCTGTTTTTCGCCGTCGAATATTTTGTTCGTTTTGTCTATAAAATCCAAAAGCTCTTCTTTTGAGTACGCGTTTGACAGGGAACCCATTTTGACCTTGTGGGCCACTTTTTCGAATTTGTCGAGCGCTTTTCCTCCCACTCTTTTCGAGGGGGAATGCGGGCTGTCAAACTCGGGGTATTCCTGCTCGAGCTCTGAGAGTTCCCTTACAAGCATGTCGTAATCGAAATCGCCGATCAGGCTTATGTCCTCTTCGTGATATTTTTTCGCGTAAAATTCGATCTGTTTCCTCAGTTCGTTTATTTTATTTTCTATATTGTCCATAAAATTCAAAATCCCCTTGAAATTTATAAAAAAATGTATTATAATTAGTATATCACAATAAAACAAAAATAAAAAGCCGAATTTATCAGGAAAGGAAAATTTTTTATATGTTTCTCAAATTTTATACCGTCGACAGAATCGAAGAGGGCGTCGCGGTTTTGTTTGACGACGACGAAAATAAAAAAGAAGTGCCGGCTGCAAATTTGCCCGAAGGCGTAAAGGAAGGCGATATTTTGAGTTATGACGCCAAAAACGACGCATACAACGCCGAAAAGCAAAAGACGGCGCAGGTAAAATCGGATCTCGGCGAGCGGTTATCCAATTTATTCAAAAAGGAGAAAAAAGTTATGAAAACAAAAGCGGTGAGGTTATACGGCGAAAACGATCTGAGGCTCGAGGAATTCGAACTCCCCGAAATACAAGAGGACGAAATACTCGCCCATATCATTTCAAACACGATCTGCATGTCCTGCCACAAAGCGGCGATCCAGGGCGCGCGGCACAAAAGGGTCCCCGAAGACGTGGCGGAAAATCCCGTGATTATCGGCCACGAATTCTGCGGCGAAATTGTCAAAGTGGGCAAAAAATGGGAAGGCAAATACAGGCCCGGCTCAAAATTTTCGATCCAGCCCGCATTGAATTACAAGGGGTCGCTCGCCGCGCCGGGATATTCGTACAAGTATATAGGCGGCAACGCCACATATATCATAATCCCCCATGAAGTGATGGAATTGGACTGCCTGCTCGAATACGGCGGCGACGCTTTTTACTTCGGTTCGCTCGCGGAGCCCATGTCCTGCATAGTCGGCGCCTATCATGCCAACTACCACACCACTCCCGGGGTCTACATCCACGATATGGGTGTTGTCGAGGGCGGGAGCTGCGCCTATCTCGGCGCTGCCGGCCCTATGGGGCTCGGAGCGGTCGATTATACCATACACTGCGACAGGAAACCCAAAAAAGTGGTCGTGATCGATATCGACCAGTCGCGCCTTGACAGGGCCGCTTCGATTGTGACGGTCGAGGAAGCCGAAAAAAACGGCGTCGAACTCATATATCTAAACACGGCGGGCTACGAAAAACCCGAGGAACCCCTGCTGGAACTGACCGGCGGCAAAGGGTACGACGACGTGTTTGTCTATTATCCCTCCAAGCAGTTGGTCGAAACGGGCGACAAAATACTGGGGCGCGACGGCTGCCTGAACTTCTTCGCCGGGCCTACCGACCCCCGCTTTTCCGCCGAGTTCAATTTCTATAACGTGCACTACATATCGACCCATATAGTGGGCACGAGCGGCGGGAACACGGCCGACATGGTCGAATCGCTGGAGATGATGAGTTCCGGGCTTATCGACCCGTCCATGATGATAACGCACATAGGCGGCCTCGACGCGGCAGCCGGGACAATACTGAACCTGCCAAACATACGCGCGGGGAAAATGCTGATATACACGAATATAAAGATGCCGCTTGCGGCCCTCGGCGATTTCGGAGAGCTCGGAAAAACCGACCCCATGTTTGCCGGGCTCGACGGTATAATAAAGAAAAATAACGGCATATGGTGCCACGAAGCCGAAAAATACCTGCTCGCAAACGCGGAGGGGATATAGAAATGCAAGCGCTGATATACGGGGCGGGAAATATCGGCCGCGGGTTTGTCGGGCAGCTTTTGTATGAGGGCGGCTTTGAGCTCTCCTTTATAGACGTGAATAAGGAGCTCATAAGCCTGCTCAACGAAAAAAGGGAATATCCGATAAAGTTCGTGGACAACGATTTTTCAAGCGAGATCATTATAAAAAATATCCGCGGAATCGACGGCTCTCCCGAAAATTCGGGCGAAGTCTTCGACGCCGTGTCGAAAGCGGACATCATGGCGACCGCCGTGGGAGTCAATATATTGAAATTCATAATGAAGCCCCTCGCCGAAGGGATACAAAAAAGGTTCGCCGATCAAAATTATGCGCCCTTGAATATAATTTTATGCGAGAATATGATCGGGGCGGGCAAATATATGCGCGAGGGTATCTTGGGGCATATAGAAGAAAAATTCAAAGGTTTATACCGCGAAAAGATCGGCGTCGCGGAGGCTTCGGTGGGGAGGATGGTGCCCGTCCAGACAGCCGAAATGAAAGGCGGCAACCCGCTTAGAATCGTCACCGAATATTACAAGATGCTGTATGTGGACAAAAACGCGCTCAGGGGCGCCATACCCGAAATCGAAGGCATCGCGGCCCATTCGCCTTTCGAGTATTTTATCGAGCGCAAGCTGTATATACACAATATGGCGCACGCGGTCTGCGCCTACCTCGGGCAGCTCGCCGGGTACGAGTATATATGGCAGGCAATAGAAAACCGGTACATAAGGGAAGTCGCGGCGGGCGCGATGCGGTTTTCCGGAATGGCCTTGGAGCGGATCTACGGCGAATTCGATTTCGCTTATATCGACGAGGTGATAAAAAGGCTCGCCAACAGGGCGCTGGGCGATACTGCAAAGCGCGTGGGCGCGGATATAAGACGCAAGCTCTCCCCCACCGACAGGCTCTCCGGCGTTTACAAAATCTGCGCGGAAAACAACCTGCCGGTGGGGTATATCTGTCTGGTGATGGCCGCCGCCGCGAATTTCAAGGGAGAAGAGCCAAGCGGCCGGGAGCTGGAGGAAATATTAAAAGAAGCGGGTTCATACGGCCTCATCGCCAGCCGCCCCGGAGATCTGGCGCTTGTCAAAAAATTCGACAGCGCGATAAAATCCGGGGCCGGCGTAAAGGAATTATACGAGATGATTTAATAAATATCGGTCAAGCCGTCAAAAGGCGACCGTGGTCTGGGTTTTGTGCGAGATGTAGGCGCATTCGAGCAGTTCCGAGAGGCCGACGCCCGCTTTTATGTCGAAAACCACCGAGGCGCCTTTTTCTATCGCGTCAAACCAGGTCTGCAAAGGCGAAGGCAGCGCTTTGGGGAGTTTCGTGATTTCGATCGGCTCATCTTTGAGTTTTCTGGTTTCGGGGGTCGAGAGCCTCACGTTTCCGTTGTTTCCGACTAACATCCCTTTCGTTCCGTAGACTTCGACCGCCCAGGGGGAAACCGGCGTCACGAAACTCGTCTCGACCATGGCTATCGCCTTGTTTTTGAATTCCACGAGGTTTATCGCGTTGTCTTCGATTCCGTAATTGAGCGCTTTTTCCGTGGTCGCGTTATACATGGAGGTTATCCTGGCGGGCTCTCCCAAAAGATAATTCGCCACATACATCGGGTGGCAGCCCAAATCCATCATCGCGCCGCCGCAGGCGTCGGCTTCCACATACCAGTAAAGCGGGAGCCAGTCGCCGCTCGCGCCGTCGTGGGCATTTCTGAAACGCGCGGTGTTCACCTGCCCTATCGCTCCGGAGTCGATGACCGCTTTTGCGTACAGGATTACGGGCGAAGTGCGCTGGGGCATCGAAATCGTGAATATCACATTGTTTTTTTCAACCGCTTCCGCGATTGCCAAAGCGTCTTTTTTGGTCGCGGCAAGGGTTTTTTCGGTGAAGATGTGTTTTTTCGCGTTTGCGGCGGCCACCATGACTTCCCTGTGCTTCGAGGTCTCATTGTCAACCACCACCGCGTCCACGTCGCTTCTTGACAGAACTTTGTCCAAGTCTTTTTCATAGGCGCAACCGAGTTCTTTGGCCCATTCGGCCCCCCTCTTTTCGTCGTCGTCCCAGATCACCGGGATATTGTGCCCGAGTCTCTTGACTTCATTGGCATAACCGCCCGCGTGGACGTGCCATTTGCTGAGCATCGCTACATTGATCATGAATTCATCCTCGCTTTTCTTTAATTAATACGTTTTTGACCTTCAAATATATGATAATAGATTTTTTTGTATTTTGCAAGTCTAAATTATTAAATTTTAAAATAAGCCCGCAAAAAAACACGCGTCCCGGGACGCATGTTTTTTTTGCCGCTTCAAGCCGCAGCTTTTACAGGCTTAAATCGTTTTTCTCGGGAGGACCACCGCCGCGACTATGTAGGCTATAAGCCCCCCGCCGCCAAAGCAAGCCAGAATTACCGCCGCGATCCTGACAAGCGAAGGATCCAAATCAAAATATTCCGCTATTCCCCCGCAGACCCCGCATATCATTTTTCCCTGATCGATTCTGTAAAGTTTTTTCATGAAAATACCCTCCGTATTCTTATTATATTTATTATATATTATAAATGTGACTAATTTATGTTTATATCCACATTTCCCAGCCCGCCGTCGATATTTATATTATATTTTCCCGTTCCCCCCGGCGGTTTGATTCGGCCGCTGCCGACTTTTATGCTGCCCAGCCCGCCTTTCGTATATATGTTGTAATCATCCGCGTCGCCTTTTAAATTCAAGCGCACATTGCCCACTCCGCCGTCGATTCTTATGTCGCCCTCGACGACCCCGCTGATATTGACGTCTCCCAGCCCGCCGTCGATCTCCAGGTTTTCGGCGTATATGTTTTTTATGCCCAAATTGCCGACTCCTCCGCTTATGAAAAAGGATTTCGCCCGTATATCCGTTATTTCGGCGTTGCCCAGCCCGCCGTCGATATATATCCCGTCAAAATATTTTTCTTCGGGTATGTATATGTTTATAACCGGACCCCTGTTTTTCCAGAACGGCTCGAACACGAAGGAGGGAAAGGATATGATCCCGAAGTTTATCTTTTTCGGATTGTAGGAAATATTTAAAACGCCGCCCGACTGTTCGCATACAAATCCCTCCTCCGCCAAATTTTCGCCTTTGACTACAATTCCGCTTGAATTCGCTTCGCTTTTAAATATTCTTATATCGGCCACATAGTTTCCTATGTGTATTTCGGATATGCCGCCCGCCGCGAATTCGGATATTGTAGCCGTTAGTTGCAAATCGGTGTATTTTTCCCCTGCGGCATACGCCGCCCCGCAGAACACCCCGCCTATCAACACGAAAATTATCCCGATTATCAGTATTTTTCTCATCGTTTTTCCCCCGTTTTATTTTTATTTATTAATTTACAATTTACGCGCCCTGGCGCGAAAATCTGCCCGTTATCCCGCGCAGGGCCCAGCCCAAGAATTTAAACTGCGATTTGAACATCAGCGCCGTCAGCTTGGTGAAAGTGTATCCCAGAATCAATCCGACCCCCGCGACCACGAACCCCGCCCCCAGCGGATAAAGCGCCCTTGTGACGTCTATAAACAGATTCACCGCCCCGTAACCCACAGCCATAAACCCCGCGCCGACCATTATAAATCCGGAAAGCGCTATCGCAGCGATTGCAAACGCTATTCCCAAAAGCCCCATGAACAACCCGAACGCGGCGGAGGCCAGACCTATCAGAACCGGCAGCCACACCGGCGCGGTGCAGAGCAAGAGTACGATTTTCCATGTGCCGCTTGATTTATTTTGATTGTATATATTTTCGGTTTTGGGGGCTTCTTCGCTCGCTTTCGGCGCTTCCTGATCTGTTTTCATTTCAAATACAGTCTCATTTGCGGCGCTTTCGGCTTTTGCCAGTTCGGCGAGTTCCGCTTCTATCTTTTTCGCCAGATCCTCGGGAGATACGAACTGCGATACCATCTCCCCTTTGGATTCCTCGGCTGCCTCGTCAAAATATTCCTCGTAATACTTGATTGCGTTCTGCCTTTCATCGTCGGTAAGGGACGAAAGGTCATCTTTGAGCCTGTTTAAAAATTCTTTCTTGTTCACTTTCGATTCTCCTTTGTAAAATGTAAAATTACTGTTTTTATTGATCCCGGGCGTCGGGGCCGGGGTCCGGACCTTGGTCGGGGTCGCCGCCGTCGGTTTTTTTATTTTTTTTCGCTTTGGCCTTTTGGGCCTGGTTGCTTATGAAATCTTCCAATTTTATTCCCAATTTCATGCCTTCGGTTTTTAAAAATTCTATTTTTTCGTCGATTTTCAAATTGTCTATAATTTCGCCGATGTTCATGCTTTTGCATTCGGCGTTTTTGCTTTTGTCCTTTGGGGCGTCAAACGCCTTGTCGAACACTTTGTCGATTTTTTCTTTGTATATCTCCCATTCCTCCTTGTAAAGGCTCAAAAGTATTTTGCCCTTGTTCGTGATTCTGTAATACCTTCTGTTTCTGCCGAGATGTTCCATATCGTAGGCTTCGAGGTCATTGTCTTTTTGCAGCCGTCTCAGTACGGGGTACAAAGTGGATTCGGAGACTCCGATTATGTTGTTCACTTCCTGGGTTATTTTGTAGCCGTAAGTGTCGTTTTCGGAAACAACGGACAAAACAATCGCGTCTAAAAGCGAAGCGTTTACGGTAAATATCACTCCAAGCTCACCTCCTGTGTTTTTTATTTGTTTCGCGGTTTTTTGCTTTCTGATAATATTATATCACGTATAATATTGTTTGTCAATAGGTATTCGAAAAAAAATTAAAATTTTTTTTTGGCCAATAAAAAATCTCCCGCCCCGGTTTTTGCCAAGGCGGGGGGTAACGTTCGCAAGGGGCCGGTATAAAGAAATCAGTTGTTTTTGATAACTAAGCCGTCAAGCAAATCGGCGACGTCTTCGCAGTCGTCCAAAACAGCTTCCATCGCATCGAATATCTCTTTCCATTTCATCAATTCGACAGGCTCCTTTTCGTTTTGGTACATAGCTTTGATAACGCTGCGATACCTCCGGTCTCCGTCTTCCTCGGCCTGATTTACTTTGATAATCAATTCGTTCAATATTTTTGAGTTTTTAAAATGCGAAAATTCCGCTATCGCGTCGTAAAGCGTTTCGCACCCGGCCAGAATGAGTTTGGCCATTTCCAAAGCTTCCTGCCTGACCTGCGATATACTCAGGACGTCAAATAAAATTGCGGCTTCTTCTATCGAATCGGTTATATCGTCCAATTCGTTGACAAGGCTCACGATATCTTCCCTGTCGATGGGAGTCATGAAAGAACGGTTCAGCTCGCTCATGATTTCATGCAAAAGAATATCGGCTTCATGTTCCGTGTCATGAATTTCTTTGGCTTTTGTCGAGACATCAACATAGTTTTCGAGCATGTCCATCAACTGCTGCGCCGCTTTTTTGCAAAGCGACATCTGCGCTGCGAATTTATTGAAATAATTGTAATTTTTGATAGCCATTGTTTTGTTTCATCCTTTCGATTGATGATTTTGATGATTTTGATGATTTCAGCTAAAAAATTAAAATAAACAGCTTGGTCATTAAATAGGCGATAATGCCGCAACCGGGAAATGTAAGTACCCATGCCAGAACCATTTCCCCGACAATACGCCAGTCTAAGGAAGAAAGGCGTTTGGCGGCTCCAACCCCCATTATCGATGTTGTTTTCGTGTGGGTTGTCGACAGGGGAATTCCAAAAAGCGAAGCTACCAAAAGACAGATGGATGCTCCCAAGTCGGCGGAGAAACCCTGATATTTTTCCATTTTTACCATATCTATCCCCACGGCCTTGATGATCCGCACACCGCCCACCGACGTTCCGAGCCCCATAACCAGCGAGCAAAGGGCTATCACCCATATGGGGATTATGAATCCGCCGCTCGATGTTTTTTCCGCAAATCCGTTGTAAAACAGAGTCAGCATGAATACTCCCATGAATTTTTGCCCGTCTTGAGCCCCGTGGAGAAATGCCATTGCCCCCGCGGTTCCCGCCTGCCCTATCGCGAAAAATTTGTTCGCTTTTTTTCTGTTGAAAAATACTGAAAATATTTGAATAACCTTGGCGATGACGTAAGCGCCGCCGAACCCCATCACGGAAGAAATCAAAAGCCCCAGGAGCACTTTGTTCCACTCGGACATATCCAGCGACGAAAATCCTCCCATCGCCAAAGCCGCTCCCGTGATTCCCGCAATCAGGGCGTGACTCTCGCTGGTGGGTATCCCGAAGTACCATGCGCCGGTCGCCCATACGACAATCGCAAAAAGCGAAGCGGCAAGCGCGATTTGCGGTTCATTGCCCCCTCCCTCGAAAACCACCATTTTACTTATTGTTTCCGCCACTTGCGAATTCAGCATCGTCATTACAAGCGCGCCTGCAAAATTCAATATCGTAGCCATTATGATCGCTTTGCGCGTTTCCAAGACCCTGGTGGATATAGCGGTGGCAATCGCGTTGGGCGCGTCAGTCCAGCCATTGACAAATATGACGCCCATGACCAATAAACCGGTGACGATTAATGCAACAGACAAATGATTTTCCCCCTTTTTTATCCCTTTTATTTTTGGTTTTTAATAAATTTGTAAAATTTAATCAAGGGCGAGCGCCGCTTCATTGGCTCTTGCCAAAGTTTTGTCCACCGTGCTTGCGGCTTTTTCGACTGCGGAGACAAAATTGTCTTTTTTGGCGTTGAGTACGCCCGAATATATATTCCTCACCGGGTCCATATAGAATGTATCGCCCAGATCCATCGTCCTGTTCGCGTGGATCAGATCGAGCATATCCTGTGATTCGTCGTCGCGGGTGTGTTTTGTGCGCAGGGCGGTTTCAAAATATGCGGGTATCGTGTTGTTTCTCGATTCGACCGCGAGAGCTTCCATGATTATGCTCGTGCGCTCGAGATCGGGCGCGGTATTGGGGACGCAGCTTATCCAGCCGTCTATTACCCGCGAATAATATTTTTCCTGCGACTCGTCGTGTTTGGGGAAGGGCAGTATCCCGAAATCGGTTTCCATAGAGCGCAGTGTGGGGATCATCCCCACGCACGCGACATAAAACAATCCGAGGTTGTCCTGAAACTGCATACCCGAAACCCTTCTCGCGTCGTCTCCGCCCTGATTTTGGTACGATGTGATTTTATCCGAAAAAGTGTCAAAAAAGATTTTGCCGCCGCCGTATAAATTCTGATAAACCTTGTCGAGCACGTTGTACAATTTTTCGCTGTCTCCCGTGAACACAAGCAAATCGTTTGCGTCTTTACTCACGGTTTTTATCCCGCTCGACACCCAGAAACAAGGGTACAGCAAATCGTTTTGCGACAGTATCCCGTACCTGTCCCTATCTGTCATTGTGTTGTCGCCGTCCAAGTCCGCGGCGATCCCCTTTGACATCTCAAAAAATTTATCTATCGTCCATTTGTTGTCCGTTACGAGCTTGTACACGTTGTCAAGGGCGAAATCCTCAATCAGTTTTTTATTGAACAATACGCTGAGCGTCTGTTCGAACATATTCAGGCATTCGTCGCTGTAGGCAAAATACAGCTTGCCGTTGATCGTTATTTCGCTGTTTACATCCTGGGAATACCACGGCTGCGAAATATCGAGACAGGGCAGTTTATGCACCGGTACGACGGTCCCCGTGAGGGCCTGGGCCCACGCGTCGCGCGAGATGATCATGCACAGATCAAAATCGTCGGAACCGGCGGCCGTGCTTTTTTTGAATGTGCTCGTGAGCGCCGGGTATTCCGAAACGGTCGACTGTTTGAATTTTACATCGTATTTTTCTTCGATCAGCCTGTTTCTCTTGTATATCGCGTCGTATACGGTATCCCCCGTTTCCTCTTCGATATCCGCTTCCGTGATAAAATCGAACTGCCCCCTTGCGAGTATCACCATACGAAATTCATAACCGCCGTAAGTTTTATCGGGGAGATAATCGGCGGCATATTTTTTTTGCGCTTCCGGAGTTTTGGAAGCGTCATCGTTTGGCGCGTCTGTGGGGGAACCTGCTTTTTCGGCGTTGCCGGGCGCCGTTTCACCGCACCCCGCAGCAAAGCCCGCAAACGCCGTCAAAATCAAAAACAGAGGCAATAAAATCAATTTTCGCATATTATCCCCCCTATATCTTTTGGTATCTGATGAGCTTCGACGAGCGCTTTGTGGGGATAACGACTTCAAAGCCCTTGTTTTTTATTTCGTCAAAAGTCATGGTTTTTTCCTCGCCGCTGTCCCCGTCGGTGAATTTGTAAGTTCCGGGGGACAGCCCTTTCAAGTCAAATTCGGCTTTTGACATGGGCGAAGCGGGCCGCCTGAAGGCGAGGATTATCCCGTCGCCGTTTTCCGGGCGGTTGTACTGCCAGGCGCACCATGTCGTGTCACACGCCGAATTTTGAACCAAAGGATAATAGTCGCAGGTAAGATAGGGCCGCACGCTCTTGTATTCGGCGAAATACTTTTTTACAATGTCGTTTTTTTCGTCGCCGTCGATGAAATCCTGATCTTCATAGCCCCAGAACAGGGAGGCAAGCGACGGCGCGTACGCGCTTCTCATTTTGTATGCGTCTTCCGCATACTTTCCGAGGCCCGTGCCGTGATAGGGCAGCCAGCGCGAAATCCCCGTCGTATGTATCTGCGATACTTCGGGCTCGTAATCCCATGTGCACTGATAATCCGAACGCCACAGCGGCATGGAGCGCGACATCATCTCTATGTCGTTTCGTCTGCCGCCCGAGGCGCAGTTGTCGATGAATAAATCCGGAAACTTTTCTAATAGCATATCCCAGAATTTATACAGCCCCGTTATGTATTTGATTTCCTTTAAGCCCGCTCTTCCGGTTTCGTCGTACTTTCTCCAGTATGCGAGCGGGTTTATGTTGAAATCCTGCCGGTAGCATTTCAAATCGAATTTTTCCACATATCCGCTAATAAGCTCATAAGTCCCCGAAACCGCTTCGGGATTGGACAGATCGAGCAGCAGCGTGGGGTCTTTTTCCGACATCTCGAGGAACCAATCGGGGTGCGTTTTTGGCATGTCGGTATTTCTCAAAACCCTTTCCGGCTCGATCCACAGAATAAATTTCAGTCCGTTTTCCTTTATCGTTTTTGCGACTTCGAGCATTTCGTCGGGGTGATAGGTTTTGTTTACCACCCAGCTTCCCGTGTGCGATCCCCAGTCCCCGTCGTGTTCGCTCGGGCAGGGCCCGGTCGAATACCCGTACCAGCCCGCGTCGACCCATAAATATTCCCCGCCGATTCCGTATGACGATATCTTGCGGATCCGCTCTATCATCTTGCCGCTCGAAATGCCGCCCCACTTCATAAGCGACAACGGCCCTTCTTTCGGCCGTTCGCCTTTCCCCATATTCGTTATATGTTTTTTAAAAAAGCGCCGCCAGGCCACGCACGCCTCGTCCCTGCCGTTTTCGTAGAGCATCAAAACGGCCGACGACGTCCGTATTTTTTCATGGGGTTCAAGATAAAAATCAAGGCCCTCGATGCCTGTTTTTATATTTATCTTTTTATCCCCGCCCGAAAATTTTATATTCCACTGGCCCGTCCAGCCTATGGCGACGAGTACGCCGACGTCGTTTTCGTTGAGGTCAAAATACGGCATCAGCCCCTGCGAGCTTCTTCCGTGCTCGCATGAATACACGCGGTCCTGCTTTGGAGCTATGTATTCCGGGTATTCGAAAAATTCATCCCTCGCCCAGTTTGAACCGACGGATTTAAAAACCCTCGCCTTGTTTTCGGGGGTGAGCCGGTGCCCGACTGCGGGGGGCGTATAATTTTCGTTGAAGGGCAGCGATATGTCGCAGTCGCAGACTTTTGATATCTGCCCCGAATTTGCGCCGGAGACGTTTTCAAAATTCAAAAGGACTTTCGCCGCGTTGAAGTTGCCGTAAATACAGAGATTTTCATAAACTTTTATGCCGTTTTTGAAATCATATGTTATTTCATAATTCGTCCCGCCTTCGGACAGCTCCGGAAGCTTTTTGGCGTTTCTCTCGGTTCCGGGTTCAAAACCATTGAGCGTCTTGCCGTCGTACTCAAAAGAAAAATGCGGCGTTTCCAAAAAAATATTGCTGATATTCATACGAAAGTTCTCCTT
>Ga0123356_10003708_pt1 | contig 15912 bp, 11 predicted proteins | sample TergutEmb28metaG_2_FD_92546 | JGI IMG/M metagenome (GOLD analysis project Ga0123356, IMG submission 92546) | Embiratermes neotenicus P3 segment gut microbial communities from Petit-Saut dam, French Guiana - Emb289 P3 | ecosystem: Host-associated > Arthropoda: Insects > Digestive system > Gut ... | reverse complement strand
GGGGAATCCGACCTCGATCTCCTTGTAGCCCATGGAGATGAGGAGGTCGAACATGGCGCGTTTGCGGCCGGGATCCATGGGCTCGATGAGCGCTTGGTTGCCGTCGCGCAGGTCAGTGGACAGCCAGCGCGGGGCGCGGGTGATGCGCCGGTCGGGCCAGGTGCGGTCGGGGAGGTGGACGGGGTTGGTCTCGTGGAAGGGCCGGTAGCGGCCGATCGGCATGGGGGACGGCTGTTGGGCGTTGATGGCAGACATGGTGCTCCTGTGATGTGGTCGCGAGGGAATCGGCCGGGCGCGTCAACCGCCGCGACGAGGTACCGGCCTAGATCAGGCCCCGTCGCGGCGCTGAAGGAGCAGGCTCAACGCGCGCACGAGGGGTGAGTCTAGCAGGTTGGGGGGTGCGTCCCCCCGCGCCGAGTATGGCGAAAGCTGACCCTTGAGACCGCTGCCGGTCTCGATTGAGGGCAGGTATCGACATACTCGCTGCCTGGGAGGGAAGCTAGAGTGGGGGGTTGCGGATGAGTCGGCTGGGCGGTCGCGGGTCGCAAGGCTCGAGGAACGTCCGGGCTCCGCAGGGCAGGGCGGTGGGTAACACCCACCCGGGGTGACCCGCGGGACAGTGCCACAGAGAACAGACCGCCGACCCTCGTAGGTCGGTAAGGGTGAAACGGTGGTGTAAGAGACCACCAGCGCCTAGGGTGACCTGGGCGGCTCGGCAAACCCCGCCCGGAGCAAGGCCAAGCAGGAGGCGTTTGAGGGCTGCCCGTCCGATGCCTCCGGGTAGGCCGCTTGAGGCGCGTGGCAACGCGCGTCCTAGATGGATGGCCGCCGCCGCGCCAAGACGGGCAACCGTGGTGCGGCAACAGAACCCGGCGTACAAGCCGACTCATCCGCCCAACTTTGTGGAGTCCCACTCCCCATATTTGCCCGATTTTATGGAGTTGCACTCCCTAAATTCCGCTATCCTTGCTCCCATGGAACGCATCCCGCGCCTGCTCGATGACCTCGATACCCTCCGCCGACCCGGGCGCGTCACGGTCATCCACGGCCCCCGCCAGGTGGGAAAGACGAACCTTGTCCAGCACTACCTCTCCTCGCAGCCGGGCCGCTCGCTCGCCGTGACCGGCGACGACGTGGTCGTGAGAAACCTGCTAGCCAGCCAAGATGCCACACAGATCCTCGCCTGGTCCGCCGGCTATGACACCGTCTTCATCGACGAGGCACAACGCATCCCTGACGTCGGCTGGGCACTGAAGATCCTCATCGACGCACGCCCTGACCTGAACCTCATCGCAACAGGATCGGCAAGCTTCGCGCTGGCTGGCCAGATCGGAGAACCCCTGACCGGCCGGCAGACCACCCTCACGCTCTTCCCCATCAGTGCCGCCGAGCTCGGTACCCACCTCAACGACCACGAGCTCAAGAAAAGCCTGGACAACCTCCTGGTCTATGGGATGTACCCCGAAGTCCGCACCGCCACCTCTCAGGCCGACCAACGCGACACCATCCTCGAGCTGACCCGCTCCTACCTTTTCAAGGACATCCTCGAGCTCGACCGGGTGCGATCGGCGAAAGCCCTGGTCGACCTTCTGACCCTGGTGGCCCTACAGCTCGGCAGCCTCGTCAGCCTCAACGAGCTAGCAGGTCAGGTCGGCATCGACACCAAGACAGTCGCTCGGTACCTCTCCTTGTTCGAGCAGTGCCACATCCTGACCAACCTTCGCGGCTTCTCTAGGAACCTCCGCTCCGAGATCACCAGAACCTCCAAGTGGTACTTCTACGACACCGGCGTTCGCAACGCCATCATCACCAACTTCAACCCGCTTGCCCACCGCGATGACACAGGAGTTCTTTGGGAGAACTTCGTCGTCATGGAACGCCGCAAGGCCCTGTCCTATGCGCGCCGCGACGGCGGCTCCTTCTTCTGGCGCACCCACGAACAAAACGAGATTGACCTCATCGAAGAGCGCGACGGCCAACTCCATGCCTACGAGATCAAGTGGAATCCCCAGGCCAAGGCCAAGCGCCCGACCCAGTTCCTAGCCGCCTACCCCGACGCCCACTACGAGGTCATCACGCCCGACACCCTGATGGAAAGCTTCACACCCCTTGGAGGGTCCAGTTGACGCCTAGCACCTCGGTTTGGCCGGTGGTCCAGATACGCATGGCGGTCACGGCGCCGGGTGCGACCCGGAACCGCATCCACGCGGCGGCTGGGGCACCGAGCGCCACTCCCAGCGCGGCTCGAATCGCGATCGCATGGGAGACGATGACGCAGGTCTGGCCCACGTAGTCCCCCACGAGCCGCGTCACGCCGCCCCGCACCCGCACCGCGACATCCTCCTGGCACTCCCCGCCCGGCGCCCTATACCCCGGGTCCGTGTGCCAGCGCTTGATCCCCAGCGGCCAGCGCGCCTCGACGGCCTCGTCCGCCCAGCCCTCCCAGGCCCCGAAATCCGCCTCCACAAACGCCTGATCCGGCCGCGCTTCGATCCCCAGCACCCTCTCCAGGTAGGCCGCGGTCTGCCGGGCACGCGCTGTCGGCGAGGACACGAGCGCGGAAGGCGCCTGAACATCGCGCCACACCCGTCCCTCCGCCATCTTCAGGACGATGGCGGCCGCCGCCTGAGCCTGCGCCCTCCCCTCATCGGTGAGGTCGGGTCCGGGAAGGGCCGCCCCGGAAAGCACCCGCGACCCTCCCGTGCCTGAGGCGTCGGTGACCCCATGGCGAACGAGAATGATGACCGTGGGATCGTCCGTTGACCAGACACGATGGGCTCCCGAGCCGAGCAGATGGGCGCGGCTCGCCGCGTCACTGAGAGCCTGAAGCGCATGGCTACGGGCAACGGCTTCGTCGCGGGCCACGGCAGGCTCGCGCGGCTCTTCATGTGCTGGTTCTGGTTCCCGCGAGGGCGCCGCAGTCTTCGACTCCATGACCACGGTCCGCGTGTCATCCCCGTAGTCCTTCGACAACGCCGCCCTCGTGTCCATCGCCTCATTGGCCAACTCATCGGCACGGACGTTGCGCGAACGCGGGACCCAGGTGAAGGCAACCTGCACCTTCGCGAGCAGACTGCGGGCTTCTTCGGCGTAACGCCGCATGTCAGGGTGTTTGATCTTCCAGTTGCCGGACATCTGCTCGACCACGAGCCGAGAATCCATCCTCACGTCGAGCCGCGCGCCAGGGCGCAGCTCCAGGGCAGCGCGAATGCCCGCGACCAGGCCGGCATACTCGGCCACGTTGTTCGACGCCTCGCCGATGAAGTCCGCGCGCTCCCCCAGGATCGCCCCGGACTCCAGGTCTCGAATGACCACGCCATACCCGGCGGGGCCGGGGTTTCCGCGCGATCCACCATCTGCCTCGATGATGAGGGCGCCGGGACGCCCTCTGCCTTGTTGCGCCATCGTCCCTGCCTTACAAACCACTCGCCGAGGTGAGCACGAGGATGCGACCGCACTCCTCGCAACGGATGACATCGTCGGGGGCCGCTGCCCGAATCGCCGCAATATCTGCGGCCGTGAGGTCGAGGCGGCAGCCGTTGCAGCGGCGGGCCACGAGCTCGGCCGCCCCCACGCCGCCGTGGCTGGGCCTCAGCCGCTCATAGAGCGTCATGAGCCGCTCATCAAGGCCCTCGGCCTTGGCCTGACGCTCCGCGCAAATCTCGGCAACCTCGGCGTCGATCTGCGCAAACACCTCATCGACTTCGCGACTCAGCGCCTCCTCTTCGGCGGCGAGCTCCGCCATCGTGCCCTGCGCCTGCGCGAGAAGCTTCTGGGTCTCCTCAGCCCTCTCCATGATTTCGAGCTGAACGTCTTCGAGGTCGGAGCGCCGCCGGGCCAAAGCTTCCAACTCAGATTGGAGGGCCCGCAGCTCCTTGGCCTGGCTGGAGCCTGTGTCGAGCCGTTCCTGGTCGCGGACCTGGCGGGTCTTGACCTTCTCGACCTCATCCTCCGCGCGGGTCAGCTCGCGCCGCACGTCTCCTGCCGCGGCCTGGGCGTCCGCCGCCGCCTCCTGTGCCGCCGCAAGCGACTCCCGTATCTCGGCGAGCCGCGCTGCTTGCGGTAGACGCGCCTTGCGGTGGTTCGCCTGCTGGACGCGCGTGTCCAGGGCTTGCACAGCGAGCAACCTCGCCTGGTGCTCAGCTGGTGCCTTCGCCATGGGCTTCCTCCTTGCCTCCTGTCACGCGATGCGCGCGGTCCACGGGTCAGCGACCGCCTCAATGACTAAGGTCTCCACCCTAACGTGGTGCTCGGACGCGACCTGCTCCAAACGCCGCGCCGCGCTGGCCAACCAGTGCCATTCACTGGCCGAATGCGACACGTCGAGGAGGTAGGGCCGCCCGCGCCCGTCGAATTCCGCTCTCTCACGCGCCTCGCTCGCTGGGTGATGACGCAGGTCAGCGGTGAGAAAGACGTCGGCCTTGGCTTCGCGGGCGGCTTCAAAGCAGCTGTCGCCCGAGCCGGGGACCAGCGCCACCTTCGAGACAAGGGCGTCAGTGTCGCCAGCGATTCGCACTCCATGCTCGGTCGGCGGCAACACTCGGCCGACGTGGCTCGCCAACGATCCGAGCGTCATCGGCGCCGACAATTCCCCGATTCGACCCAAGCCCTCACGTGTCGGATCGCGCCCCGGCTCGGTGGTCGGGATCAACGGGGCCAGGTTCCGCATCCCGATCGCCTCCGCCAGCGCATCGGCTGAGCCGCCCTGGGCCGAATCGCAGTTCGTGTGCGCCGTGTACAGGGCGCATCCCGAGGTGATTAGCCGGTGAACAATCGCCCCTTTGTAGGTGGTCGCCGCGACGGAATGCACGGCCTTCAGCAGCAGCGGATGGTGTACGACCAGCAGGTCTGCCCCCCAGTCGATCGCCTCCTCGACCGCCTGACGCACGGGATCCACGGCAAACGCCACCTTGCTGATCCGGGCCTGAGGAGACCCCGCCACCAGCCCCACCGCATCCCATTCCTGCGCGAGCGCAGGAGGATAGAACTGGTCAAGTTGCCGGACAATCTGCGTGAGGGTCGGCATCGATCCAGCGGTCACACCACCAGCCTACTAATCATGTCCCTTATGTGCCGTAACCTTCCCCGCGTGGATAACACCTCGATGGACGATGGCGGCCCAACAGCTTTGGCGTCGCGCGCACTTCGCGAGGTCTACGGCTATGCGACTTTCCGCGGGGACCAGGCGGACATCGTTGAGCATGTGACCAACGGAGGGGACGCCATCGTTCTCATGCCGACGGGCGGGGGTAAGTCGCTGTGCTACCAGATTCCCGCGCTCCTACGCCAGGGGACCGGAATCGTGGTCTCTCCGCTCGTGGCGCTCATGGAAGACCAGGTCACAGCGCTGCGGGGCCTGGGGATTTCCGCCGCGTATCTCAACTCAACGCTGAGCTGGGAGGGGCAACGTGAGGTCGAGGCGGCCCACCGCAGCGGGGAACTGGACCTGCTCTATGTCGCGCCCGAGCGGCTGTTGGGCGAGGGGACCCTCGGGTTGGTGGCCTCGGGGAAGCCGGCGCTGTTCGCGATTGACGAGGCGCACTGTGTCTCCCAGTGGGGGCACGACTTTCGGCCCGACTACCTGGGGTTGGACACGCTGGCGAAGCGGTGGCCGGGGGTGCCTCGGATCGCTTTGACGGCGACGGCGACGTTGCAGACCCGCGAGGAGATCGCTACGCGGCTTGGGTTGGGGGCGGCGCGACTGTTTGTCTCCTCCTTTGACCGGCCCAACATCCGGTACCTCATCGAGCCAAAGGCTCAGGTGCGCGATCAGCTGCTGCGCTTTCTGCGGGACAAACACCCTGGTGAGGCGGGGATTGTCTACACGATGACTCGGTCGAGCACCGAGGAGGTGGCCTCCTGGCTCCGGGCTCGAGGGGTGGAGGCGCTGGCGTATCACGCGGGGATGGAGGCGTCGGAGCGTCGGAAGGTCCTGAACCGGTTTCTGCGAGAGGACGGGGTCGTGGTCGTCGCGACGATCGCGTTTGGGATGGGGATCGACAAGCCGGATGTGCGGTTTGTTGCCCACATTGACCTCCCGCGCTCGGTCGAGGGGTACTACCAGGAGACGGGACGAGCGGGGCGGGACGGTCTCGAAGCCGAGGCGTGGATGGCCTACGGGTTGTCCGACGTGATCCGGATGCGTCGGCTCCTGGCCACCTCGGAGGTGGACTCTCCTTCGCATCGGCGCAACCAAGAGGCTCATCTCGAGGCCATGCTCGCCCTGTGCGAGACGGTGGAGTGTCGGAGAGTCAACATGCTCGGGTACTTCGGCGAGTCCTCGTCAGCCTGCGGCAACTGCGATACCTGCCTGGCTCCCCCGGAGTCCTGGGATGCGACGGTACCGGCCCAGAAACTGCTGTCCACCGTGGTGCGTCTTCGCCGTGAACGCAACGAGAGATACGGGGCGGGGCAGGTCATCGACATCCTTCGAGGCAAGACCACCGACCGCGTCGAGGCTCGCGGACACTCCACGCTGTCCACCTGGGGAATCGGGGCGGACCTCGACGTAGCCCAGTGGCGCGCGGTGACCAGGGCGCTCCTGGCACGCGGCGAGTTGGCGGTCGAGGAGGGCGGGCATGGGGTTCTAGGGATCACGCCTTCGGGGTGGGAGGTGCTGCGGGGGGACCGCGAGGTGGCGGTTCGCCGAGAGGTCATCGCGCCACCCGCCCCCAAAGCGCGCCGCAAGCGCGCGGCTGGGGCTGGGGTTGGAGCCTCGGCTGGGGTTGGGGCCTCGGCTGGGGCTGGGGCTGGAGCCGGGACTGCGCCCAGCGGCCCGGAAGACTCCCGAACCCGACCTCTATTCGAACAGCTCAGAGCCTGGCGCGCCGCCGAAGCAAAGAACCGAGGCGTCCCCGCCTACGTCATCTTCCACGACTCACCCCTGCGTTCCATCGCCGAGTTCCGCCCGAGCACCCTGGATGAGCTCTCCGAGATCTCCGGAGTAGGCAAGGCCAAGCTAGCCGCCTACGGAGAGGCGATCCTCGCCATCGTTCACCCCTAAGAGAGGAGGGTGCGGTCGGCTACGGTGCCTTTGGCTGAGCCGAAGAGGGTGAGGAGGTCGGAGACGGTCGCCATGCGTTTTTGTTCGGCGTCGAGCTGATGGACGATCTCGCCCTCGTGCATCATGAGGAGGCGGTTGCCCATGCGCAGGGCTTGTTCCATGTTGTGGGTGACCATGAGGGCGGTGAGGCCAGACTCACTGACGACACGCTCGGTCAGGGTCAGAACCAGCTCCGCCCGCTGGGGGTCAAGGGCCGCGGTGTGCTCGTCGAGCAGGAGGATCGCCGGATGCGTGAAAGAGGCCATGAGCAGGGACAACGCCTGGCGCTGACCCCCGGAAAGGAGGCCCACACGGTGACGCATCCGATCCTCTAGCCCGAGGCCCAGCGTCGCGAGAAGGTCGCGGTAATGCTGTCGGCGCTTCTTGGAGACGCCGCGACGCAGGCCCCGGCCCTTGCCGCGGGTCTCGGCCACGGCCAGGTTCTGTTCAATCGACAGGTGGGGGGCGGTGCCCGCCTGGGGGTCTTGGAATACCCGGGCGATGGTTCGTGCGCGCTGATGCTCCGGCATCGTCCCCACGATGCGACCGTCGATGGTGAGAGTGCCGGCGTCGAGCGGGTGAGTGCCAGCGATCACGTTTAGGAGCGTGGACTTGCCCGCGCCGTTGGAGCCGATAACGGTCGCGAAGTCGCCCTCAGCGAGGTGGAGGTCGACGTTGCGCAAGGCCCGGCGCTCGTTGGCTGTGCCGTGGAAGAAGGTCTTGACGGCCCCCTGGAGGATCAGCATCAGTGCTCGCCCCCGCCCTTGGGGATGTGGAGGAGCGGCTCGGGCGCTTCCTTGGCGCGGTAGGGACTCAGGCGCTGGAAGAAGGTGCGGACGCGCGGCGACTGCGAGACCACGAGCGCGATGACGACGAGCACCGCCGAGATCAGCTTCATATCGCCCGTGTCCAGCACCTTCCATCGCAGCGCGAAGTAGATCACGAGGCGGTAGACGACCGACCCGACAATCACGCCAAGCGAGGCCAGGAACATATAGCGCGTCCCCAGAATCGCATTGCCGACGATGACGGACGCCAAGCCCACGAGGATGAGGCCCACCCCCATGGATATATCGGCAAAGCCCTGGTACTGGGCTTGGATTCCTCCAGCCAGCCCGACCAGCGCATTGGAGATCATGAGCGTCACGGTCTTCGTGGTGTTCGTGTTGATCCCCAGAGATGCGGCCATCGCGGGGTTGTCCCCGGTGGACTGGACGGCAAGGCCAAAGTCGGTCGCGAGGAACCAATCGATGAGGAGCTTGGCGAGGATCGCGAGGGTTGCCAAGATGAGGACGGACACCCAGGTCTTGAGGAGTTTGTGCTCTTTGAGCCCGGAAAACAACGTGTCCAGACCCGCCATTGACAGGTTCGCCTTGCCCATGATCCGCAGGTTGATGGACCACAGGGCGATCATCGTGAGGATCGAGGCAAGGAGAGGCTCGATCCTCAGGCGCGTGTGCAGGGTCGCGGTGACGAATCCCGCAAGCGCGCCCGCGCCTGCCGCCGCCAGCGTGGCAGCGACCGGATGCACGCCGTGTGTCAGCAGAATCGCCGCCATCCCTCCTCCGGTGGTGAAGGAACCGTCCACCGTGAGGTCGGGCATGTTGAGGATGCGATAGGTGAGGAACACGCCGAGCGCGAGCAAGGCGAAAATCATGCCTTGATCAAGAGCGACGAGCATGACTGCTCTTTCTACTCAGCGACGTCAACCGCGCCCTCAAGGATCTCAGGCGGGAACTCGACACCCTGAGCCAGCGCGGCCTTGGAGTTGTACTTGAGCTCGGTGTCGGTCACCACTAGGAAGGGGATGTCACCGGGTTTCTCGCCATCGACCAGGATCTTGAGGGCCATTTCGCCCGTTCGCCTTCCCAGCTCGTAGTAGGAGATGCCCCGCGTGGCAATCGATCCGCGGACCACCGACTCGGCGTCAGCCGTGAACAGGGGAACCCTGTGCTGGTTGCAGTAGTCGATCACCGCGTCGAGAGCGCTGACCACGGTGTTGTCCGTGGGAATGAGGATCGCGTCGACCCCGGCCAGGGCCTCCATGCCGGTGACGACTTCCGAAGAGTTCGAGATCGCCCGGTCATTGATGGTGATCCCCAGGGGCTCCGCCTCCGCCTTGAAGGCCGCGACCTGCACCTCGGAGTTCATCTCGGCCGAGGAATAGAGCACGCCGACCGTCTTGGTGCCGGGGACAAGTTCGCTGATGAGAGTCACCGGGTTGGCCGTGGGGTTGAGATCGGAGGTACCCGTCACGTTGGTACCCGACGGGCCGGTGCCGGCCACCAACCCGGCAGCAACAGGGTCGGTGATACCAGCGAAGAGGACCGGCCGATCAGTGATGGCCTGGACGGCGGCCTGGGCTGACGGCGTCGCGATCGCCAAGACGAGGTCAATCGAGGAGTCCTCGGCGTAGCGCCCGGCAATCGTCGCGGCGTTGTTGACGTCGCCTTGGGCGTTCGTCTCGTCGTAGGTGGCCTCGATCCCCGCTTCCTTCAGGACGTCCCGGAAACCGTCGACGATTAGGTCAAGGGAGGGATGCTGGACAATCTGCGTGACACCAATGTGGAAGGACTTGCCGCTGCCGCCTCCGGAGCCGCAGCCCGCCAGGGTGAGAAAGCCGGCCACAACGGCTGCTGTCACCGCCATGGCTCGCGAGTGTGTCGTCATGGAAAACTCCTTGCGTTGGAAGGATGGCCGTCGCCGGGGCGCCGCACCTTTCAGCTCCTGCGGAAACCGTGGGTCAAACGGGCTTTCCGCATGGGTGCACACTAGCCCAGTCTCAGCAGGTGGGCACACGAGTCCACATTCTGATCACTAGGCGAGGGAGAGTCAGTGAGCGGCCGCATCCCAGGAAGGCCCGACACCGACCGACACATCGAGTGGCACAGAGAGCGTGACAGCGCCCTCCATTTCGGCTCTCACCAGCGCCTCTACCGACTGCGCCTCCCCCGGCCAGATCTCGAGGACCAGCTCGTCGTGAACCTGGAGCAGCATCCGTGACCTCAGCCCACGCGCCCTCAACTCCCGATCCACCCCCAACATCGCAACCTTGACAATGTCGGCGGCCGAACCCTGAATCGGCGCATTCAACGCCGCCCTCTCCGCCATCTCCCGAACCTGCCGGTTGTCGGAGACCAGTTCCGGAAGATAGCGCCGCCGCCCCATGATTGTCTCGGTGTATCCAGTCCGACGCGCCGACTCCACCACCCCCGCGAGGTAGTCCCGGATCCCCGCAAACCGCCCGAAGTAGTCATCCATCAACGCGCGCGCCTCGCCCGTCCCCACCCCCAGCTGCTTTGCCAGCCCATGAGCCGACAGCCCGTAAGCCAACCCGTAGCTCATTGCCTTGATCCGCGAGCGCTGCTCCGCGGTCACCTGGTCGGGAGCCACCCCGAACACCCGCCCCGCCACCGCCCGGTGCAAATCCTCCCCCGAAACAAACGCCGCAATGAGGCTCTCATCCCCCGACAGGTGGGCCATGATCCTCATCTCCACCTGGGAATAGTCGGCCGTCATGAGCGCCTCATACCCCTCCCCCGCCACGAAGGTCGCCCGAATCTGCCGCCCCACCTCCGTCCGCACGGGAATGTTCTGCAAGTTCGGATCCGAGGAGGACAGCCGCCCCGTCGCCGCCACCGACTGATGGAAAGTCGCGTGAATCCGCCCGTCCTCCCCCACCGCCTTGCCGAGCCCGGCCACCATCTGCTGCATCTTGATCGCGTCCCGGTGCTCGAGCAGGTGCCTGAGGAAAGGATGGTTGGTCTCGGCAAACAGCTCCGCGAGCGTCTCAGCATCGGTCGAATACCCCGTCTTGATGCGCCGCTTGGGCTGGAACCCGAGCGTCGTGAACAGGGTCTTTTGCAGCTGCTGAGGGGAGGACAGGTTGACCTCCTCCCCGGCCGCCTCGACCGCCTGCGCCCGCGCCTGCGTCACCCGCGCCGCAAGCTCGCCTTCCAGGTTCGCCAGCGCCTGCACGTCAACCGCGATCCCCCCCTCCTCCATCGCCCCCAACACCGGCGTAAGCGGCATCTCCACCTCACGCAGCAGCGTCGTCGCCCCGCGCTCCCCCAGCTCCTTTTCCAAGATGCGCACGATGGCGGGAATCGCCCCCGCCTGGATCGCGAGGCTTTGGCTGGGGCCGGCCGCCAGGTCGAAGAGGGTGCCCTGGTCCTTGACCTCCGGCAGTTTCCTCCCGCACAACCGCTGGTAGAGGTCGGCGACACCGTAAGCCCGCTGATCGGGGTAACAGAGGTAAGCAGCTAGACCAACGTCGAAGGTGACGCCCCCGAGGGGGAGGTTGGCGCCCTGGAGCATCCGTTGAGCGGACTTCGCGTTCGCGCAGGCCTTGGGGATGTTTGGGTTTGTGAGCCAGGCGGTGAGGGCGTTGAGGTCGGTTCTTTCCAGGCTTGTCAGGTCAAGGACGATTCCTTCGCCGTCCTCCGCACCGATGCCGATGCCCGACGCCTTGACCATCCCCCGCTCCGCCCAACCTTCCACGTCCAGCCCCAGGGTCTGGCCCTTGTGGGCTTCCAGCCAGGTGCCGAGCTGGCCAGGGGCCAAGGTGAGGACACGGGGCTCGAGGTGAGGGCCGTCATCGTGCGCGGGGTTGAAGAGGGCGAGGGCACGGGCGCGGAGGTTTCTGAACTCGAGGAGGTCGAAGATCTCGTGGAGCGCGTCGGCGTCGCAGCGGTCGAGGCGCATGTCCTCCAGGGCAAGGCCGAGGTCGAGGGTCGTGACGGGGGTCGCGAGGCGGCGGTTGAGGCGGACTTGGTCCACGTGGTCGCGCAGGGCTTGGCCGACCTTGCCGGGGATGTCGTCCTGGTGGGCGAGGATGGTTTCGAGGTCTTGGTACTGCGCGAGCCACTTTGCGGCGGTCTTGGGGCCCACGCCCGGCACGCCGGGAAGGTTGTCCGAGGTCTCGCCGACGAGCGCTGCCAGGTCGGGGTATTGGCGGGGGGTGACGCCGTACTTGTCTTCGACGGCCTGGGGGGTCATGGTTCGGGCCTCGCGCATGCCGCGTTCGGGGTACAGGACACTGACCTGCTCGTCAATGTGCTGGAGGGTGTCGCGGTCGCCCGAGGCGATAAGCACGTGGTGTCCCGCGTCGCGGGCTTGGGCGGTCCACGTCGCGAGGATGTCGTCCGCCTCGAAGCCGTCCAGGCCCCGGTGCTGGACGCCGAGCGCATCAAGGACCCGCTTGATGAGGTCAACCTGCCCGATGAACTCCTCCGGCGTCTCCCCCCGATTGGCCTTGTACTCCGGGTACTCCTCGTTGCGGAACGTAACCCGCGCAACGTCAAAAGCGACGGCCGCCCCCTGAGGTTTGTGCTGGTCAAGAAGGGCCAACAGCATAGAAGTGAACCCAAACACCGCGTTCACAGGCTGCCCGGTAGAGGTAACCATGGCCTCCACCGGCACCGCATGGAACGCCCGAAAAGCAAGCGAGTGCCCGTCAATGAACAAAAGCGGTCGAGTCGAAGGCGCGGTCACTGGGTCAGCTTAGCTACCCAAGGCGCAGCCGGTGCCCGTACCCCGGCGGTGGTTGGGAGCGGTCAGCCGGTCAGCTTCGGGAGTTCGGCCCGGAGGGCTTCGGTGCGCTCGCGTGATTGGCTCGGGTCAATCTTTCGAACTCGGGGAACACCTCCGACAGAGTGGCGAGGGCAGCGTTGTACTCCCCGACTTGGAACTGGATGGCGCCGAGCATTAGGCCGACGATTCTCTGCTCGTCTGGCCTCGCCCTCCGGATTGCTCGCATGGCCCTCTTGATCCACTCCTTGCCTCCGCCACACCTAGCCGCCATGAGGGCGACTTCGACCTGGAGCAGTGCTGGGGATTGGTCATCGAGGCGAGCTTCGAGAGTGTCGACAATCGCCGGCGAGAGCGCGAGCAGCTGAGACGCATCACCTCTCTCCGAGAGGACGCCCAGAGCATCAAAGATCTCTTCGCAGGTCTTCACGGTGGACTCGCTGGGTTCGGCGCCCATCAGGGCACCGTCGGTCAGACCTTCGGCGAGATCACGGATGATCTTGCGAATCGGTGCTGAACTCTCCAGCGCCGCTGCGGCCAGGTGGGCACGGCCCAAGTGGGTCAGGGATTCGTCGGACGCGAGGGTTCGTTCCAGCTCTTCTTTGTCGAACCAGGCTGTCAGGAAGTCGAGGGCGAGTCGGATCGGGCCGCCTCGCGATGCCTTGATCTGGAGGACGACCCTCGCCAGTGGTTCGGTTAGCTGGTAGAAGGTAGTGCGCTTGTCGACGAAAGCCATGAGCGGGCCCTCGCGCGGGACAACCCACCCGGGTCTCAGGATGTGCAGTGTCTTGGCAAGGGAGCGCCTTTCGATTCCGGTGGCCTCCGAGAGCTGACTGACCGTCATTGCGCCATCTGCCTCGATGAGGGCTACGACCACCTTCAGCTCGTTTGGGGATAGCCGATCCAGTTGTTCCTGGTAGTAGGGCGTCAGAGTATCGAAGCGCTCGATCAGGAGGTCGATCATCTCGTCAACCCTGTCCGCCTTGAGCCCGGCGGCAAGGATCGCCCACATGCGGGGCTGGCCACCGGCCAAGCGGCTGATCGCCGAGATGCGGGCGCGAATGGCTGGGAGTTCGAGGCGGTGGGCGAGGTCTTCATCCTCGTCGGCCTCGGCGATGCGCTTCAGCATGACGATCGCCTCGTCCAGGGAGAATGGCTCGAGCTCAATCGTGTCGAAGGATCCGTAGAACGGGTGGGCCTGCTCACGCAGGTATTTCGTGAGTCGAGTCGAGGTGGCGACGAGGAGCAGGTCGGCGTGTTGCTCGATCCTTGCCCTGAGCTGACGCTGGCCATCGGGGCCCAGGTTGGAGAGGATGCGGTCAAAGTTCTCGACGATCACCACGGTGAGCGGAGGCTGTGGCACCGAAGCCGAGGGAGCTGGTTCTCTTCTGCTTCTGATGGCCTGGACGAGCGCGGCATAACTAGTGATTCCCCAGGGGTCCTCGTCGAGCCATGCAATGTCGAAGGTCTTTCCAAAGCCCGGAAGCCTCTTCGCCTCGTGGTTGATCATGCTGACCAGGAACGTCTTGCCGGCGCCGCGCGGTCCGACGAACAGTGTGTTGGAGAGACGACCCGTCTTGGCGGCGTCATCCACCCGCGCCACGACCAGGTCGAGCAAGCTCTCTCGGACAACAAAGAGTCTTCTCAGAGTCTCTTCATCGCTGATGGAGGGCGTGAAGACCACTCTCGACGTCACAGTGTCTGTCTCCGCGTGCGCCAGATGACCCTGAGGGGCTTGTGCCGCCAGGTGTGAGTCTTCGAGTCTGGGTCAAAGACGAGATAGTGGTCCTCCCCAAGAAGGCGGAGCACCTGTCCGACCGTCCGCCGGTCTGGCTGATACCCAAGGTCAGCCTCCAGAAGACCCAGGATGTCCTCAAGCCCGCGCGGGCCCGACGCCACCACGTCGAGGATGGCCTCGGCGAGCGCCGTGTTCTCGCCGTAGTAGTCCCCCACTCGCTCCAACAAGAACGCCCAGTTCTCTCCGACATGCAGGGCCGCGTCAACGAGAAGCCTGTCGACGGACCGCTGATCGCTGGGAAGAGCCTCCGCCCACACCAGGCCTCCTCGATGCCTGTTCTCGATCTCCCGCACCATGATGACCAGGACAAAGGGGATCCCTCCGGATCGTGTGGCCAACAGGCGGGCAACGCCCTCGTCCTCAGGCCCCCCGATCCCAAGGAGCAGGCATGTTGCCAACCAGGTCGTCCAGGCATGGGAAAGCGGCTCGAGTTGGCAGAACAAGAGATCGTTGACCGCTCGCCGATCAGTTCCCGCCTCTGCCAGCACGTGGTGGAAACCCACCGATCCCGTAAGAACCCAACGCACCGACTCACACTCCTCGCGCTCGCGCGCCACCCTGAAGAGCGCAAGAACACCCTGTGCCGCTTCAGGACCCTCCTTCTTCGCGATTGCCCTGATCGCATCGGGAAACTCGTCCCAGAGGATTGCGAGTCGCTTGTTGTCTTTGCGAAGCTGCTCGGTAACGCTGGCCAGCGCGTCCAGCAACACTGCGTTGGCGGCGCGGCCATCAAGGTCTCCGAGGTCAAGGCGAATGCCCCTGTTCTCGATCATCGGCGTCACGACCCTGAAGGCGCTCCTGAGAAGACCCTTCACCTTCTGGCCGACGCCGGCGTGCACCATCAGCTCAGCCAGCGTTCGCTCGACCAGGTCCTTTGTCGTCCGCGCGTCCTGAACAGTGGTCCGGATGCAGACCCACTGATCAGGAGCCTGAGCCTGCATGAGCCTCAGGGTCGTCGTCTTGCCGAACCTGCGCACCTCCGTCAGCACCAGCGAAGCCCGCTCCAGGTCCTCCCACAGCCGTGCGACGTCCTCGTCCCGGCCGACGATGTCCTCCAGGGGCACCGGCCCTCCGAACGTGTACTTCATGGGCCGATGCGTCGGCATCTTGTCGCTCACCACGTGTCTTCTCCTTTCGGGTGGTTCAGAGAACCGAGCCAAGTGTACGGAGGCTCCTCCGCACATTCAAGTTGTACGGAGGATCCTACGCACATTCAAGATGTGCGGAGCATCTCCCGCACATCTACCCCCTGATATGCGGGGGCTCTGGGCACCTATCGGCGTCGCTACACCAATCGCCCCCACCTGTGGGTACCGACGGGACCATGCCACCGCTGCCATCCGGGCAACCGCACGGCTGTGCGCGGTGCTCCGGGGGTGCTCCGGGGGGGCAATCGTCAAAGATGCAGGTTCTGATGAGTCTTCCGGGCTGGGGCGAGGTGGTGTCAAGCCGCTGATCAGGGCAAACAGTAACGGCGAGTACCGAGCTCCAGGCACGGACCTGCATCTGTGACGATTAGTGGCTGTCGCGTGGTTGTTCGGCG
>Ga0123356_10003707_pt1 | contig 15913 bp, 13 predicted proteins | sample TergutEmb28metaG_2_FD_92546 | JGI IMG/M metagenome (GOLD analysis project Ga0123356, IMG submission 92546) | Embiratermes neotenicus P3 segment gut microbial communities from Petit-Saut dam, French Guiana - Emb289 P3 | ecosystem: Host-associated > Arthropoda: Insects > Digestive system > Gut ... | reverse complement strand
GCAATTAGCTGATGCGCAGGAACGTTTAACCGAATCGGAATTGATGTTGTCAGATATGGAACAGCGTTTATCTGCACTGGAAAAGCTTCTTGGCGAAGGTGAATTGCAGGAAATTGATGATACGCCTGAAGTGCATATTGCAGAAGAACCAGAGCCTGTTGTTCCGGCGCCTCAGCCATTGCCGCCGCCTGTGCCGCAGCGAATTGAACCTGCTCCGCAGCCTCCGCAAGTTGTACAAGCGCCGCAACCTGCACCAGCGCCGCAGCCAGCGCCGCCTGCGCCAGTGCCTCCAGCGGAAACTGCCAGAGAAGAACCAGCGCGTGACTATCCGCAAGGTCCTGCTGCAAGAGTTGACTCAATTATTCAAATGGGCGTTATGCCGCACGATAATGAAATTATTTATTCGCGGATTGTCCGCGCAACTGTTGGACAAATTCTGGAAGTGCCTTTCCGCGGAAACGGCTGGGTATATTTGGGAGAACTTGCTTCCCGGCGCGGCATTGTTTACAATTCGCGGCGCAATGATCCGGACGGACAAAGTTTTATTTTTTCGCTGGAAGAAGCAGGAACATATTCTTTAAAATTTTACCGGCAGGATTTTATAAGAGATTTTATACTTAATGATCATGTTCAGGTTATTGTCGGAGAAGCGCCGACAGCCGGTACAGGATGGTTTAGTCCGTTAGTTGATCGCGGCAGAGTAGTTGCAGGGCCAAGATGGCCTTCGGCGCTGGAAGAAGCGCAGATACGCAGCGGTTCAAGAATGCCATCTGAACCTGTTGTTACATCCGGTGTGTCATCTGAACAACGGCCTTCTCAGGATGAAGCGCCGCCGCAGAGAACTGATCCGGCGCCGGCAGCTCCTCAAAGAACAGTGCCTCCGCCGGAAACCGCAAATCCGCAGCCTGCAGGTTCACAGGGTTCAAGCCCGGCGCCTGCTTCCGGTTCTGTTGACCGTGAGCAGGGCAGTTTAGCTGCCGGGCAGATGCCGGTTCCTGATTCAACTGCAGGAATCGCTGCAGAAAGATTGGCGCCGGATGTGTTACTGCAAAGAGCGCAAAGTACATTTGAAGAGGGAAATGTTTCTGCAGCAATAGCGTTACTCGATCAATATTTGGAATACTATCCCGGCGGAAGCGACGAGGCATACTGGTTATTGGGGCAATTTTACGAAGCTAACAGTCCAAACAGAAACATACTGCTTTCGCTGGATTATTACCGCCGTCTTATTAATGAGTATCCTCAGAGCAGGCGTTTTAATGAAACACGTGGAAGAATCGCCTATTTAGAAAGATTTTATATTAATATTCAATAAGAGAATTTACTATAAAGAAAATAGCTTTTTTACTAGTAATAAAATAAGTTGAGGAAACAGTTACACAACAACCAGCAGGGATAGTCCTTTACTGATTGTTGTGTTACACGGAATAAGTTTTTTACTTTTTCTTCTTGGGTGCGGGTTTTTTTGCAGCTGTAGTTTGTTTGGGTTGTGCTTCTGCTTTGTCCAGCGCTTTTGAAGGGAATGCAGCCGTGTTGACTGAATTGTTGTTGTCGAGCCAAGTTACTTCGACTGTTTTTGTTTCTTCTGCTACATTTGTTACGATCATAATTGGTGATTTTTTTTCTAGGGCGATTAGGGTAACTGCTTTACCTACTAATCCGCTACTGCATACTACTGCCATAATTTTGTCTCCTTAGTTATAAATTATACACTATTTTCATACTTTGTCATACTCCTAAAACCGCTATATCAATAACTTATGTCAATAATATATTGACAATTAATTATAACTACTATAAATTGAGTTATATTCTAGTAATTAAGGGGTTTTTTATGAAGAAGTTAGTATTTTTTGTCTCGATTTTGGCTATTATCGCCGTTTTATTTGCCGGTTGTGCAAAGGAATCCGGGGAACTGACCATAAAAAAGGGTGTTTTAATGGTTGGTATGGAAATTGGGTATCCCCCGATGGAATACATGGCTGATGACGGTGTCACCCCCATTGGCTTTGATGTAAGCATGGGAAGAGCCATTGCAGAAAAAATGGGATTGCAGGTTCAGTTCGTAGATACAGCCTGGGATGGAATATTTGCAGCTGTTAATACAAGAAAGTTTGATTGTATTATGTCATCGGTTACAATTACTCCTGAAAGGCAGCAGAATTTTAATTTCTCAAGACCGTATATTCAGAATACTCTTGCTATTGTAATGCCGAAAAATTCCAGATACAGAGTAAGTTCACCGCAGGATCTTGCCGGTCTTGGAGTCGCATATCAGGAAGCCACAACATCGGATTATTATATGAGACAGCTAGGTCAGGAAGGATTAAGGTTTACTCCTTATGAATATGACAAGGTAATGTATTGTTTTAATGAACTGGAACTAGGCCGCGTAGATGCTATTATGACAGACCTCTTGGTCGCTTATGAATATCTTGCCAGATCAGAAAAATTTGAAATTGTTTGGCAGGGCGGCGAAGAAGAGTTCGGCATCTGTATCAGGAAAGGAAACGATGCGCTGACCGAAGCGATAAATGCAGCTCTGGAAGAACTCTTTGAAGACGGAACCATGCTTAGAATCTCTATGGAATTCTTTAACGGAATGGATCTTGTTTCGGCATTAAAGTAACTGCAGGATCTGATGGAAACAATACAAAGGCTGATAGGATGGATGCCGCTGCTTCTTAGCGGCGCATGGATCACTATATCACTGACAGTTTTGGCTGTCAGTGCCGGCCTTGTTGTAAGCGTTTTCCTCGCATTGGGGAAAATGTCAAAAAATTTGCTTATAAATAAGCCATGCAGCGCATATGTTTTCTTTTTCAGGGGAACACCCCTTTTAATGCAGCTATTGTTTATCTACTATGTATTGCCCATGCTTATTCCGGCGTTAACAATTAATAACCGTTTTATTGCCGCTTTTATTGCCTACAGCATGAACTCTGCCGCTTACAGCGCAGAAATTATTAGAGCGGCAGTTCAAAGTATCGACAAAGGACAGTTTGAAGCGTCCCGCGCGCTGGGATTATCCTACTGGCAGACAATGCGTCTTGTTATTATTCCGCAGTCAATCCGCAGGCTGATTCCTCCCGTTGGCAATGAATTTATAATGATGTTAAAAGACACTTCTCTCGTATCAATTATTGCGTTAGTTGATATTACCAGGGTTACAAGAAGAATTCAGGATGCTACAAGTTCCATGCTTGTTTACATTCCGGCAATGATTCTGTATTTAATTATCACGGCAGTATTTACTTTTATTTTCCGTAAACTGGAAAAAAAGTATTCGGTTTACGAGTGAGGCTGCCATGTCAATGGTAAAAACGGTTGGAGTTTACAAAACTTTTCATGGCGGTCATAAACGCGGACCGCTTGAAGTTCTTAAAAATGTATCCCTTACTGTTGAACAAAGCGAAGTAGTCTGTATTATAGGGCCTTCCGGCGCCGGTAAATCAACATATTTACGCACGCTTAACAGACTGGAAACGATAGATGAAGGACAAATATACATCGAAGATAATCTGCTTTTTGACTGCCATCGCGGAGTAAACAGCGTTAAAATGCACCATGATGAGCGTAATAAAATACTATTGGAAGTTGGAATGGTTTTCCAGCGTTTTAATCTTTTTCCGCACAAAACTGCGCTGGAAAATGTAATGCTTGCTCCTTTGAATGTCCGCAAGCTGCCTGCCAATGAAGCGCGGGCAAGGTCTGAACAAATCCTTGAGCGGGTTGGGTTAAGCGACAAGATTAATGCGTATCCTTCGCAGCTTTCCGGCGGTCAGCAGCAGCGTGTTGCTATTGCCCGTGCGCTTGCTATGGAGCCAAGGATAATGCTCTTTGATGAGCCAACTTCGTCACTTGACCCGGAACTTGTGGGTGAAGTGCTTGCTGTTATGAAGCAGCTAGCCTCGGCGGGTATGACAATGCTTGTTGTTTCACACGAAATGGGTTTTGCGCGCGAAGTTGCAAACAGGGTTGTTTTTATGTATGAAGGTTCTGTTTTGGAGGTTGGCACCCCGGAACAATTATTTACAAATCCGGAAAATGACCGTACCAGGCAATTTTTACAGAGTGTTCTGTAATTAATCTTCTTGCCTGGAGAAGTCTTATGATATAGAATAGAGGGTAATATGAATATAGCTCTATTCAGTGATTGTTATACTCCGCAGATTAACGGGGTTGTTACGGTGGTCAGGACACTCAAGACTGAACTGGAAAAACAGGGACACAATGCTTATGTGTTTACAGTTCAGCATCCGGATGCAGTAGAAGCAGAAAATATTTTCCGTACAAGTTCCATTCAATTCCCAAATGAACCGCAGCATCGCATTGGCTTGTTTTTAGCAGAGCAGATGATTAAAAAAGTCCGTTCGCTTAATATTGATATTATTCATGCGCATACGGAATTCAGCCTTTACCTTGCTTCGCGTATTGTCAGCCGCAGGTTAAAGATACCATCTGTTCATACCATGCACACCTTTTACAAAGATTACCTGAATTATGCGCCGTTCCTTCTGGAATTATATTTTAGGAAGAATTTAGGAACTTATTTTCGTCAGATTTTACGAAGTCAAAAATGTATTGTCGCGCCTTCAAATAAAATAAAGAATTATCTTGATGAAATTAAAAATACTGTTCCTGTAAAGGTAGTTCCAAACGGAATAGATCTTTCGCTGTTTTATGAACATTCAAACAGTATCAACCAGGATTCCATTAATCTTCGCAGAAAGCATAACATAAACGATGATGATGAATTGATTGTTTTTGTGGGAAGGCTTGGAAGCGAAAAAAATATCGGAACCTTATTGGAGAATTTTAAGGAGATTCATTCACGGCGTAACAAGGTAAAAATGATGCTTGTAGGCGACGGACCGGACAAAAAATCCCTGCAGGAACGTTGTTACGAGCTGGGGCTTGCTGACTCAATTGTATTTACCGGTTATCTGCGCTGGCCGGACGAAATACGTCAGGTTTATACTGCTGCAGATATATTCATGAGCGCATCTCACAGTGAAGTTCATCCCATTACATTTATCGAAGCAATGGCTGCGGGGCTTCCCGTTATAGCTGCTGCAGATGACAGCATTATAGGAATGATAAACAACGGAGATAATGGCTGGGCGCTGGAGAATGATAAAATGTTATGGGAAAAGGCGCTTGAAGTTTTATCCAATAAAGATGATAAAGCCAGAATGGGAAAACGTTCCGAAGAAATTTCGCGGACATACTCTGTAGAAAATTTTATTAATAGAATGCTTGGTGTTTATGAGGAATACCGTAAACGGTAATTATTATTAATGAATAAAAACTTTGAACAATTGGGCGTAATATCAGGTTTTATTAGCCGGCTGGAAGAGCGGAATATAAAAGAAGCAACTGATATTCAGCAAAAAATTATTCCCCGTCTTGCTGCAGGCGAAAGTGTTTTTTTTGCTTCTGCTACGGGTACCGGTAAAACCTTTGCATATTTACTGCCTGTTTTAAGTAAACTGACAGAACCAAATGGATTAGGGGCTGCTCCCTGTTTCTTAATTGCTGCGCCTACTTTAGAGCTCTGTACGCAAATTAAAAATGAACTGGACTTTTTGTTATCTGGCACAACAATCCGCTCTTCTTTGTTAATCGGAAGTGTCAATCTTGATCGTCAGATTGAAAACTTAAGAAAAATCAGACCCGATATAATTGTTGGCAACCCGAACAGACTGCTTGTTCTGGCAAAAAAAAGATTAATTAAATTTAATAATCTGCGTTTTTTTGTTCTGGATGAAGCCGACAGACTCGTAAGCGATGAAATGCTGGACGAAACCAGCGAGTTATGTTCTATTGTTTGCCGTAATGCTCAGCCGGTTATTGCTGCATGTTCGGCGACAATGAATAAAAAATGCATGGATAAACTGTTTGTTGCTCTGCATATTCGCGGAAATAAATTAAATGAGATTGCCTTTATAGAATCTGAAGATCACGAGATACTAAGAGATAAAATTGAACACTGGGCAATATATACCGAAAGACGGCGTAAAGATCAGACGCTGCGTTCTTTATTGGCTGCATTAAGAGGAAAGACTTCCGGTAAAAAGAAAACACGCGTTAAAGCGCTTGTGTTCACCAGCCGCGGTGATGAAGCGTCTATAGTTCTTTCGCGCCTTCAGTTTCATCATGTTTCTGCGGCAGGCCTTTTTGGAAAAAGCGGAAAAAAACCGGTCTCCGGGCAGGAACGTAAGGCGGCGCTCGATGCATTCCGAAATGGCAGCATAGAAGTGCTTGTCTCTACAGATCTTGCTGCCCGCGGCCTTGATATTCCGGGTATTACCCATGTTATTGCTCTTGATGTTCCTTCCGACAGCGAAGTTTACATTCACCGCTGCGGCCGCACTGCCCGCGCAGGTAAACGCGGCGTTATGGTTACAATTGGCGACGAAACGCAAATGCACCTGCTTGCATCAATGGAAAAAAAATTAAAAATCAGAGTTAAACCAAAAGAGCTGTACGAAGGTAAAATTTGTGTGCCAACTATGGAATAAGTTTTTTACTGCGGTTATATTTGTGTAATTAAAATTTTATCTATTCTGTTGCCGTCTTTATCAATTACTTTAAACCGGTATCCCTGATACTCGACGCTGTCGCCGATTCGCGGAAGTTCTCCGGCAAGATGCAGAATAAGACCTGCAAGAGTATGAAAATCGCTGTCTTCGTCAAGACCGGAAAGACCTAGCTCCTTTACAGCATCGTCAATATTAAGAGTGCCGTCTGCAAGATAGCTGCCGTCTTCCTGGCGTAGAAGCGGTTTTTCGTTAGCTGCAGAAATGGAAAGTTCTCCTACAATTTCTTCTACCAAAGCGGTAATAGAAATAATACCGGCAAGACCGCCGTACTCATCCATGACAAATAAAAAGTTCGATTGTCCCTGTTTGAATGATTCAAAAGCTTTAATCGCAGGCATTGTTTCCGGAACAAATTGCGGTTTTTTCATTATAACACGTAACCCTTGCGGAACATGCTGTGTATAGTCAAGAACAATGTCTTCCAGATAAACTGCGCCGATAATTTCATCTGGGCTTGCATTCACAACAGGAAAACACCTCTGCTGCCTGTATTCAATTGCCTTTTCCCGGATATCTTCATACGGAGAATTAATATCCAGCCATTGAATTTCTGAACGGTGTGTCATAAATGCGCCTACGGGACGGTCGCCAAGATAGAAGACGCCTTCTACCATGTCACGTTCTTTGCTTTCCACAACGCCGGATTTTTCGCCTTCCATAAGAGTATTGAGCAATTCATCCTGTAATTCTTCTTCAGTTATATTGTTGTCGTCAATTTCCGGCTTAAAAGCCTTGTTAAAAAATAATTCAAATTTAATTGCCGGAAGTGCAAATACCATCATTGGAAATGAAAGAAACTTCATTACCGGCATAAGAGAAGCGGCGATTTTTTCTGGTTTTGTGCGTGCAAGTAATTTGGGAAGAGCTTCGCAAAATAATGAGATTAGAATGCTCATAATCAGCACTCCCGCCGCAAATGTAATCCACGAAAATGATAATTTTAAAAGTTGGTATGTAATGTAAATCCATATTACCATCCCAAAACAAACGGAAGAAGCATTAAAGATAATAATCCACAAACGGCACGTAAAAAAAATAATACGCGGATTTTCCAGAGTTTTAATTACAGTTTTATAATGTTTGCCCTGTTCTTTTTCCAGCCGCGATTTTCTGCATAATCCAAGAGCTGAATTAAACAGCGAAAAAATACCGCTAATAATTATTAAAACAAGTAAGATAAGTATTAAATAAAATAAATACGGATCCATATTAGGTGTCAATCTCCGTACGGTTAAGGGGCCGTACAATTGTAAGTCCGTCCTGCGCTGTTTGCATCATTTTTATTTTTCCGTCCGGAGTAAATTCTCCAAAAACCTGAACAATAGGGAAGCGGGGAGTCTCGGGATTTACATCTACTACCTGCCCTTTTTTCCCGTTAGATAATAATACATACAAACCAATAGGATAAATTGATAAAGACAGAACAAGCGCGCGGACGATTGTATCATCGTATGCTTTGCCTTCGTTTTTTAAAAGTTCAAGCATTCCTGTGTAGCCGTCTTTGGCTTCTTTGTGAGGTCTCTTTGAACTGAGCGCTTCATACGAGCAGGCAACTGCTATTATTTTTGAATAAAGGCTGATTTTTTCTCCGTTTAATTTCCGCGGATATCCGGTTCCGTTTTCCCGTTCGTGATGTTCAAGCGCAGAAAGGCATACAGGAAGAGGAAAATCAAATGACTTAAGCATTGTATAACCAAGAATAGGGTGGGTTAGGATTGCTTTTTGTTCCTGCGGATTAAGAGAGCGCTGGCTAAGATAAATATTGGACGGCAGTTTTAACATTCCCACTTCGTGCGTAAGAGCTGCAACGCCCAGTTCTATTAGGCGGTAGCTTTGAAGTTTAAGATATGTGCCGATTATTATTGCAATTATTGTTGAGCGTACTGAGTGGGTAGCAAGGTAATTTTTTCCCGGCGCAGGTTCAATATTTTTAATAACTCTCATCAGGAACCGGCGGTCTTCTTTTATGTATTCTGTTATGTCTTTAATTTTTTCTGTTATTGCTTTTTCATCCAATTCGTCTGATACTGACGCTTTAACAAACAGATTTTCAACAAAGAAAAGAAAATTAGAGTAGAATTCTTCGGCTTTCTGGAGTTTATCGGCGTCAGATTGCTGGGAAAGCCCAATAGAGGAAACATCCTGGGAAACAGCGTTGCCGCCCGGTTCGCTGCCGGAATAATCGGCGGTTGAATCACCTTCGCTTAATACGGATTTAAAACTCCATTTATCCAGTATATTTATTAATTCCTCGGTTAAAGGCATCTCTGGAGCGGTTATTATAAAGGCCTTATCAAGATAGACCGGTTTTGTAAAATAACTGTTGGGTTTTAATTGTTTTACCAAAAAATCATTCATGTTATTCCCCTAAGTCCCGGAAAAAAGTTCTCATTATGTCGTTGACGTAAAATAATCTTTATTTTATCATTCCACCATTGAGTTATTATAGGAGTGTTTCCATTGAAGTTCAAATACCTGATAATCGCTTTTAGTATTATAATCATTATTATCATTTTGATCACTGCCCTGTTGCCGCTATTGCTTTCCGGGCCGGAATTTGCGGTAAATTTCCGGTACATTACTTTACCGCTTTTGCTCTTCATGGCACTGCTCCTTGTCTGCATGAGTGTGTTTTTCTTCTTTAATTATCGGCTTCTTTCGCTTCTTGAACGAGAAGATTGGCCTGCTCTTGCCTATTATCTGGAGCAGAAAATCTACGTAAAAAACAGGTATAATGCCCGGTTTGTAAGGCTTTTAGCGAGTTCCTACCTGGTTATTTCAGATTTTCAGTCGGTTTTAAAACTGGAAAGCAAAGCTTTACTTGCCAAACCGTCTGTAGTTACTAAAAATGTCCTTATTTTCGGCGCTGCCAGAGTTTTAAGCGGCAATCACAGCGAAGCGACTGCCTTTTTTAAGTCATATATGGCAAAAGTAAGCGGAAAAGACAAGCAATGGGTACGCTGGTTTTATGGTTTTTCGTATCTTCTGGGCGGTTCATTTAACCAGGCTGAACCGGAATTTACTTCTCTTGCTGTTTCATCCAGCGATGCTCTGATAACCGGTCTTTCGGCTTATTTCCTTCATAGCTCTCTGGAGAAGTACTCCCAAAATCCGCAGGTTTGCCGGGAAACTGCAGAGAATGGCAGGGAACGGCTGATTAAAGCCATAAAAAACGCTGAGAATTGGAATAAAGAGACAGAAAAAATGGGAACAGAAATACATATTGCAATAATTAGAAAGTATGTTGATGAAGCTGGAGAATGGCTTTTTAAATAGGATTTTATGAAAAATATAGAAAAATCTGCAAAGCTGGATAATGTATGTTATGACATACGCGGACCGGTACTCAAAGAAGCAAAACGTCTGGAAGAAGAAGGGTATAAGATAACAAAGCTCAATATTGGCAGTCCTGCTGCTTTTGGTTTAAATGTGCCGGACGAAATAGTTCGTGACATGGTAGCAAACCTGCAGAATGCACAAGCTTACGGCGATTCACGCGGGTTATTTTCGGCTCGTAAAGCTGTAATGCAGGATTTCCAGTCCAAAGGGGTAATGGATGTCGATATTGATGATATTTTCATTGGAAACGGTGTAAGTGAACTCATTTCTATGTCAATGCAGGCTTTGCTTGACACAGGGGACGAAGTTCTTGTTCCAATGCCGGATTATCCGCTGTGGACAGCTGTTGTAACCCTTTCCGGCGGTAAGGCAGTTCATTATCTTTGCGATGAAGCATCGGACTGGAATCCCAGTTTAGATGATATCCGTTCGAAAATAACCCCCAGGACAAAGGCCATTGTTGTTATTAATCCAAATAACCCCACCGGCGCTGTTTATAAACGCCCGATTCTGGAAGGTATTGCCAGGATTGCAAGAGAAAATGGGTTAATAATATATGCCGATGAAATTTACAGCCGTATTGTTTACGATGAAGCAGTTTTTATACCCATGTCTACCATCGCGCCTGATGTTTTAACAGTCAGTTTTGATGGGTTAAGTAAATCCTGGCGGGCAGCGGGTTTTCGTTCCGGCTGGATGGTACTCTCAGGCAACAAGAAAATTGCCGCCGATTACATTGAAGGGCTGGATATGCTGGCGAATATGCGCTTATGCCCGAATATGCCTTCGCAGATGGGTATTCAGACTGCCTTAGGCGGATACCAGAGCATAAAAGACCTGATTCTTCCCGGCGGCAGGCTTCGTGAACAGAGAGACACTGCTTTTGCTCTTATCAGCGAAATTCCAGGTCTTTCCTGCGTAAAACCCATGGGTGCTCTTTATTGTTTCCCAAAAGTTGATGTAAAACGCTTTAATATCACAAATGACGAGAAATTCATGCTGGATTTAGTTCGCGAACAGCGTCTGCTTCTGGTTCATGGTACCGGTTTTCACTGGGATAAACCTGACCATTTCCGCATCGTTTTTCTGCCTGATAAGGACACCCTTGCAGACGCCATTTACCGCCTGAGGACCTTTTTAGGGACTTATAAGCAGGCATAGGCACAAGTTACCACTAAAGTCTTCTCTGGCTAAGGCCGATAATGTAATCAATGGGAGGGCTGACCTCTCTTATTACAGACGGTGTGCATAGGGTTAATAGCCCTGACGTCCAGGCACATCGTCTTTTTTTTTGTGTTAGGCTGTAAGAACGCGTACCTGTAAAACATTTGCAAAGAGTCCGCCTCTGAGCCCCTTACAGGGTCTCTCCGGCGGGGAACGGCAAAAATTGTTTTACCGGCACGCAACCTCACAGCCTAACGCAAAATTCATAGGTAATTTATTGACAATATTCCATACACTGTGCTAAAATAAACCCATAAAATAACCCTATGGGAGGCCAGCAGATGGCAAAAGTTGAATTGAAGAACATTTCAAAGGTGTATGATGGCGGCGTCCGCGCTGTAGACAATGCCAACATCGTAGTCGAGGACAAGGAATTTGTCGTATTAGTAGGACCTTCAGGATGCGGTAAATCTACCACACTCAGAATGGTCGCGGGTCTTGAGGATATCACCGAAGGTGAACTCCTTATTGACGGCGAAAAAATGAACGATGTTCCGCCAAAAGACAGGAATATCGCAATGGTTTTCCAGAACTACGCTCTTTATCCTCATATGTCAGTTTATGAAAACATGGCATTCGGTCTTAGAATCAAGAAAGTACCTAAAGCAGAAATTGACAAACGCGTTAATGAAGCAGCCCGTATTCTTGACATCGAAAAGTTCCTGGATCGCAAACCTAAAGCGCTTTCCGGCGGTCAGAGACAGCGTGTTGCAGTAGGACGCGCTATTGTTCGTAACCCAAAGGTCTTCCTTTTTGACGAACCTCTTTCTAACCTTGACGCTAAATTACGCGTACAGATGAGAGCGGAACTTTCAGACCTTCACCTTCGCTTGAACGCAACAATGATTTACGTTACACACGACCAGGTAGAAGCTATGACCATGGCGAACAAAATCGTTGTTATGAAAGACGGATGGATTCAGCAGATTGGAGCTCCGCTCTTCCTCTACAATCATCCTGTTAACAAGTTTGTTGCCGGATTTATCGGTTCACCGCCGATGAACTTCCTTACCGTAAAGGTACGCGAAGAGGGCAGCTCAATTATGTTAGACGAAGGTTCATTCAAACTTAAAGCAGATCCTTCCCATTTTGAATTCCTTAAGAAATATATTGGAAAGGAAGTATTCTTTGGAATTCGCCCGGAAGATTTGAATTACACAGAAAAAGACGGCAACAACAGCATGAATGTTAAGGTTACCGTTGTTGAACCATTAGGCGCAGATATTCACCTGTGGCTTACAACAGAAACCCAGCCGCTTGTTGCCCGTACCGAACCTAATCATACTTTTAAAGTCGGCGACACTGCAATCTTTATCCCAAGAATGGAAAAAGCGCGCTATTTCGACAAAGAAACCGAACTTGCGATTATCCCGTCACCGGAGTGAGATTAATTAAGTAAACGCTTAAAAGCCTGTCGACCGCTCGGTCAGACAGGCTTTTTTTGTGATTGCCTGGTTGTACTATTTAATCGTTTTGCGAAAGCCCTCGGACAGATTGTCATCGCCGATATTTCTGATTAATCCGCCACCCTGGTTACGGTATTTTCCGGGGCTTATGCCAGTGTATGCCTTGAATATCTTTGAAAACCAGCTTTGGTCTTCGAAACAACAGCAGGCGGCAATTTCACTTAACGACATGTCTGTCTCCAGTAACAACCGGCTTGCCTTTTCCACTCTTAACCTGTTCAAATACTTTGATAGGTTTTCGCCCATTTCATCTTTGAAAATGGTGCTGAAATACGGAGGTGAAAGACCAGCCACGGCGGATATTTCTTTTAAGCTGATTTTTCTGGTAAAGTTTTCCATTATGAAATTTTCCGCTTTGCGCAGGGCAGCAGCATGTGGAATTCCCCGGAAGGAAGAAATTGTGCCTGAAACACGGTCAATTATATTATGCAGAATGTCTGTTAACTCTTCGACAGATTTGGCTTCCTGAACCATTCTAAGATTCTGACTGTTAATCTCCATAGAAAGGTTCCCGCTTTTTGCAGGGCTTACTTCCACTCTGGAAATGAGCACAACCAGCTCGATAATCCTTAATTGTACATACTTAAATTGACCCGGATTGGTAAAAAATAACATAGCCAGCAGTTCATAAAGCGTCCTTTTTGCTTCGGCGCCTTCGCCCTTGCGCAGGGCGGACATCAGCATTTTTTCCTTTTCCAGCGGATAACCGAGTTTTTCGGCGTTGGTGGGGTATTGCTGTTTTAACTCTTCAATAATTTTGGAAATTGTCTCTTGCTGCTGAGCCCTTCGCTTTAATGTCTCGTGATAATCCTCGCTTCCTGTTGATAAGGATTCCGCGCATAATTGCATCATTTCCGCCAGAGACTGTACCTTGTCTCCGTCCGCTCCGGGAAATGAACTTACGCGTTCTTTGATTTCTTCTTTTGGTGTTTCGTTATTGCACATAACAAAAGTATCATTGGAATTATTAAAAATGTCAACTGCTTTTTGCTTTTCCAGGAAAAAACCTGATCCCCTTATAGCCCCCGAAAAAGCGCCTTCTGTGAATATCGGGCTGGTCCAAAAAAGCAGGCCAAGACTGCAATTATAAACATGGCAGCAGCCTTTCTTGCTTGCCTCTTTAATGGCGTTAACGTGCATTTCGTTACACGGAAAGCCATCCTTCTTGTCTTCCCCTGAACGGTTTTTACTGCAATATGGGCAAATTTTCTTCTCTGGACTGCTTTCTATTCCGCAGCGCCCAGGAAATTGAGGTTTAAAAGCACTGTCATAAATACATATGCTGCTTCCCGTAGCCTGATTGTAATCAAACATGATTCTTGAGGCTTTTTCGATTAGATTATCATTGTAATCTTGTTGTATTCTGTTCTCCCTCATAATAACACCCATTTTTTGCCGGTTTAGCACATAGCGTTTCCCGCAGCAGCCATACCGCCTGCATGAATGCCAAGCTCGCGGTATTTTCCTGGGGTAAAACCGGTATTGTTCTTGAATATTTTTGAGAACCAGCTTTGATCCTCAAAACCGCAGGCGATAGCTATTTCGCTAATGGCTGTATTTGTTGTTACCAGCATAGCGGCAGCTTTTTCTACTCTAAGCTTGTTTAAATAGTTTGAAAGGTTTTCTCCCATTTCTTCCTTAAAGACCGTACTAAAATAAGGCGCCGAAAGTCCTGATGCGCTGGCAATTTCTTTTAGGCTGAGTTTTCTTGTGTAGTTATTCCAGATATATCGTTCTGCTTTCCTGAGAGCCGAAAAATGACGAACTCCATGAAATGAAAAAATCATACCTGACATCCTTTCTGTAATAGCAGATAAAATGTCTGTTATTTCATCGAAATTTGTACTTTCTTCGATTTTCATCAGACATTTGTTTGTTGTCTCAAGAGCCGTGTTGTCAATTATATCCATAGGATTCGACACCGCTCTTGAAAGCAAAACTGCCAATTCCATGGCTTTCAAACGAAAAGCCAGAAAATTGCCCTTTACTTCAAGATAAAGAATTTTTAACAGATTGACCAGAATTTTATATCCTTCTGTTTTGTCTCCCCGGCGAAGGCATGCCAATAGCATTCGTTCCATATCCAGCGGACATAGGCTTTTTTCCGTGTTTTGCTTTTCCGGCGGTATTTCCGGATCTGCTGTTTTTTTGATTCTGCGGGTAATATTTGGTTCTTTGTATTTTTCTGTCAAAGGAAGGCAGATTATATTTTTATTAACAAAGCTGATTCCTGATATTTGATCCGCACACATCAGCATTATTTGAGCAAGTGCTTTTACCCTGTCACTGTTTTTATCTGTTCCCTTTACTCCGCCAGAAAAAAGCGCGCCGGCAAATCTTTCTCCGGAATAAAACGGACTTGTCCAGAAAACAAAACCTTTTAGGCATAAATAGATATAAGAGCCGCCAAGCTGTCTCGCTTTGTTTATTGCTTCCATATGCAAATATGTGCATTTTTTTGATAAATTCTCCTGTTCACAGTTATTACAGCGCCTGCATATTGAACCGTAATTTTCAGATTTAGGTCCCATAACCAGAGCAGTGCAATTTGAAGCTCTTTCATAATGTTTCATAATTCTGGCGGCTTTTAACATTATAGGTTCAAGTTCTCTGCGTTCAATAATATTTAATCTTGACATATTTTATTCTCCTTTTGATTAAAATCTACTCAGACGAAATAGAACAAAATACACCCTATTTGAAGAAAATAATTATACATTTCTACCCCAATTGTTGTTTTTTTTAATGTATAGAAATTATAAAAAGAAAGGATTATACTTGCGTCATATGGCTTTTAAGGACGATATAAGCTCAAGTCTTAATAAAATGATTCTTTCCGCTTCTGGCTGGAGGGGTATTTTTGCCTCTGACGGTGATGAAGAAAGTAATATTGAACAAATTACACAGGCTCACAGGGTAGTTTCCGGTGCAGCTGCTTATGTTTTTTCGGAATATCTTGGAAATAATCCTATAGTTCTGCTTGGTACAGATACGCGCCCAACAGGACAGGCAATAGTTGAGGCAATGATACCTGTTCTTTTATCTTTAGGCTGCGATGTTAGATACGCAGGTTTTGTTGCTGCACCGGAAATAATGGCATGGGCGAGAAGCATTGAAAGCGCCGGGAGAGCTGCGGGTTTTATTTATATTTCTGCAAGTCATAATCCCATAGGGCACAATGGTATTAAGTTTGGTCTTACAGACGGCGGCGTGCTTGGCGCAGAAGAAGCAAATAAATTAATAACTTCTTTTTGTTCGTTTATAGCAGCCGAAGAAAAT
>Ga0123356_10003706_pt1 | contig 15915 bp, 20 predicted proteins | sample TergutEmb28metaG_2_FD_92546 | JGI IMG/M metagenome (GOLD analysis project Ga0123356, IMG submission 92546) | Embiratermes neotenicus P3 segment gut microbial communities from Petit-Saut dam, French Guiana - Emb289 P3 | ecosystem: Host-associated > Arthropoda: Insects > Digestive system > Gut ... | reverse complement strand
TCACGATGATCACCAGTGCGATGAAACCCAATAGTGTCGCCGCAATTATTCCCAATATTAATCCGATTATACTCCATTGGTTCGAAATATTCAATGCCAATTTTTCACCTCCTTTTTTTTGTTCTAAATTGTTAACACTGATTGTATGGTTGTAAAAAAATAAATACCTTCGTGTGCGGCGATCGTGTTCGTCTTGGATTTTAGAAAAAAAGAATCGTGTGTGATTTATCTGATGCCTCTATCGGTCGGTGTTCACAGACCTTGATTGTGTGTATCATGGAAACTGATATCGCAATGCCCTATTTTTCCGATAATGGTGGCATCACACAATGTGAGGCAATACATCTCCTCTCTATTGATGTAGAGTCCAACAAGAAGTCGAGTTTATACCCTTTGTAGGTACAACGCACAACCCATATGAATCTCGGCAATAACATCTCCTTTACAGCCTGGGTTCGATCGAGGCCATCCTCCAGATTGAAAAGAGTGTAGTTTTCACGTAGCACTTCTTTTTTGTAGTCTTTACCTTCGATAAGCATTATTTCGTACGGAGCATTATTTAGCTGTTTACTGTAAATTTTGCCCTCCTTGAGCACGGGAAGATATGATAATTTTATTTTTGGATATAACGGAACGATCAAAGCATCCAGTTTGATAGAGCGGTACTCTTCGTATTCTCCTCCTTTGTATTTCCAGTCGTTAACTCCGTTTTCAAACTTTACACGTGCATACGGCCCGACATTATCATCATGCACATAAACTCCGTCTAATTTCCCATTGGCATCAAGAGAGTAACCAGAGATTATTACGGCATGACCATCCGGTTCGTCATATTCTGCCTTATACAATGACAAACTGGCGATAACCGGTACTTTTGCATTAACGAATGTCTTGATCGCTTCACTTACCAGCTCCTTTTGGGTTTCATCGGCCTTCAGAGACTCGACCTCGTAACCCTTCTCATATAGGTAACCTGTCATCTGTTCATCAAAAAGACCTGCCGGGAAACGGCGTCCGCCGGACATCCCCAAACCTATCCTCGATGCGGCGTCTGTTATCTCATATTGCGAAAATCTGTTTCCTCCGTGCCGCTCCACTAACGGAAACTGTGCTACCCACAACGCTGCCGTTGCGCACATACCTACATCTTCGTCTTTGGTTGTAAATGGGAGAGAGGTCAGCTTCAACTCATGACCGAATAACGAAACTTTTTGCACATAAGCATGAAAAAAGCTTCTTCCACCGCGCTTCTCACAACCTTCTTTGTGGCCACAATATGTAGGCAGGACCGTACGTCCTATATGCCCCCTCAAACCACCTTTGACCTCATATATGCCATCGATGACTGTGAAACCGCAATATAGCTCTTGCAGTACTTCTGTTCCTTTCGGTGACTTAAATAATTCCTCGAGATTGCCGGACTGCGGTTTTTTAAAGAAGTGTATCCTACGACAGGTTCGACTCACTTTGGTGTGTGAAGATGAATAGTACTTAGAGTAATCAACACAGAAATCACGATCGATGTAATTCTTTTCCACAACAACGAATTCGGCTTCTATCTCCTTGCTGCGGATGTACCTCAGTATGTACTTCGCGTTGTCCGTTTCCCCACACAAAACACTGTAAAAGTTGCAGTCCTCGATAGTGTATATTTCCAAAATAGCACCTAAATCGTGTACCTTTTCCTGTAATTGTCAGGTAGCCTTAGAGCCTCTATGTCAGGATCTACATTCCTGTCCATCGGCCCGTCGAGGTATTCCAGAAGAGACATCAAAGCGTCTCTGTCCTCTTTAGACAATTTTCCGTATGTATTGCATCCGACCGATCCGTACATCTTGTTAGCGCCCTTGTTGTTTTATTGCTGATGTTTCAAGGTGTTTTATTTCAGCGCTTTTGTTCTCGCGCTCCGTACCAACGTGTTTGGTCCTTATGTGTGCCCATATGTCGAACGTGTTAATAAAGTTTGACCGGAAATGAGAACAAAAACATCTAGAATGATTGAAAAATGTTACAATAAACACTGATAAATTATATTATGACCCAGTCATCCCTTACATCACTGAAAACAGCATATTCAGAATCTTAATGTATCTTTATCAGATCGTCGGTTCTACGGAACATGAGTAGCATTGGATCTGCGGCCGTAACGAAATGCAATGTTGTTTACACGGACCTGTCATTTTGTAAACACCGATCAAGGTCGTTTGTCTTTCCATCGTCACTCATGGAACCCCGTATGATGTATGAGATGAACCTTGGCGGTGTCGTAGATTTTACCCGCAATCTTACGGTTTCGAATGCTGATGTTCTGAGTGCCGTTTTGTTTCAATCTCCCCACATCGTTATTTTGATTATCTTACCGTCATCTTCGACCCTCATGTGCGGATTCTGTCTCACAATGGCATACTCATCGGCATCTTTCATGAATTCCCATTCTTCCGGATCCATGTTCCTCTCTTCCCTCTACAACCCTTAACGGCGCCGAATGTATAAGATCACGAGGTCATACTTTTCAAGAATGGTCAGACAAAGGGAACGTGGACGAAGAAAGAAGAACAATGATCAAAATGCAAGATCAGAATGCAACGATCATAACCACGGAATTATCCCCATGTCCCTTACTATCGGGATGACGTAGAAATATACCGTGGTCAAAAGTGTGATCCCTATTGATCTGAATATCGTGTGAAGTATTGTGAACTTCTTCCAACTTATCTTGCTTGCTCCGCAAGCCATCGACATCAGATCATCCGGAAGAACGAGAAGCATGAACCATATCGGTAATATCTTTGTACCTTTTTCGTCAAGGACATCCAATTGTTTCTGTAGCGCGTTCTCTCCGAACAGGATGTTTATCAATCCTCTTCCGCCGTAACGGCCTATAAAGAACAACGCCTGCGACGCGAACCATGCGCCTATAACATTCAGCAAAACTACGATCCAGAAGTTCTCAGTTCCGAATATCAGGATGCCGACGCCGCAGAACACTGCGGTGCTTCCTGGAATTACGCACAGGCAGCATGCCTGCGTTACGAAGATGACAACATAAAGGAAGTACATATTCCCTGATTCGATGAACTCTGCTAGCCCTTCCTGTGACAACAATCCTAACGCACTGAATACCAAATAGAACGTAACAGATATTGATGCCAATATTCCGAAGAGTATCAAAAATCTGTACACTGCATGCATGGTGCCGCTGGTATGAACTTGAAGTTATATAACTGCACTACTGCGAATGCGTATGAAACGGGCAGAAAAATGTTTGTTCTAATAGCGGATATTGCATTTATTTCGCATTTTTATATGGGTCGTTCACACAGGAGAGGGGTGACCGAAAGTACTCATTCGCATATGAACAAAAATTAAGTAGCCAGATGTTGAAAATTAAACGCCGATTACGAACCGAAAGTGATAATCGCCGTTTAAAATAAAATTCATATATTCGAGCGAATTAACGGAAAAATGTCGGGGATTAACGGGAAGCTCGGTTCGCCGCGCTTCTGACACGGCGAACCTGAACCGCCCTAACAGGAGGTGATAGGTACGAACCGGAAACGAGGACTCCGACTTAGGATAACCATTTCCATCGGTTCGCTCAAGATCGTTATCGATCTCGACGATCCGTAAACATGGTTCGAGTGGTTCCCGTAAGGAACTCGGCCCTTCGGGGCCGTCACCTTCCCGATTTATCATACATTTTGATGTATATAAAATCATCCTGCATCAGGATCGATCACGTTGTACGGAGTGTCAACATCCGAATGCGTTCATTTACCTATCAATAGGTCTCTTGAACGTATACATCAAATAATTGGAAAGCGACGTTCCGTCAGAATTCGTTAGCTCCCAGTTCTGTCTTCCCAATTCGTTCAGTGCCGCATCAAGTTCATCTGTGTTCATCTTTCCCGTCCAATATGATGTTTTGAAAATGACCGTTTTGTATTCCCACATTTTGTCCATCTCCTTTTGTTCACTTTAAGCGGTTTCGTAAGGTGTTTTCATCGTTAAGGGATAAGTTCGTACGTATTCAACCTTTCCTTATGAGACAACTGAAACGCGAATATTTTATACGTTCCCGACCTACGGTCGAATCATGAAAAGAAAGACCGGTACAATTGTAACGGGAATAAGAATGCCTTTCATATCGCAAGGTGACGACCTTGCGGATATCGTTGTGACAAATGTTCTTGATTACACCAAAGTGAAGGAAGACGACGTTGTTGCGGTAACGGAAAGTATTGTTGCGATATCGCAGGGAAATTTTGCGCACATTGACCATATCGGAAAAGATGTGATATCAAAATTCGGTAGGGATAAGCACATAGGTGTTGTCTTCCCGATATTGTCAAGGAATCGATTTGCGCAGTTGCTTCGCGGAATATCAAAAGGCGCCAAAAAATTAACGGTCCTTTTGAACTATCCCCAGGATGAGGTCGGTAATCCGATAATGGATCTCAATAGATGGAATCCTTATGACCTTCTTTCCGGTGAGGATAAGATGCAATTTACAGGAAAGGAATTCAGAAAGAAGTACGGCGCGTATGTCCATGAGTTCACGAAAATAGATTATATTGATTTTTATGAGAGCATTAACGATAACATTAACGTGATCGTAAGCAAGGACCCGGCCGCGATACTGAAGCACACAGATAATGTGATAACTGCTGATATCCACGGAAGGGAGATGACAAAAGCGTATCTTCTGAAGAACGGTGCAAAGAAAGTGTTCACGCTTGCCGATATCCTCAGCGAACCGGCCGAAGGCCGCGGTCACAACGAAAGATATGGTCTGCTCGGTTCCAACATGTTCGGCCAGAGCGAAGTGAAACTTTTCCCGAGGGATTGCGACAAATTCGTCATGTCCGTGCAGAATGAGTTCTTCAAAAGGATAAAAGTGAGACCGCATGTGATGATATATGCGGACGGTGCATTCAAAGATCCCGTTTGCGGGATATGGGAATTAGCGGATCCTGTGGTATCCCCGGGATTCACAAAGGGATTGGACGGATCACCGAATGAAGTGAAACTGAAGAACATCGTTGCCCGTGAAAAGGATAAGGAAGCGGCATTGAGGAGAGCGATAGATGACAAAGATCACAGTACACTCTCTCTCGGTACCACACCGCGTCAATATACGGACCTTCTGGGAAGCATCGCCGATCTTACCGGCGGAAGCGGAGATAAGGGAACACCGGTAATTCTTATACAGGGATATTTCGACAATATGCTGAAAGAATGATCTCGTTCGAAGTACTGTTCAACATAATAACATTACGTTGAGTTCGGACTCGAAGAAAAAGTTAAATATGTTAAACAATATGTTCAAAATACTAAACATTATGTTTGATAAACAGAACATAATATGAGAGAGTGAAAAAATGATGTTAAAAAGCAAAAGAACCGCTGTCGGCATTACTGTTGCCGTTGTGTTGATGATAGGATATATCATTTACGCAATGGGTGATGCCGCTCCGGCGGCGGACGATCTGAAAGGATGGGCGATACCGATACTTGTGTTCATCGGGATAAGCGTCATAGCACAGATGATCGCTCAGATAGTTGTGCATGTGACGTTCGCGGTCTCCGTTGCAGTAAAGGAAGAGACAAAGGATGAAAAGATAATAGAAAGGATCATAGAGTCGGAAATGGCAGAGGATGAGATGGATGAGAACATAACATTAAGGTCGTCGCACATAGGCTACGGATGTGCCGGTGTCGGTTTTGTGCTTTCATTGGCCGCACTGGCGTTCTTTGATATCACTGCGGCATTATTCCTGAACATCCTGTTGGTAACGTTCTTCGTTGCCATGATGATCGACGGTGCTGTCAGTATATATCTGTATGAAAAAGGCGATAAAGGGTTGTGTAGGATGCGAAATGATGAATAATATCGTAATAACGAACAACATCAGAAAGTTGAGATTCTTTGCCGATGAGATGACCCAGTTGGAACTTGCCGAAAGGACCGGTTCATCGAGATCCACGATAATCGCGGTGGAAGCTGGGAAATATACGCCGTCACTGGAGTTGGCGTTCAAAATATCTCTGGTGTTCAGGGTGCCGATCGGCGACGTGTTCGAATGCAAGAATGAATAACATTACGGAACATAAAAAATGAAAAATGAATGGGGCTTGCGCCCCGTTCAGAGTTTTACGGGCGTTACGTGAACGTTAAGACCGAGATCTTTAGCATCCATTCCCATTGCTATGCCGTATAACTGCGACAAATGAAGCACCGGGAACGCAAATCCCGAATCCTTCTGACCTGCATCGAACTGCAGATGACAGAACGGACATACGTCCACGATCATCTCAGCACCGCCGGCCTTTATGTTCTCTAAATTCGTTTTGGTGAATTGCATCGCACTCTCACCGAACTGCGATCTTAATCCTCCGCCTGCGCCGCAGCACATCGTCTTCTGCTGACGGGGCATGCTCTGTGCGCCCGTTGCCGTTATCAATTCATCCAATATCTTCGGGTTCTCCGCGTCATCCAATCCCTTGATGTTGCTGGGTTTCAGGAAGTGACATCCGTAGAACGCCGCGATCTTGTAATCCAACTGTTTCTTCACGGCCGCTTTGATATTATCGATACCGACCTCGTTGTAAAGTACCTCAGCGAAATGCTTTACTTTCGTTCCGCCGCTGTATTTCAATCCTATTTCCGCAAGAATTTTATTCACATCGGCCAGCATCTTCTTGTCCTCATGCAGTTCGTGTGCAGCATCGAACAAAGAGCCGTAACATCCGTTGCATATTGTCACGATATCCAATCCCGCTTTTTCAGCAAGCGCAAGGTTCCTTGCCGCTGCGGCCAACCACGTCGCTTTGCTGAATGATTTTATCACTCCCGGGGCAGGACAGCAGTTCGCGCCCTTAAGGTCAACGAGTTCAACGCCCAATGCTTTGAACACTTCTCTTGTCGACTTTTCAATACCGGGGTACCTCAAAGGTGCGATGCACCCTAAGAAAAATGCATATTTTGCCATTTAACTCACCAACTTGTCGAATCCGGTCAATTTCAATATCTTATCGAAATCCGCTTTTTCTTTCGCATCGGCCATGACCGTCGGCGGGTTCTCCGGCAGTCCCAGTTCTTTCCTCAGCGCTTTTATCTTGTCGTTGTTGTCAACTGTGTGACCTACCTTTATCAGATTCGCAGCCACTTTCTTATGACCTTCGTACAATTTCCCGCCGGCCACCGCGATGTTCCTCAACGCGGTGATAACGTCAACTATCTGGACGTCGCGCGGGCATCTTTCTGAACATGTGTAACAGGTGGTACATTGCCAAAGATCTTCGCTGTTTATTGTTTCATCCTTTAATCCGAGTTGTGCGGCCCTGATGAGCTTCCTGGTCCTGTATGCTGTGACCTTCCCAGAGGGGCAGCCGGCAGTGCAGGTACCGCATTGGAAGCACAGCATCACACTTGCTCCGCCGTTGGCGGCTATCTCGTCCGTAAATGCAGGTGCTGGTGTTACCATATTATTACCTGAACGTGTGAGTGCTCTCCGCGTATATAATAAGGGGTGTTGTTTTTGGCGGAGTATTACCGTAAACAGTAATACTACTTTCGATAATTCCGTTCTATCAGTTCACTGACCAGTTTTTCTATATCGCCGGTCAGTTCTTTGAACACTGCAAGTATCGAATGTCTCAATAACGACGGATCGGTGGAACTGCGTATCCTGATGCCTTTCCTCATCAGCAATATCTCGTCGACAAAAAAACTTTTACCGGAATCGATAAGATCGTTCAACGACAACGTCTCCGAATCTATCGTGTATCTTTTGTTCATGGAATCAAGATATCTGAACGCTATCCTCTGCGCTCCGTACCTGTAACGTATGTACGACATTCCTTTGTCAACGTGAATCATGTTCATCTGCGCAATTTCCTGCCATTGCAAAGAATCATCATCAAAAACATGTACTGGGTCATCTAATATCACAACATCGACCTCGTCCTTTTTCAAAGACCTCATGTTCACGTCGTCGTTCGATATCAGAAGGTCAACATCGGCGTTCGTTGACGATATAACGGACATCAGAAGTTCCTCCGTTACCGGCGAACATGCAACGGTGAATCTTCTTTCATCCGATAACCTTTCATCAGCGGACCTTAATGATTCCAATATGTTCGTACCGCATTCGGTCAGCTTCGAACCGCGCGGTGACGTCGATAATACGAATTCGCCTATCACATCTTCCAACTCTTTGATATGACGATACGCAACGGGCGGCGAGATACCGAGAAAAGCGGCCGCTGCGTTTATGCTGCCTTTCCTGTTCACCGCGTTCAGTACTTCTAACTGACGATCTGTTATCCTTCTTCCGCCTGATGCGACGGAGGGTCTGATGTTCACTTTCACGATACCGTATCGAAGGACGGATATTAATCAGAGAGGATTATCTCGCTACAGCGTCGCAATGTATTTACCGCACGATACGCTGACGATATGACAGAATGAACGGCAAACTATCTGATGTTGTTCTGGTGATAGGGCTCGGCAGCCCGATAATGAGCGATGATGCCATTGGTCTCAGGGTTGTCGATGCTATAGATGCGATGAATTTGAATAACGTTGAGACGCGTCAGGAAGCGATCGGAGGATTAGATATAATACCAATGATCGTGGGATACAGGAATGTCATCATCGTCGATGCGATCATTACGGGAGCGTGCGATCCGGGAACTGTCATCATCTTTGATCCGAGCGATTTCGAACCGACCGTTGCGAACGCGTCCGCTCACGAATTTAATCTGGCGACCGCCATGAAGATAGGAAAACAACTTGAACCTGATATGATGCCTGAAACGGTAAGATTCATCGCAATTGAAGTATCCGATATCATGACCGTGAGCGAGAAGATGACCGATGCCATCGAAAAGGCGTTACCGAACGCCGTTGATGCTGTCGTTGAGATGATCAACGATATGCTCACGTCTGAATAAGCGGCGACCGCAGGAAAAATCAACCATAAATGACAATTCCTTCATCCATAATTGTCTTTAGTATCTCCGGCCTCCTTTCGGCGCCTTTTGTTGTTACTACGTCCACGTCATCGCCTATCGCGTTACGCAGGTCACGGGAGAATGCGGACAACCTGAAAATGCAATCTATCTTTCCCCTGTCGATACAAATATCGTAATCACTTTCTTCGTTGAAATCCCCGCGGGCCATTGAACCGAAAAGATATACTTTCTTTACGCCGTATTCTTTAGCGATCGGTCCCACTATCATCTTCAATTCTTCAATTGAAAATTTTACTCCGTTCGCGGGGTTCATGGTATCGTGATGTGCATGATTTTGTATAAACTTGTCTGTCATTCTCCGGTATCGTTCTTTGTAAGCGCGGTCACGGATGAATGAACGATCTCGGATGTTCATACATCTATCTGATCTATCGTCATCTTTGACAACTCTTTTGTCCTTTTGCCGTATACCGCAATATTGAGTTTCTTTGACGATATGATATCATCGGCGACCCTCATGACGTCGTTTTCCGTAACGCGGTCCAATGCCTTGAGGTCGTTAGTGAACGGTTCTGCCTTTCCGGTAAGCATGAACGTCTTTGTCAATCTGTACAATCTGCTGTCCGTGGATTCCATCTTTCTTACCGTTGCTCCTTTAATCAGATTTCTGGCCATGTTCAGTTCATCCTTTTTAAGACCTTCATCCCTGATCTCTTTCAGAACGTTCGCAGTTGTTGATATTGCGTTCATTACGTTGTCCTCTGTTGAGGACATGTAAAATGTCATCGAACCTGCATCCGTATTCTGGTCGACCATTCCGTATATTGAGTAAACCAGCGCTTTCTCTTCCCTTACCTTCTGGAATAATCTCGAACTCATCCCCGCTCCGAGTATCGCCGTCAGAAGTTTCAATGCGCTCTTATCTTTGTGCAACGCATCATATGCGTGAAATCCGAATCCTGTGTACGTATGATCGCCTTTCCTTTGGAAATGTCTGTATGACGATCCTGTTCTCACGGGCTGCTGTCTTGTTATTTTCTTTGCATTTCCGATATCATCGAAATTATCTTCCGCCCATTTTTTTGTTTCTTCGGAGTTGACGGAACCGCATGCTATGACCGCAATATTCGGATGTTTGTATCTTTCTTCGAAATATCTTCTGAGATCTTTGTTTGTCAATGCTGATACGATATCAACTTCGCCTGCTTCGTTCTGCGATAATTCGTGACCGTTCCACAACGTTTCAGCGAACAGTTTGTGAATATACGATTCCGGATCGTTCTCCCACATGCTTATCTCCTGCAGAACTATCTTTTTCTCAAGTTCTGTATCGTTCTCGGATATCAGGGGGTTCACACAAATATCTGCCACCAATTCTTTCGCAATGTTCGACGTATCTTTCAACGTAATTCCGTAGAATGCTGTCATCTCTTTAGAAGTGAACGCATTCATCTCTCCGCCGGCGCCTTCCATTTCCTTTGATATCTGCAATGATGTCCTGTTCTTCGTTCCTCTGAACACTACATGCTCAAGAAGATGCGAAATTCCGCCTATCTCCTTGCTTTCATCCCGTGATCCCGTTCCCACGGCAACTAAGAATCCTGCGCTTATCGTTCCTTTGATATTCTCCGTGACCACGGGTATCCCCGCTTTCGTATACTCCAGCGATATGTCCATGAACGTGTATCATACGATGGATTAATAGTATTGTTGCATATCCGTATGAGCATGGCATTCGAGATATACGAATACAAAGGCAAAAAATGGAACAACGCCGCCGCGGTGATAGGTTTTCCGAGTATCGGATTGGCAAGTTCCATAGCCGCCAATTTTCTTGCGAGAACTTTGGAATTAGATGTCATCGGCGGTATAAGTTCTCCGGAATTTCCTCCTTATGCGGTGGTACAGAACGGAATTCCGCTGCCGCCTGTGCGGATGTATGCGGGAGATCGTAAATGTGATGTCGGCGGCGGACTGAACTGTGACGGCCTTATCGTTGTGACGTCTGAATTTTTGCCGAAAATTGAACAGCATCATCAGCTTTCGATCACGTTCCTTGACTGGTTCCGGAAGAATAATGTCAACACCGTGATCTGTTTAGAGGGTATTCCGCAGTTCGAACCTGATGAACAAAAGATATTGGGCGTCGGTTCTACGGATGCGGCGCGCGACATGATGGAAAAATATTCTATCGAAAAATTGGAGGACAGTCTGGTAAGAGGTACATCCGGTGTGATGTTATACGAGGGTACGATGCGAAATATGAACGTACTTTCGATACTGGCGCCTGCGAGGGCCGATATGCCGGACCCTCGGGGCGCAGCAAAATTGATGGAACCGCTGTCAAAGATGTTACCTGAATTAAAAATCGATCTTGAACCGCTTTATAAGGAAGCGGAAGAAGCGGAAAGACGGATGGGAATACAGCAATCTCCGTTAGGGAATAACAGGAACAAGGATTTCCTTTACGGATGATCTATGACCGTCGTTCCGGCGGATCTCATTCTATTTTGATATGAACATCCCGTTTTATTCCGAGTTCACCAGCTACTTCGATCGCCTTTATTATTCCGGACGGTACCGGACAAGCTGCGTGAGGCAATTCCTCACTTGCTGTTTTGTACACTTGCGTCGCATTCATCGGCGATTCGACCACAGAGAACGCAAATTCCGGTTCTAACACCCATGATAACCTCAGGATGTTCGGACAGTCGCTTTCTATTTCTAATTCAACGTAACCGTCATCGTTCATCTTTGCTTTTATGACCGTTATCATCTTGCATACGCCTGCGTCGACGGTCGCTTTGCATTCTCCCACTGTTAACGCCTCAGTGAAGAGAGTGCCGCGCGTCAGATAAACCTATCTCATGATACGTTCCCGATAACGTTCGAAATGCGGAAAAACGATTAAACTTAAATCCCGAACTGTAATGCGGTTGTATGCGCTTGGTACCTAAGGAATTCTTTGTCACATCGGCATCCGCGTTCAGCGATGTATCGGATCTGAACGCTTTTGACAAAGCGCTGATAAAGATGGGTATCGGAGAACAGAATCTTGTCGGTGTTTCATCAGTCATTCCTGCTGGTGCTAAGGAAACCGAAAGAAAAGATATGCCCATGGGTGCCGTTACTCATTGCGTATTGGCACAGATACGCGGCCATGAAGGAAGCGTCATATCAGCGGGCATAGCATACGCTTTCCGCAAAGATGGCAACGGAGGATATGTTGCCGAAGGACGTATGCACGGCTCCGAAGATTCACTTGCGAATGATCTGAAAATGAAAATAAAAGAGATCGCCGGATGCCGGAACACCGAATTGAATGAGATAAGATATGTGATCGAAGAAATGACCATTCCTAAGGGAAGTTACGGCGCATGCGTCGCCGCTTTGGTGTTCACCTGCTATGAATGATTTCGGTATCGTCCTGTGTGATTCATGCAAAAGAAAACGTATCGCCGATCTCAGGTACGAAACGTCTGCGTGTCCTTATTGTAATGCCGTTTCCGAAACGAAAGGTATGAAGATATTGTTCAGCGCAGGCAGCCAGAGTGAAGTGAGAAATGCTTTGAACAGCATTGATTCAAAGAAATATCCTGAGCCGAAGAAAAAAGCATCCGCAGATCCTGATCCGCTGTCCACGTTAGTTTACAGATATGAGCATACCTCCGGCACAGCAGAAAAATTAACTGTACTGGCGGAAGGCCTTACTCTCATCAAAGATGGTTTTACCGAGAACGATGTTGACGAATTATTCCCTGGTGAAGGGGAAAGGATCATAAAGATGATGATATCCGCTGATATCATTATAGAAATTAAGTTCGGAACATTCAGGATCGTTTGATCAGAACGGGATATCTTTCCTTTTCTTGCCTTCCGCTTTTAACACTTCGCGGATGACCTTCGGCAGTTTAATGTAAACGGTGTGATAAAAGAACCCGAGCGCCAGAAGGAATGATACTATCACGAAGGCGTATGTCATAATTTCGGAATGACCTGCCCACATCTGTGACATCAGCAACTGATATGAAACGCTTATTATCAGTGCCTGCAACAAAAATTCGAACGGCCTTCTTCTTGTTATTCCTTCCCCTACGGTCATTCCGAGCGCAGAATGCAGCATTACCGTCTGCAGTGAAATGAACGCAAAGAATATCCATGACGTTATGTCCGTTCCGATGCCCAACTCAATTGCTTGCGATGATACGTAGAACACAAAACCGAAAGCGAATGAGCACCCGATCCCAATGCCGAGACCGAAACCGTAGAACATTGTATCGGATTTGCCGTGAAATCTCTTCAGGTTCAGAACTACGAGTTTTGCAAGTTCGAACACTAATGCGAATGCGATCGCAATGAACAGCAGCGACCAATATTTCTGGAAGAAAGTATATCCTACGAATATCGCGGTTCCGGCCACCAGACCGACGGCAAAGAGTTTGAAGAACGTCGGATCGCTGAAGAACGGCTGTTCTACTGCCGGGTACGTATACCTTCTCAGAACGATATACATAAGTGCTAACGCCGCACCGAATCCTACTATGGCGGCAGCGATCATATTGTATTCCATGCTGACCGTTAAGGACGGTCCGTTAATAATGGTTTCCGAGTTGCATCATTTTATCGTAATAGTGAATGACCATGCATGATGATTCGCATTTGCCGCATGAATTGCATTTGTCTGCGTTCACTTTCAATCCTTTGTCTATCTTAATTGCGTTATGCTGGCACTTCTTTGCGCATATGCCGCATAACGTACATAACTGCGACCTTAGCAATGCTTTTACGGATCTCTCAAAAAGATGTTCCGCATCCTTTGCGTTCTCTGAAACAACTGATACCTGACCGCCGCCGAACAGTTTTGCGGTGCCTTTCTTTGTTCTCAGTAAAGCTGTTTCGAATTCATCCGAATACCTTACGTCACCGATCGTGCGCAGCGCATCCTCTGTCGCGGAGAACGGACGTGACCTCGGTATCGTGACGATTGCTTCCATTGAGTACCCGCCGGCGGCGCACGGAGATGCGCCTTTCAGCATCTTCACGCTCATTTCTCCTTTGGCCTTTGGTTTTACGGCCATTTTCATTTCTTCGGCGAGTTTGATCATCTTAGGAGGAAGTATCTTCCATCTCCAGAATCCCATGTTCACATATTCTTCCGTCAGACCGCGTTCTTTCGCATATTTTTTCAGATATGTATCCCATTTCCCGTACATCTCCGGATGCGTCCTCTTTGTTGTGTTCCATTCGCTTGACAGACATGACGCACACAGATAGCAGCCGATGCGTTCCATATCATTCTCGTACAGCGGATTGTAGATGTACCGTTTCCACCATATGTATCCCCAAACATCGGACGCTGTCCATTTCCTTATCGGATCCAGGGATATTTGATTCGGAACGAACGGATTCTTTGAAACGAATCCGATATTCGAACGTGCGAACGATTCCAGCGCACGATTGCCTTCTATGGTTATCGTCCCTTTCGGGAATCTCTCTGATATCAGTTCCGTCACCGGCCCGAGTTTGCATACTTTGCAGCACCATCTGAAATCCTTTGCCGGCGGTCCGAATATGTCGACGTTATTCCAAAACGAATTGCCTGCGGACGCTTCATGCAGTCTCAGACCGAAGGTCTTTGCCGCTTTCTTCACATAACTCACGGTCTCGGGAAATTCTATTCCCGTGTTCACGAATATCAGTTCCGCATCATTTACTGCCTTCAGCGTCACACCCAGCGCAGCCAGCGAATCCTTTCCTCCTGAGAATGAGACCGTTACTTTCTCTCTTCTCTGTTTCACGTACGAACGTATCTCGTTTGCTGCGGATGATTCTATTTCCTTGAGATATGATACGTTCGCGTTCACGAACGTATCACGTCCTGATGTCGGGGACAGGATAATTCCTGATGGTACGGATATGTCACGTATCTTTACCGCCTTCTCTGATGTCTTGATATCGTTGCTGTTCACAAGCGCAATACCGTGACCCGTTTTTCCGCCTTTCTTTATTATCAGCGGATCGCCTTTCTCAAAGTCGCCTGTTACTGATGATATCTCACTTCCGGATATGTTCTTCCCTTTCAGGTGTCCCGTTACGTTGCCTAAGGTTATGATATTCTTTTTCGCTTCTTCCGATAATAATTCTGCACCGGCCTGTTTGAGTTCCATAACAAGTTCGTTCTGCTTCACGTCGTATCTCAGAACTGATATTACATTCCCGTTCGCAATAACTTCATCAGTTCTGTCCTCTCCAGGTATCTTGTTGAAAAAGACCATCCTTCTGTCGATGATCGATGAAGAACCGAAGTTCTTTTGAAATAGACACACAAGAGTTGAATATCCGGCGTCCATGCACGGCCTTATGTCCCCTGGGCTGTTTATTTCAAATTCCTTTGGCACAGAATGGCATATTGAACATTTTGTCCCCAATATCAGCGTTCCGCAGCTGTCGCACCATCTCTTTATCGTTTTACCATGCGAAACGTTCGTTCTTGTTACCATTATTGACCGTATACCAATGGATTGTTTTATTACCTGCGTCGATATCACGCACTCCGATGAGAACGATCAATCCTTCATTCGGGATACGTTACAGTACTATTGAGATACGCGATATCGCAATTTCCGTTCTTGCGCTGTCCGTTGCGTTCGCGATCGTCCTCGGCGGCGGCATCCGCAGTTTCAGCATCTTTTTGCTTCTGGTGTCCGCAGTTATCGTATGCGCAAGTTTTGTTGCTCATGAACTTGCTCACAAATTCGTTGCGCAGAAGTTCGGCGCATGGGCCGAATACCGTATGTTCCCGTTTGGTCTGATGATCGCTTTGCTTCTGTCGTTCACTGGATTGATATTTGCCGCTCCTGGCGCAGTTTACATAAGCGGGCGCATAAACAATGAGATGAACGGGAAGATAAGTGCGGCCGGTCCGGCTGTCAATAT
>Ga0123356_10003705_pt1 | contig 15916 bp, 12 predicted proteins | sample TergutEmb28metaG_2_FD_92546 | JGI IMG/M metagenome (GOLD analysis project Ga0123356, IMG submission 92546) | Embiratermes neotenicus P3 segment gut microbial communities from Petit-Saut dam, French Guiana - Emb289 P3 | ecosystem: Host-associated > Arthropoda: Insects > Digestive system > Gut ... | reverse complement strand
GGAACCATTGCAAAATTTGCATAAAAACGCGAATCCTGCTCGCACTGAGAACTGTGCATTCCCGGATCATCAGCAATGGCGATAACAAGCCCGCCTTTTATCTTTACAAGAGAAGCGTTCATGAAAGCATCAGAGGCGACATTCAATCCTACATGTTTCATTGAAACAAGAGCTCTTTTTCCTGCGAAAGAAACGCCCAAAGCTGCTTCTACAGAAGTTTTTTCGTTTGCGACCCATCGCGCGACAGGACCGCCTTTTGCATATTCATTAATACAATATTGCATTATTTCAGAAGAAGGAGTTCCAGGGTAGGCATAAGCTGCGCTGATGCCGGCATGAATTGCGCCTAATGCGACAGCTTCATCGCCCAAAAGCGCCAGTTTTTCGTTTTTCATTTTTACTCCATGGGTACGTTAATCCATTATAGTATAGATATTTTTTTAATGTTTAACAAGATAGCTGTTTTGAATGTATTTGACGGCAATTTCATTAAATTTATCGGCAACACCTAAAAATACAGGAACCAAAGCGGGGTCATAATGACTTCCGCCTCCTTCTGAAATCATATTCACTGCCTCTGTGTGACTAAACGCCTTTTTATAAGGACGCACAGAGACAAGAGCGTCATAAACATCGGCAATGGCCATTAACCTGCCTTGAAGCGGAATTTCCGTACCTTTCAAACCTCTTGGATATCCGCTTCCATTCCATTTTTCATGGTGAGTAGAAGCAAATATTCTTGCATGTTCCAGAAAAGAATGTTCAGTTGTTTTTAATTTGATGCTTTCAATTATTTCTTCACCATAGAGCGTATGCGTCATAATTTGCTGATATTCTTCTTTTGTAAGCTCTCCCGGTTTCCGTAAAATAGCATCATCAATAGAGATTTTTCCAACATCGTGAAGCTGAGCCGACTGTAACACATGTTCAAAATTCCAATCTGCAATTTCATCAAGGTACAAGCCGGCATTTATCATGGCATCAATAAGAATCTGTAAGTAATTTTGAGTTCTTTCTATGTGACCGCCGGTATCATAATCACGGAATTCTACCAATTCCGCCATCATTTTTAAGACTGCGTTTTGCAGTTCGACAACCGCCTTGGTTTTTTTGTTTACCAATTCTTCAAGCTTATTATGGCGTTCTGAAAGCTGTTCTATCATTGTGTTAAACGCATCTGAAAATTCACCCATAAAATCGACACGCTGGGAATAGTCGCCCTTTGCTACCTGCTGCGCCTGCCAGGTAAGATGCCTTAAACCTGCATGGAGCGATTTAAGCGAAGATGCCATTTCATTTTTTTCACCGGGAATTGCAACATCCAAATTTCCGGCAGCAAGCGTGCCTGAAAATGTTTTACATTCAGAATAGCAGTGTGTAAAATAAATCAATGCCTTGCCAACATTGACATAGTCTTCGTCTAATTCTTCAATGTTAAGCACTGCATCTTTATTGCCGTAAAAAGAGTTTTTAATATAATCAAACAATAAATCAGAAGTTTTGCTCAAGAATCATTCCTTTGTGAAAAATTAAACTGGAGTGCCCTTAAACCGGCAAACGCGGTTGCCGCTTGCCCAGCAGTCAATCTCTACAACTTTATACTTTTTGCCGGTATAAACTTCAAGGATTCCGGACAAGAACCCTTCGTCATAAATACATAAATTTTCATTTGTAACTGGCAAGCCGCTGCAATCCAAATCTTCTCCGACAGTAAGTACCATTTCTCCTGTTTCTATGTCCAGAGCTTCCATGCGAAGGATGCCGATTTTCAGCGTTTTTAAGGTTTCCTGAAGATGAGAGATAAAACTGTCGAAATCCAAATCGAGCTTTAATACATTTTTTGAAAATTCGCTTCCAGCCAGGTATCCTGCTTTACGGAAAAAATCATTTGCTTTATCAAGTCCATATTCTTCGCTTAATACGTCAAGCAGAGTGTACTGCATGAGTCTATATACAACGACAGGCATTTCTTCACCTAAATTACTGCGGCCAAGTTTTATATCTCCCAATTGTTTCCAATTAAATGATTTTTTTGATTTACTTTCAAAAACATTCTCCATAAGGCTGCTCCTTGTTTCTTTAAATAAGGTATTAATTATTTTATCATTTTTTCTTATTTCTTTCAAGAAAATGGAGTATTATTGGACAATACTTTCCAGAAATAAGATTTTTAAAAAGTCTTAGAAAGGCTTGACAAAAATGTGACAAATTTGATAGTTTTAATTAAAGGTGATGATCGGGAACAAGTAACCTTCCAGGTTTAGTCTTTAGAGAGTCGGCGGCTGGTGAAAGCCGGTAGACAAACGGACAGGTGAATACATCCCGGGAACTGCGCGTTGAACATTTGGCTTTAGGTCAGATCAGTAGGATGCGACGGGGGTGCCCGTTACAGCGTAAAGGTATGTTAGTACCTGACGAGCGTGCAATTGTGAGATTGCGCGAAACTGAGGTGGTATCGCGGTTGCGTTGCAATCGTCCTCGGATAATTTATCCGGGGGCGTTTTTTTTTGCCCCCAAAAAGGTTTTTCTATGTTTATCAAAGTGTTCTTGCTTCTCTTGTTCTTTGCGGTCACCATCTTTGTGGGATTACATTTCCGCAAAAGGGCGACTAATGTCAACGATTTCGTTCTGGGCGGACGAAACGTTGGAATGTGGCTTACTGCATTTTCTTATGGCGCAACTTATTTCTCCGCCGTTGTATTTGTCGGATTCGCCGGTCAGTTTGGATGGAGGTTCGGCAGCGCTGCAGTATGGATTGGTCTTGGTAACGCATTCATCGGCTCGTTGATGGCATGGTTCATACTGGGAAGACGTACCCGTGTTATGACTCATCATTTAAAAAGCGCTACAATGCCGCAATTTTTCGGCGAAAGATATTTATCGACAGCTCTGAAGATTGGAGCATCAGCCCTTGTCTTCATCTTCCTTATTCCATATACCGCTTCTTTGTACAACGGGCTTGGACGGCTTTTTGAAATGGCATTCGGTGTGCCTTTTGAATACTGCATTATTGCCATGGGGCTATTGACTGCGTTTTTCGTTGTAGCAGGCGGATATTTTGCAACCGCAGTAAACGATTGTATACAGGGTTTAATAACGCTAGTCGGTATTATGGCAGTTATAATTGTTGCCTTGAGCAGCCGGGGAGGCTTTGTAGAAGCAACCACAGCTCTTTCCCAGGTTGAAGGAGTCACTACAGGACCTTTTGCCGGAAATCCGGGTGTTTTCACCTCTCTTTTAGGTCCTAATCCAATAGATCTGCTTGGTGTAGTAATTCTTACATCGTTAGGTGTATGGGGACTTCCTCAAATGGTAGCGCGATTTTACTCAATAAAAAACGAAAACATGATCACCAAAGGCGCAATCGTTTCTACCATCTTTGCAATTTTTATTGCAGGCGGCAGCTATTTCCTCGGCAGCTTCGGAAGGATATTTGCATCTCCAAACCCTGATAATCCGGCTCTGCCAGCAGGCGGTTTCGATTCCATAATTCCGGGTATTCTTGCAGGATTTAATAGTGATGCGATGATGGCTCTTATCATAGTTCTTGTATTCGCGGCATCGATTTCTACATTATCATCTTTGGTTATGGCTTCGTCATCAACCTTAACACTGGATTTCCTCAAAGGACATATTATCAAGGATATGAGTGATAAAAAACAATTGTTTATCATCCGCTTTTTAATCGTTGTTTTTATCGTTTTATCCTCTTTTATAGCAATTTCTCAATACAACAGCAGCGTTAATTTTATCGCCCAGCTTATGGGTATTTCGTGGGGCGCACTTGCTGGAGCATTCCTGGCACCATTCCTTTATGGTCTGTACTGGAAACGTGCGACCAAACTGGCAGTCTGGTGTAACTTCATTTTTAGTACATCGGTGATGATCCTCAATATCTTTTTCCGAAGTTCATTCCCATCGCTGTTACAGTCGCCGATCAATGCAGGCGCATTCTGCATGCTTGCCGGATTGGTAATTATTCCGCTTATTAGCTTGATTTCAAAAGCGCCGGATAAAGCCGCTGTTGATAATTGTTTCTCTTGCTATGACCAGGAAGTCAACGTAAAAGTTAAGGATGACCTCGGAAATTAATCGCTAAAGAATAATTAACCACAGAGGGCACAGAGTTTCACGGAGTATTTGGTTTGAAAACTTTTTTTCTCCGTGTAACTCCGTGTACTCCGTGGTAAATATTTAAGAGTTTACGCGTTCTACGTATTCGTTGGTTTCGGTATTTACAAGAATTCTTTCGTCTTGTTTGATAAAAAGCGGAACCCGTACTGTCAAACCCGTTTCGGTTTTTATCGGTTTTGTCGCGCCTGTTGCAGTATCGCCTTTAATATAGTTTTCGCTTTCAGCAACTGTAAATACAACCTTGTATGGAATCTGGATGTCGATTATTTTACCTTCCCAAATGATAATCTGATAAGAATTGCCTTCCTGAAGATATAATTTTTTTTCGGGGTTTTCTTCTATGGATACCTCGTATTGTTCAAATGACTGGTTGTCCATAAAGTGATAGTTTTCCTGATCGGAATATTGATACTGGGCATTATGAATTTCAACTTGAGCGTCTTCTACTTCCTGCTGAGTAGGTATGGTCAGACTCAGTGTTGAGCCGTCTTTGATACTTTTCATTTTTATCCTGGCAACGGCAGTTCCTTTGCCCGGAGTGTGAAATTCCCTTTCTACAACAAGATAAGGCTGCCCCTTCTGTAATAGGCATGTTCCTTTGTTGATATCTGTACCTTTAATCATGATAAAATAATAGCAAAATATAAATTTTATGGGAAGGGGTAGAGGAAAAATTGCTGTTTTGTTATGAATTATTCCAGCAACCCAAGAACTAGTTTTTCATAAATAATGCGCTGTGCTGCATCAAATAATCTGTCGTGTGAAAGCCGCCCGTCTTCCAAAGCAGAAATAATCGCGCCGTGAGTTTGCCTTAAATGGCCAGGCCAGACCAAAATCATATCAGAGCCTGCGGCGATTGAGCGTACCGCCGCGTCTTCGGGGTTCAAGTCTCCCGCGGCTGCCATAATAAAATCATCACTTATGATGATGCCGTCAAATCCCAGGTCGCCGCGCAGCCAGTTCTGCAAAATAACAGACGAAAGGCTTGAAATTACATTATCTACCTGCGGAACTAAAGTGTGCGCTGCCATAATCGCTCTTGTTCCGCTATTGATTAAAATAGAGAAGGGCAGAATAAGAAGATCGAGTTCGTCTCGGTTCCTGTTTATAATAGAAAGAGAGTAGTGGGGGTCGGGACCTGCGCTGCCGGGGAAATGTTTGCTTACGCATAAAACTCCGGTCTGCTCCATTCCCTGTATGAAAGCGGCAGCAGCAAGAGCTGTAAAAGCAGGATCAGGTCCATAAGAGCGGCTAAAAAGAAAATCGCGGTTTTCGTCAACAAGGTGTTCAACAACAGGGGCAAAATTCATGTTAAAACCCAGCTCATTTAATTCGCGGCCTGCCTGAAAACTGTCTGTTTTAATTTTATCAAGCGCATGAGACAAACCTTCAGTTAGAAAAATTTCCCAGTATGAAGAAGCCGCAGGAAGTGACGCTGTTCCCCGCCGGAACCGGTTTACCGTTCCTCCTTCGTGGTCAACAGCCATAAAAGGGGGAATACCGGCTTCCTGGGTGATGAGCGAATCAGCCTCTGTAAGAAATCCGCGGATAGTTTCGTTATCGGAGTTTAAATTATATCTAAAAAACATTATTCCGCCCGGTGGTATTTCTGTAAACATCTCTATATTATTCGGAGTCAAACTTGCACTTCCGCCAATTCCGCTGATTAGAACCTGCGCTGCAAGAAGTCTTTCATCCATGGCAGAAGTAATTTCCTGCGCGCGTTTACGAACCGGATCGATGATAGGCACAACTTCTTCTTCTGTAATAACTTGCTTTTTAGAACAAGAAGATAAAGGAAAGATAAGAAATAAAAGATTAACCACTAACCACACGAAAAAGTAAGAATTTAACCACGGAGTACACGGAGTTTCACGGAGGAAAAAGAGTTTTCGTACGACGAACTCCGTGTTCCTCCGTGTCCTCTGTGGTTTCATATTCTTTTTATCTTTCTGATTTTTTTTCAAAATGCGAAAATTCTAAACTAAAACTTGCGCGTCCCTGTGATACGCTCCGCAGGCTCGTCATAAAACCAAACATTTTTTCCATTGGCGCCTGAGCTTTAATTTCGTCAATATCAGTCTTGGAGTTCATACTTTGTATATGCCCGCCTCGCTGTGTTACAAGGCTCATTACATCGCCGACAAAGTCGTGGGGAGAAAAAAGGTCAACCGCCATGATGGGTTCAAGCAAAATAGGACCTGCATTCCGGCAGGTTTCGTCAAATGCCATGCTGGCGCAGGCTTCAAAGGCAAACTCTGTTCCTGTAAGTTCTGAATACTGAACATTTGTAACAGTTGCCGTTATGTCGATACATGGGTATCCCATCACTATACCGGAAGAAAATGCTCCGCTGACGCCGCGCTCGATCGCTTCCAGTATTTCAGACGGAATTTCGCTCTTACCGCTCGAAGTTTTTGCAGCATAAATATATTTGTTGCCGCTTCCCCGCGCGGCGGGCTGTACATGCAGCGTAATACCCGCGGCATTTTCCTTTCCGGCAATAATTTTAGAGAAATTTTCCGTGTGCGTGTTTTCTTTATTTATCGATTCGCGGAATGTAACCTGGGGGTTTCCTACTGTTGCTCCAAGTTTAAATTCTTTTAATATGCGCGTAACAAGCACATCCAGGTGAAGCTCGCCCATGCCGGAAATAATTAATTGCCCTGTTTCTTCGTTTTCCTTGGTTGTAAAGGTTGGATCTTCTTTGGAAAGAAGTTCCAAAATATCCTTTAATTTATCAGAATCTGAAATTGTTTTTGGTTCTATGGAAATGGAAATGACAGGCTCCGGAAACTGCATTTTTTCAAGCAGGACAGGCCAACCCTCGCTTCCGATGGTATCGCCCGTCTGGGCAAGTTTCATTCCGATAATTACGCCGATATCTCCTGCAGAAATGCTGTCAACAGCTTCAGATTTATTTGAATGCATCCTCAAAATTCTGTTGGCTCTTTCGCGTTTTTTCTTTCCTGTATTATAAACTGCGCTGGAACTTTTTAAAGTGCCGCAGTACATTCTTATATAACAAAGCGAGCCGGCTTCACGATCATTTTGAATTTTAAATACTAAGCCAAGCGGCTGACCGTTTGGATCGCAGGGAATATTAATATCCTGTATTTCATCTTTTTTTATGATATGACCTATGGCAGGTCTTATTTCATCGGGCGCGGGAAGAAAATCGATGATTGCATCGATTATTGGCTGAACACCCAGGTTGCGTCTGGATGCGCCTACAAACATTGGCAAAATTTCCCGTTTTATAACTGCCTTGCGAAGCTCTTTGCGTATAAGAGAAGGATCAATTTCTTCTCCTGAAAGATATTTTTCTGTAATCGCGTCGGAAACGCCGGATAATGCATCAATCAATTTTTCGCGCCACTTCTTTGCAGTATCTTCACGCTGGGGCGCGATAGGCGAAAGGATCATTTTTTCACCTTCATTTTCCCAGTGAATTTCTTTCATTTCTATTAAGTCAATAACACCTTCAAAAGAACTTTCTTTTCCTATTGGAATCTGCACAGCGGCAGTATTAATTTTAAGTTTATTTTTTACATCATCCAGAACAAAGAAAAAATCTGCTCCCATTCTGTCCATTTTGTTTACATAACCAACGCATGGAACATGGTATCTGTTTGCCTGCCTCCATACGGTTTCTGTCTGGGATTCCACCCCGCGCACTGCGTCAAAGATTGCAATTGCTCCGTCAAGAACGCGCAGAGAGCGTTCAACTTCTGCGGTAAAATCAACATGTCCTGGAGTATCGATAATATTGATTTGATACCCTTTCCAGTAGGTGGTGGTAGCGGCGCTTTGGATTGTTATACCCCGAGCCTGCTCCTGTTCCATCCAGTCCATGATAGCTTCGCCGTCATCAACTTCGCCGATACGATGACTTTTACCGGTATAAAAGAGAATTCTTTCTGTAGTAGTTGTTTTACCTGCATCAATATGAGCCATGATACCGATGTTGCGCATCTTCGCTAACATTGTTCTATTGTAATAAAATAAAAAATTGTATACAATACGCTATGAATAAAACTTTATCTTATGTCTTTGTGACACCTTATACTGTTGCAAAAAGCAGAACAGGCGGCGTTCTTTCACGTCTTCTTTCCCGAGTGGATCTTGAATTGGTTGGCGCCAGAATGTTTGCGGCAGACAATGAATTTGCCAAAAAGTACGCTGATATTCTTCGCAGCAGAGAACGAAGTGACCAGCCTATGCTTTTATCGGATTATGCAGAAAAACATATCGCTCCTTCCGGCGGACGTCCGCACAGAACATTAATGCTTCTGTTTTACGGAGAAAATCCCTGCGAAAAACTAACTAATATTTGCGGTCATATATACACAAAAAATATTGATATAGAGGCATTTACGGGCGAAACCATACGTGATACATACTCCGATTTAATTTTTTCTGAAGAAAACCCTGAGGAAGTCCGCTACTTTGAACCTGCTGTATTTACTCCAAGGAATCAGAACGAAGCCAGTATAGAATTAAAAATGATTGCTGATTTTCTTGATGGAAAGGATAACCTGGTTGAGAATGTTGTTTATCCGGACCCTTCAAAAATAGAAAGAACTCTTGTTATCATAAAACCGGATAACTGGAAACATAGTTCTTCGCGTCCCGGCGCAATTATAGATATGTTTTCACGGACAGGACTGCGAATAATCGGAGTAAAAATACACCGTTTATCGCTTGCGCAGGCCCTTGAATTTTACGGTCCTGTAGAGCCTATATTAAAGGAAAAACTAACTCCCATTTTTGCCAAAAAGGCGCTGGAAGTTCTGGAAAAAGAATTCCAGTTAAATATGAGCGAAGAATTGTCAACCACTTTAGGCAGAAGTTTTGGCGAAGAATACGCAAAAGATCAATTTAATCAGATTGTAGAGTTCATGTCAGGAAAACGCCCTGGTAATCATACCGAGGAAGAATTACAGAAACCGGGCGATGTTATGTGCATGATACTGGTTTATGAAGGCGAAAACGCCGTTCAAAAGATACGCGATGTTCTTGGGGCGACAGATCCAAGTAAAGCTGCTGACGGAACTGTAAGACGCGAGTTTGGAAGTAATGTCATGGTCAACACCGCCCACGCTTCTGATTCAACAGAAAGTTACGAACGCGAACAGGGTATTGTAAAGATTAATGATAATTCCGTTGCATCGATAATCAGGGAACACATCAGGTAAAAATGACAAAGGCGGCCCCTTCGTCTATCGGTTAGGACATGAGATTCTCAATCTTAAAAGACGGGTTCGATTCCCGTAGGGGCTAGAGTTTTTATAAGTTATAGAAGGGGAGGTTAATATGGGTCTGATTAAAGCATTAACAGGGGCTGCCGGGGGAGTTCTGGCGGATCAGTGGCTGGAGTTTTTTGTTTGCGATAGTTTGGATGCAAATGTATTGGCAGCCAGAGGGCAAAAAAAGACAAACAAAAGAAGCGCCAATACCAAGGGAGATGACAACGTAATCTCAAATGGTTCAGGTATAGTGGTGAATAAAGGACAGGCGGCGATCGTAGTTGATCAAGGCCGTATTACTGAATTTTGCGCTGAAGAAGGTCATTATACTTACGATCAGTCTTCTGAGCCCAGTATCTTTTTTGGAGGCTTTGGTCAGGGTATTAAGGGCGCCTTCAAAAGCTTTGAAGAACGGTTTAAACACGGCGGAATTGCTGCGAAAGATCAGCGTATTTATTATTTTAATACAAAAGAAATTATTGGAAATAAATACGGAACTCCCAATCCAATTCCCTATCTTGTGGTTGATCCCAACATTAATCTTCGTCTTACAATAAGCCTAAGGGCCAACGGCGAATATTCATATCGCATTTCTAATCCTGTTCTGTTTTTCGGAAATGTAACAGGTAATGTGCAGGAAAATTTTACCAGGGATAAATTAGACAGCCAGCTTAAAAGTGAAATAATTACCGTTCTGGGTCCTTCTCTGGGTAAGCTGGGTCTTGGAGAATATCACGAAATTTCATTCCATACTGCCAAGCTTGCAGAACTTCTTAACGAAGCTTTAAGCGGTAAATGGAGAGAGCACAGAGGTATAGAAATTGTCAACTTTGGTATTACCTGCACTGCATCCCCTGAAGATGAAAAAGCAATCAAAGCGGCGCAAATGGCGGCGATTAACAGGGATCCAACCATGGCTGCGGCTACAATGGTAGGCGCCCAGGCTGATGCAATGCGGACAGCCGCTGGAAATACTGCCGGAGCAATGACAGGTTTTATGGGAATGGGTATGGCAGCTCAAGCTGGCGGTTTGAATCCTCAAGCGCTGTTTCAAATGGGGGCAGCGCAGCAACAGCAAGCTGCAGGGCAGCAGGCTGCCGCCTCTCAAGGTTGGGTTTGTGCTTGCGGACACGGCGGTAACACAGGTAAGTTCTGCGCTGAATGCGGCAAGCCGGCTCCTGCGGCAGGATGGACTTGTCCTTGCGGACACGGCGGCAATACCGGTAAGTTCTGCGCCGAATGCGGCAAGCCAAGATAAGATCAGAAGGTGTAAACCATGTTGATAAAAGAATATAAATGCCCTAATTGCGCCGGAGCGGTCAGATTCAGCAGTTCCAGTCAAAGTATGAAATGTCCGTTTTGCGACGCGGAATTTGAAATTACTGCTCTTGAAAGTTACCAGAAAGAACTGGAACTGCCGGCAGAAGATCATTTTGATTGGGAGAAGCAGTCTCAGGATTCCTGGAATACACTTGAGCAGGATGAACTTAGTACCGGCTCATGTCCTTCCTGCGGCGCTGAACTTGTTGGGGATAAAAACAGTATTGCCATGGTTTGTCCTTGCTGCGGTAATTCACAAATTGTATTAAAACGTCTCTCCGGGATGTTAAAACCTGACTATCTGATTCCCTTTAAATTAGAAAAGAAAGATGCGGTGGAAGCCCTGAAAAATTTCTACAAGGGCAAGCGGCTTCTTCCTGATTGTTTTAAAAATGAAAACCGGGTCAACTGCATACAGGGAGTTTATTTTCCTTTTTGGCTTTATGATGCGCAGACAAAAGCGCATATACGTTATAAGACGACCAGAACCAAAACATGGAGCGATTCAAATTATATTTATGTAAAAACTGATTTTTTTTCTGTGGTACGCGACGGAAACATGGGATTCGAAAAAGTGCCGGTAGACGGCTCTGAAAAAATGAACGACGATTATATGGATGCCATTGAACCTTTTGATTATGCAAAAATGAAAGATTTTCAGAGCGCATTTCTTTCCGGCTTTTTAGCTGAGAAATACGATGTAGATTCCGAGTCATGCAAAGAAAGGGCTGGTAAAAGGATGAAGGCATCCGTAGAAACTGAATTTGCGAAATCAGTTTCAGGTTATTCATCTGTGGCGGTTGAAAGTTCCACTGTTAATGTAAAAGGCGGCAAGATAAAATACAGTCTTTTTCCGGTTTGGGTTTTGAACTCTAAATATAAAAATGAAAATTATCAATTCCTTATGAACGGCGAATCCGGCAAGCTTGTTGGAAGACTTCCTGTTGATAAGGGTAAATCCTGGAAATATCGGTTTTTGTTTACAGGTATATTCGGGATAATTTTCACTTTGATTACACAGGCTGTAAAAATATATCAAGAAATGGAAAACGGGATAACTAATTTTAATTTTTTAGATCAATCAAACATTATTTTTGTTTCTCTTTCCTGGCTTATTGCTTTTATATTTGGACTAACTATTGTTAAATTCTGGAAAATAAAAATGAATACAGCAGTCGGTCAGACACACGCCTGTAATTATATAATTCCCGGCAGCCTTAAATTCAACGAGAAGAAAGATAGTTTTCTTTATAGCACTGTTTCCAAGACCAGAAAACAGAAAAATTCATCCGGCGGCATGGGAAGTTTCGGGGGCAGAGGCGGCAGGCGTTAACGGAATTTCTATTCTGAGTGATATTCAATCAGCGTAGTAACAGGCGTTGGGTCAAGGATTTTTTTGAAATTGAGGAAGGGTAGTCCTACTATTCCGAAGATTTCCGGGACTATTGCTCCCCCTTCTGCAAGAATTGAACGGGCTGCGTTTAATGTTCCGCCGGTTGCGATTAAATCATCAAAAAGAAGAATGTTTTTTCCCTTTGGAACATCGGCGCTGTGAACTTCAATTTCGGCTTGCGCATATTCAAGGTCGTATTTCTTTGCAAGGGTAACGCCGGGGAGTTTTCCTTTTTTTCGAATGGGAATTATCGGAATGTTCATCTTATAGGCAAAAGGAGCGGCAAATAAAAATCCGCGGGCTTCTATTGCGGCAATTGCATCAATATTTTTGTCTTTATAAATTTCAGCAGCCCGGTCTATGCAGTATTTGAAAGCAACAGGGGCGCTAAGGATACTTGTAATATCATAAAAAAGAATGCCCTTTTTGGGAAAATCCGGAACCTTTCTGATATAATCATCCAAGTTTAATGACATTAGCTGATTATTCCTTTTACCCACTTGTTTAATTCCGGTACAGGTATTTTTTCGCTTACGACATGCAAAGTAGAACCTAAATCAGCTTCGCAGTCTTTTACAATATCACAAAGGTATTTTAAGGGCTTTTCAGTTACAGAAAAAACTCCGCATTTTCTTGATGCTAAATTGATATGGGAAAGCATTTTTTCAAGATAATCAAAAGACGGAGGATTTGGTTTTTCACAGCCAAGAAAAAAAACATCGGCAGGAAGAAGATCGGTTCCCTCGAAATTTTCGCCGCTGCATAGCTTTACATTGAAACCTTTTAACGCGTCAGATATTAATCGCGCAATATTTTGAATAGATTCTGTTCCATCTGTAATAATTAACGCTTTTTTGCTCACTATTATTATCCTATCCAATAAAAGTTTTGTTGTCAATCATTAGCAGTCGTTCCCATTCCCCTGACAGAATAGTCCACAATCATCCAGATATTATCCCTTCTTTCCAGGAAATATGTATATTCCCTTAGTTCTGTAAAATTCGGCATTCTGAATCTTTGGAGAACATGTACTCTTCCTTCATCGTTTTCATGTACGGTTCTTAATATTTCAAAGGTTGTAGGAATTACGACTATGTCTCCGTCAATAACAGCATTTTGCAAATTCAACCTGTATTCAGCTGTCATGCGCAGGCGGCCGGCTTCGTTTTCGGCCATATATCTGCGTCTTTGAACAGGATCACGCTGGAGCATCGTTTCAATATCCAGGTAGAGGAAAAATCTTTCCCACTGTGATTGCTGACGGGCTGTTATCATGTAAGAGACGACTTCATCGGGGGGAATCCTCTGACGTACCAGAACCGCTCCTGTAGCGACATCCAATTCCAGAGGTAAACCGTCCGGGCCTTCAATGACAGGAGGACGCAGGGTAAGGTTTAAAAAATTGGATTGAATGGGCGTTGCTATATTTGAACGAAACAATTCGGGGTATATCATTGCATTTACCCTAAAAGATCCAGGTTGTGTAAAATTTACATATTCACGCAGATCTTCTGTAAATGAAAAAGATTCGCCGCTTTCTATCGCGATCTCGCGGAAAAAGACCTGAATATTTTGATTTCTTCGGCGCGTTAATATATCAGCCTGCGGCAATTGCCGGTTTGTCATTGTCCTGACGTCAAAGTCAACCGAAAAAAACCGGTCATCGGCAAGTTTAAAACGGTAGGGAAACGGGCTGTTGTTGGTGATGGTTATTTGCACCAAAATAGGATCGGAATTTACAAAATAAACCCGCCTGTCAAAAAAACGAATGTTGAACTCAACCTGGCCCTGTGTATCAAATGAATGCAGAAAAGAAACACCGGTAAAAAACAAAAATAACAAAGCCGCTAATCGAAAATAATTTTTCATCATTCTATCCTTTATAACGTATATTCAAAATGAAAACACTTCTATATTATAGTAATCGGTAGATTTTGATGAATACCTTATCTTTTCCTGAACTTTTAACAAAAACTCATCACTCAAAAGCGGTATCAGCTTTTTCTGATGCTGTCAGGAATAGCCGTTTTCCTATGGAAATCGAAGGCTGCGAAGGTTCTTTTACTTCATTATTAATTGCCCAAAGCTATAAGGCGAAAGGCAGCAGGTTCTTCGTCATAGTTCCGCATGAAGAATCGGCTGATGATTTATTGCTGGATTTGGCCTTTTCCGGCATTCCTTGTGTAAAATTTCCTTGGTGGGGGACTGCTCCCTACCGTGAATTGACTGTTCAGGCTGCTGTATTCGGAGAAAGAGCCAAAGTTATCAGCGATTTAGCCCTTGAAAAACCGGGTATTGTAATCATACCGCAAAGAGCCCTGCTTACGCCCCTGCCGCCGGCAGAATATATAAAAAGCCAACTTATTACCCTAAAACAGGGTGGGCAAATAGATACTGCCGGCCTTGCAAAAACGCTTGTTTTATATGGTTATACAAGAGTCTCTAAAGTACAGGTTCAGGGCGAATTTGCCCTGCGCGGAGAAGTACTCGATATTTTTATGACTGGAGAAGAAGTCTACAGGATTCTTTTTGATTTTGACAGTATAGAAACTATAAAACTTTTGGATCCTGTTATGCAGAATACAGGCAAAGAAAAATTGAATGAATTGACAGTCCGTCCAATGAAGGAAGTTATTTGGACAGATGATCGGATCGAAATATTAAAAAAAAATATATCTTCTTTTAGAGAGTTTTCCGGCAGCGACATGTCTGAGATAGAGGGCATTTCCATACGCCGCTTTCTAAAGGGCGAAGAAATGTTTTTTCCGTTTGCGTTTGAAAAGTGCGGCTGTTTGTTTGACTACATGGAGCCAAAAGATACTTTATTTTTACTGGACAGGGAGCGGCTGGAGAATGCTAACGAAAGCCTTAAACGCGAGTATCAGGGTTTGTATTCAAGAGCTCTTAGAGAGGGATTCAAATACCCTCTGCCAGAACGGCTATTTTTTAATTTTGAAGATTTGCTTGCAGAACATACAAAACAATCAAATCGCCTTATATCTTTACGGACAATCAAGGGCGAGCCAAAGCCAGGTGTCTGTCATATTGAGTTTCCTTGTGAGCCTGCGCGCAGTTTCTTTGGCAATATAAATTACTTAAAAGAAGAATTTACTTCCCTTCTTAACAGCGGCTGGCAGATAACAGTCGCGGCAGAATCAGATGTGCAGGCTGATCGTATCAGAATGATTCTGGAGCCGCACAAATTACTTTCGATAATGGCAGTTCCTCTTACTGCAGGATTCTCGCTTCCTGATATCAAATTTATGCTGGTACAGGAAAACGAAATTTTTGGCCGCCGCAAAAGAGCGCCTCGTTCTTTAAAAACTGTACGTTCAAGCCCTATCGACACTTTTGTAGAAATAAATCCAGGCGATTACATTGTCCATGTAAACCACGGTATCGGACAATTCAAGGGCATTGAGCGTCTTACTGCGATTGGGCATGAAAGGGACTATATCAAAATTGAATATGCCGATGAAGAAACGGTATTTGTTCCTGTCGAGCAGCTTAACCTTGTCCAGCGTTATATTGGAAACGAAGGTCATGCTCCGCGCCTTGATACTATAGGATCAAAGAGCTGGGAAAACCGCAAGAACAAGGTAAAAAAATCCGTAGAGGATATTGCAGAAAAATTGATAGAACTGTATTCAAAACGCAAGCAGGCGCAGGGGTTTGCTTTTCCAAAGGACACAGAATGGCAGACCATGTTCGAAGCTGCGTTTCCTTTTGAAGAAACCGAAGATCAGCTTAGATGTGTCGCAGAAATCAAACAGGACATGGAAAGTATATCGCCGATGGACAGGCTTGTCTGCGGCGATGT